>VMHT01016198.1_pt1 | contig 63239 bp, 35 predicted proteins | sample 4693611 | NCBI WGS metagenome assembly VMHT01 (sample SAMN12280063, study PRJNA550983) | marine metagenome | isolation source: seawater sampled from same location over 5 years 0.02-0.2 micron viral filtrate | place: USA: collected off the coast of southern California halfway between the port... ...
CTGTAATAGGTACAGTTGTAGGGGCTTGTAGTTTTGCTTACTTGGGTTATATGGAATATCAACAGTCAAAAAATAAAAAAAATTAAATAATACAAATTGTATGTAAATTTATTAGTATTATTTGTATTTAATAGTTTTCAGTCCAACTTTCCCCCTTATAATTAGTATAAGTTGTAAATTTGCCTGCTTTTCCCTGATAATTTTCTCTAAGTCCACCCCAACCACCTCGAATGGAACCACCATATACTGTTACATCCCATTTCTTAGCCGCACGCCAATTAAACTTGATACCATTAATAGATTTATATTTTCCAATACGTTTTTCCGGGACGCCTTTATCAATTAGTTTTTTCTTTTCCTCCTCTGTAAATAACTCAATAGTACTCATTGGACCAACAATAGTATAACTTGTAAATCCGTTATCCAATCCTACACAAGGAACTCTTTTACCAGAATAACTCAAGAATATTTTAAGTTTTTTAATTTCTTCCTTGGATTCATCTAAAATCGCCTGTTTTTCTTGATTAAATCTTTCTTTATCTAAATTGGCCTTAAGATTGTATTTTTCTTTATCTTGATCACTTAGAGTATTCCACGTTTCTCTCATTTCTTTTAAATAATAATTAAATGAAGATAATGGTTTATCAACATTTTTAATGCGTTTTTTAATAGATTCATTATGCGAATTAATATTGAGATTTAGAATAGAAGTCATATTTATAATGGATAAATATAGATACTATTAGGTTCAATTTTGATTTACAAAAGTATATTAGAGAAAAAACACTTGTATAACGTATATGAATATAGAAGAAAATCCAATAAAAAAAAAAATAAGTTGTGATTGTTGTCTAACAACTATAAATGTGAAAATATGTAAACTTGAAAAATGTGATTATCCGTTATGTGATAATTGTTTTAACAAGGTGGATACACTTTGTCCAAAGTGTAGAAGAAAAATAAAGAACGATGTGATGGAAAAGGAAATAATTATTGAAACGTTGGAAATAGATTTAGAATCTCAAGAAATATATAGAGAAAATACTGATAAATGTTGTTTATATGAAATAGTATATTCTTATAAAATTCAGGATTGCTTAAAATATTTTTCGGATACAATTACGAATATAAGTATTGTATTTCTAATAATAATATTATCATTGGCGTGTATAAGCGTGATACTTTTAATAGGAAGATTAGTAACATTTTTTTTAAGAATAGGTTGTTATGATTATTGGTGTAAGTTATCAAATAATAATTCAAATGTCGAAATATTTTGCGTATCTTGTTTTATTGGTTGGTCTATATTAGGATTAGTAATATTATTTTTGGCGGTATGTTTAATGGCTGGAATATGTTTTGGTAATAGTGACGAGGATTGTTAAAAATAATGTGATTAACTACAAAATCACATTATTTATACCAGCAGTGAGATTCGAACTCACGAAGCATATGCAACACAGCTTGAATGTGCCCCCTTTGACCGCTTGGGTATACTGGTGTTTATATAATATTTTCTCTTGAAAATTTTATATAATATTTAAAATACTGGTTCCATTAAATCTAAAGTGCATTAACCAATATGCTACAGTTCCCTAACTTAATAGGATGGAACTGAGAGGAATCGAACCTACTATTAACCTGCTAATAATGCGTGATAAGAATTTGCTGTGAAGAACCATAAATAGCGACGAGTGGGATCGAACCACCGACCTTCTGGTTATGAGCCAGACACGCTAACCGCTGCGCCACGTCGCTAAATATTTATAAATGAAATTAAGTTGTTGACTGTGGGGTTTGAACCCACGCATGCGAACATATCACGGCCTTAACGTGACCCCTTAGACCACTCGGGCAAGCCAACTTTTTTTTGTTATTAATATGGTAATCCCCTTTTCTCCTGTGCCTGATGTGGGACTTGAACCCACGGCCACAAGCTTAAAAGGCTTGCGCTCTACCGACTGAGCTAATCAGGCTTTGTAATCCGTACTCCCATATCCCGTCTGGAATTGAACCAGATACCGTTAAAACGGTGACGCCTTTCATCCGGGATTACTGTTGCTGTCTACATTAACATACTCCTTTGACCTCTTGGATACTAGGGCATAATACCCTAGGTGAGATTCGAACTCACGAAACCTTGCGGTGTTAGATTTTGTGTCTAAATTGTTTGATTTATTGCTGTTAGTAGACGTGTGCCTATCCTCCAATTCCCAATCCGGGCATCGATCCCGGTTCTTCGAGGTGAAAGCTCAATATCCTGACCATGTGGACTAATTGGGAATTAACCGTACTCCCCCAAGGCATTATCGGGAATTGAACCCGAATTACACGCTTCAAAGGCGCGTGTCCTAACCATTAGACCATAACGCCACCTTGAACACTTCTAGACCAATACTATTGTCTTTGATGTAGAAGTAATATATTATTATAATATATCTTTAAGCCAGTTACTTATATATATTAATAAGTTTCTTAATTATTTGAAAATTACATACCTCCACAAGGGATAAGATAATAAATTAAACACGAAAAATACTATAACATTCTTTACTACTATTTTTCCACGATCATTAAGTATTAACTTTTTGTCCTTTTCTTCGACTAAATATTTTGTTATAAAACCATCTTTGTATTTAATATCCAATTTTTCTATTTGAGATTCAACAGATGAATATACACCCTTAAAAATTAATATAACTACTCCTAGCAAAACTAACTCTATACCAAAAAATAATAATATTTGCCTTATTAATGATTTATATGAGTTTGTCTGATTTTTAAATGTCCAAAATTTCTGACCAAAAAATTGTATTATTATACCAGCAAAAGAAGATAACCCTAATGCTAATTCCTCCCTCCAATTTGCCTTACTCAATTCAAACATTATAAACATATCCGTTATAGATGCTAACACGCTTACTATTACAGCTTTATAATAATATACAAATTCTTTAATATTCATATTATTATACTATTAGATTATTTTACAATAAAAATACAGGTAAATCATCATCTTTAAGATCTGTTATCTTATTTACTACAACATCCGCATGAGGTTGTAGTTTTAATCGTGTTTCCGCACCACTTAATACACCAATTCGCAATCCTACACCTGCGTTTTTACCCTCCCACATATCATTTATTGTATCCCCCGCCTTTGCTACATTTTTTACATCATATATACTATTTCTCTCCATCAAATTATGTATCATATAAGGATACGGACGACCAAATCTACACATATCGCTACTAATATAATCATCTATACAGTATTTTAAATCTAAATGTTCTATTATTTGTCGTTGTAACTTACCATTATAGCCAGTATTAAGTGCTATTTTTACACCGTTTATTCGTAAATTGGAAAAAAAATCATAAATACTTGGATCTATTACTTCGATTTCACCGTTTTCAAAATAATTACTAGTAAGCTCATCTTCTAATTCTTTTTCTGCCTTCGCCAATAAATATTTTAAATTTTTTCCTTCAGGCATACCACTATCCATTTTGTATAAAGAATCTATTAATACCTTTTTCTTTTCTTGACCATACCAACTTTCCTTTATATCTTGCGTAACAAAACATCCCATATTTTTCAAAACTTTTTCCAAGGAATTATAAATAATTCCATTTTCATTTATTACTGTTCCAGCCATATCACACACAAGAAAATTAATATTTCTTCTAAAAAGCGAAGCCATTTATTAAATAATAATATATTCTATTTAAATATTTTCACTACATATATTAATGGAATTCAGTCCTACACATATAAAAATTATAGCATTTTTTGTTACATCTTTTTTCTTTTTAATAGAAGCATTAATACATTATAATATGGGTAAAAGTGGAAGATTTTCTTTTTCAATACCTGAAAAAAAAAACAATTTGTAAAATTTTACTTATTATTTTCTTCTTTTCCTTTCTATCATCTGGAACAATGTATTTTCTAGAAAAATTTATTAAAAATTATCTTTAGATAAAATAATATTAAATTAATTTATATTATTGTATTAAATGGCTAATGTATTAAACGAAGAACAAAGAAAATCATTACGAGAACAAATAGAAAATGCTTATAAAGAAACTTGGTCGGCTCTATTACATGATAAAGTTAAAGAAAATCCTCCTGATTTTGATTGGATAGTTAGACTTTATAATGAAATAAAATATAAATTAACCTATTTTTTAAAAAAAAACAGTCCTATGAGAAATTCTATCGAAGAATCATTGGATAGTGAATTATTCGATCAAATGATTAGACATGGTGCCTTCAAGGGACCAGAATTTTATAATTTAGTAAATTATATTTTTGACACGTCTCTTAAACTTGGTAGTCCAGCAAGAGATAATGATGTTAAAAATCTTAGAAATGAAATATTAGAAGCTTTATCCAATAACGCGACATTCGCTGAACTTGTTCCACTTTTTTTTACAAATGCGAATACAGTAATAGATTGGGTTCATAAAGACCTATTTCAAGTTAAAGGAAATCTTAAAAAGGCTATTAAAGAAATGAATAAATAATTAATTCCACTTCCATCTACAAGTCTTTCCCAAACACTGAGGATGATAATCCTGATCTTCACGAGTTAACGTATTGTGATAATAATGTCCACCATGACTCCAAGGAACTCTAATCCAAGCATTATCAATTTGCTGAGGAGTCCATACTGGAACTGGTTTTCTATTTGAAGGAACTTGTCCTGAAAAAGTCAAAACAGGTAACATAATTAACCATACAAAAAAACTTTTCTTCATTTTATTAAATTATTTATTTATTTTTAAATAAATTTCTCTCCAAATCTATTTAATAAAAAAAAAATAATATTAAAATCAAACTTATATTTATATCTAATATGGATACTAATATAAACAATTATGATACAATAGAACTTTTAAATGTCTTGAGAATTCCTAATCATAAAGAACCTAATTTACTGGAAATATATAATTCAGCAAAAAATATTATTAAACAGTTAAAAACCAAAAAACATTTAGAAAATAAGGAAGAACTTATTGGATTTTTTAAAAATGCTCTTGAAAGGGTAACAAAAGACCTTTCATTAAGAGTTCCAAAAGATATGATGGATAATTTAATAAATGAAAGTAAATATGATACTTTACCTGATCCCACAAAAGACAGATTTTATCAACCTCCTATTGTAAAAGAACAAATTTATCCTGGAGCTATCCCGCCACAAATTCCTAATCCAATTGCTTTCCATACTTCTACTACACATAATCCACGAGGATTAGTTAATCCATTAAAAAAAGAGTCTATAAAATCGATACTTACTATTCATAGTAAATTTAGAAATGATTCAAATGATGGAACAAATCTTAAGACACCATTTCCATTAACCACAGATTTTAGTGTTGATTTAAATGAACCATATAATAATGTAATGAGTATAAAATTATCAAGTTGTGAGTTAATGAATGGTTATTATACATTTTCGGAATATCTTAAAACAAATAAGTTTACTATAAAATTATATCATTACCCATTGGTAAATCCTACATCAGGTGTATCTATTGATTTAACCAACTTTAGCGAAGTATCTAGACTAAATGAAAAAACTATTGAAATTACATTTCCCGAAGGAGCTTATTCTGCTAGTAGTTTGGTACCTACGTTACAAGCATTAATAAACTCAAAAACAGATACCTGGGATGATTTGGGTGGAAGTCTTATCCCTCCAAGTAGTTCTCCTGATAATCAAATAATCAATGTTAGTTACAACGCAATAAAAGCAAAATTTTACTTCAAAAAAAATCAAGGAACTTTAACTAATCCCGGAACAATACACGAACCATTTTTAAGTACCTCTTCACAGGGCCCATTTTTATGGGGATTTGATCTAGATTTTAGAGTTACTGATGAACCAACAAGAGATGTAGAGAAAAATTTAGGTTGGTTATTAGGTTATGAAAAGTCATTATATTATTGGGAAAGGGATTATATTCAAACGTCATTACAAACCAATGAACTTTTAACAGGTTTTAATGCTAAAAATATACTAGATTTTACAGGAACAAAATTTTTCTTATTAGAAATTACAGATTATAATAAAAATTATAGTGAAGTATTCAAATACAATACATATAAAAGAAATATTAACTATAAAGATATATTGGCTAAAATACCAAATACAGCAGCTACTACAAATATCATATTTGAAGACTCTTCAGACAGAGTTTTCAAAACAAGAAAATATTTTGGACCAGTTAGAATAAGTAAATTACGTATCCGCCTATTAGATGATTATGGACGAGTTGTAAATTTAAATGGCGGTGACCTAGTTATTAGCTTAGAAATTGAAACATTAAACATGCCTTATAAGAATTTTAGTCAATAATTTTCGCACTAATCCTTCTACTTTAATATTGGATTTTACATATTTTTCAATATTTAACACATAATCATCATATGAAAGATTAAATTGTCCCCAGGACCAAGAAGATGTAGTATTTTGATTTTCATAATGAACTCCCTCCTGTAAATCCATTAACCAATTGGTTCTTACAACTGGAACTATATTTAAACTTAAATAAGTAGCAATTAAATGAATATCGCCTTCTCTACAATATCCACGTTTTACATTCTTCAACTGGTGAAGAAAACTTTCATAATCATATTTTCTTTCACAAATCTCACGTTTAATTTCATTTCCATCCACATAAAATACCAAATTATCATCTTCAACCTCGACATAATCAATATTTTTTTCAAAAGTTTTATCTTTTGTAAATTCTTCTAATAATTTTGGATATTCACTATAATAAGCAAAGAATTGATACGGTTTTTCTATAGAATCTAGTGCGTCGGTTAAATTTTTTGAATAATTACATAAATAAAATTCACTAAAAATCGCACTTCTATTTGATATGTGAAAATCACTATTTTTATCCATTAAAATATTATTTCCAACTACAAAATAATCTTCGTATTCTTCTCTTATTTTAAAATATTCATTTTCACACATCATTTCAGTTAATTGATACATTCCACTTGGGTCTTGCGTTCTATCCCATCTATATACTCCTTTTCTTTTTGGTTGAACGATTGGAATATTAGATTTTTTAAGATTAATTATATTCATATAACAAATAGATTTATTAGCTGCTTTTGAAATAAGCTGTCTATAAATATCAACAACGCCCTGATTCATACTATTACAATTTAAACACACAAAGTTTACACTTTTACCTTCAATCTTAAAATCACTTGTTAGTTCAGTTTGCTTTATTTCATTTTCGAATGCTGTAAATTCATTAACATCTATTAAAGTATAAGTTTCAAAAAATTCCTCAACATTAAATGTGTCCTTTAAAAATACAGGAATCGTTTTTCTACCACTACTTTTAATAGGATTTCTAGATACATCCTTGATAATTAATTCTACTTTATTATAAACGTTTGGTTCGTTTGATTCGTTTGAGCTGATATCTATATCATTAGAACTAATGTCTTTTTCTTCTTCATCGTCGTCATTGTTATAATATTCCTTAATACTATTTATATATTTAAGGTCATTTAAATACAAAATTTGAGCACTAAACGATACGTTTTCCTGTTTATGTAAAATATGACTTCTAATTGTTTTATATTTCACTATACCAATTCCTTTCTCCTTTATAGAATCATTAACAATAAATTTTTCCATCATTAATAAATTTGTATCAATAAAACAACATTCCCCATATTTACTTATAGCGGCATACATAATATTAAAAAATTTATCCATTCCCTTCAATTCATTCTCTTCTGCAAAAAGAAAATATACAATTTCAATATTATTAAATTCAAATGGAAAATCTTCTATATATTTTTTTGTATTCGGGCAACAACTCAAAAAACAAACAGTATTATCTTGTGGAGAATAATGTAAGTTAATAGAAAGCAATAATCCTAAAATATTTTTTCTATCATTTCCTCTTTCAACAATTCCAAAAATCATATATAATAAATAAGATATTATTTTGTTAAATATTTTTTTATTTATAAAATATAACATTAATGCCGAAAACTATACGAAGTAGAGACAATGGTTCTGGGTCATATATTTTACCTTTATCATCAAATCCGGCGGGACATACAAATCCAATAACAGAATCTTTAAAACAACTATTAAATGCTTCTGTAATTTATACAAAAGATGTAATTTTGACAACAGTAACAACAGACTATGAATTTGAAACCACACAAGAAGATTTAGATTTATTAAATGAAGTTGCTAATTTTCCTAATATTGAAGATGTAATAAGAACTCCCGATACTATAAATCCTGATATTTTAAATAATAATATTAATTACGTTAGTGAAAATATACAAACACCATTTTTATCTTTGAAATCAAATGAAGAAGTAGAATGGAGTATAATTGGTGGTATAGATAAAAACAGATTTGATATATCTAGAAATAATTTATTACAATTTAAACAAATTCCGGACTATGAAAATCCTCACAGTTTTGGAGGAACAAACGTTTATACAATACAAATTCAAGCAATTGATAGAGCTGGAAATAAAACATTAAAAATTATGAATATAGTGGTTCAAGATAAAGATGACTCTGCCCCACCACCAGAACCAGAACCAGAACCCGAACCTGAACCCGAAACTCCCATAAATAACAATGATATTGTTAACAATAATACCAATATAAATGAAATTATAAATACAATTACAATAACAACAGAAGAAATTATAGAAAATGTAGGACAACAAGGACCCCCTATATTTGATTCAACTTTCACAGAAAATGATTTGAAGGATTTGTATAATGAATTAGTTAAAGGTTTCTTGGTAAAAGGCCCTTTGCATTTGCCCCACGCAAATATTGTAAATGGATTATATGCTCGTTTAAAGAAATCTATAGATGAAGAAGGAAGAGAAAATATAAATTTATTTTTATATCGTGACGTTATTGATATTCTTTTCAAAACTAAAAATATTTTTATTCACAATATTGGTATTGAGAAACAATTGAAAATAATGAGAAAAAAATATAAAGAAAATTTATGTACTGTTAATGAGTTAAAAGAACAATTAAAAGCATTAGACCCAACAGGAGAAAAGGGTTTAGGGTTCGAGGGTTCTTTAGGTATTAAAATGAAAAAGTTTAAACCGGCTATTTATCACCAGGTTTTATTTAATCTTCCTTTAGCTTGGTATATTTACCTTCACGATACAACTGATATAGTCCCTTCTTTGTATTATATGACAACTCAATATATTAAACAATTCAATACAAAACAAGAATCGAAAGATAAGTTATTACAATTACTAGATGAAAAATATTTAGACGAAGATGGAGAATTAGATTTATCGTCTACTTCAAACTCTAGTTCAAACTCTAGTTCAAGTTCAGATAGTCAGCCGTGTGCAACCTCGAGTTCTTCAAGTGATTCAGATTCAGATATTCAACCTGAACAAAAACAAGACGACTGTCCGTGTGAAGATACTATTCAATACGACGAATGTGGTAATCCAATAGTAGAAACAGACGATTGTGGTAATCCAATTAGTGATAAACCTTGTAGTGGAAGCACCATTGATGTAAGTCAAAGTGGTTCAGGAAGCTCCACATCAACCACTACAGGTGGGGCCGCGGAAGAATCGGGAGTTTTAGCATATTTTTATGATGAAAAATTAAATAATGCTATTTTCTTTATTTCTGGTTCATTTAGTTTAACTCAAACAAAAAAAACTACTAAAAGACCTAAAACAGTTAGAAGAAAATATTATCCAAAAAGAAAAACACGTAGAGTTCCATTTGCTCCATTTGGAAATCCAAATGCTAAATCTATGTTAAGAAATGATGACGGAACGTATAGTTTTTTCATGGACGGTCAATTTGAAATTGTATTAAAAAAGAGATATACATGCGTTAGAAAACGCAAAACAAAAAAACATTATAGTTTTTGCTCGTTAAATCAAACATTTAAAAATAATTAAATATAATTTTTTCTGTAAAAAATTTTATCTAGTATTATAACATAAAATGGCTTTAGAACTCCCTGGCTCATTCGCACTTTCCGCTGCTGCTCCTTCTCTCACTAAAACAGACGCAAATGTTTACCTTCTTGAAGAACGTAAAACACGTTCATCTGCTGTAGGTTCCGCAAACGTTCCTTCACACTACATTAAAGTTACAAAAAATCTTAACTCTTCTGTAAGTTACCATCAATCTAATACCGGTGCCGCCGCTGGTACTGATGATTCCTGGTCTCTTGCTGCTCTTTCAGCAACTTCGGCTAATGATTCTTCAGATGCTACACTTCTCCTCCCAACACCATCTAGTTCATCCACGTTCCAAGTTGGTAAAATCCAGATCGATACATCAGATCTTGACTCGACTCTTTCAGCTTCTCAAGCTCAGCAAGCTGCCTTCAAGGTTATGATGACTGCTAACATTAATAACCAAGGTGTTCTTTCAGCTTCTTGTGAAGTTCAGCGCGCCAACTCAGCTACCGACACAACTTTAGCCGTTGCTGACGAAGCTGGTCATGCCCAATACTTATACTTCGATGACTCGTCAACTGGTGCTAATGATACCTTCACCCAGAAAAATGCCTCATGGGCTTCTGGTGATGCCGATGATGTTGAAGATAAACTTTCACAAAATCTTTCCAACTCCCAAGTCGAATCTGCTTACGAAACTGCTATTAAAGCTAGTAAAGACTCCATCAACGCCGAAAATGTTATCGAATCTTGGTCCCTTGGTATCGCTGCTGTCTCAGCAGACCCTGAATCGTCACTTACACAGCACGCACGTGCCCGTGTTGGTGCTTCAGCTAACCCTGAAACCGTCTCCATCTTCTCTGCTGGTGATAAACTTATTGCTGCTTCCAGTGGTTCCGCTATCGGTGCTTCATACTCTGTTGTTATTTCAGACTTTAACAATACTAGTCAAACCATCGTTTCTGGTACCGTTTACGGGTTCTTTGAACAATCCGCATAAACACTTTAGTCCATATTTTAACTATACATTAATCAATAACTAATAATTAATATATAGTATAAATTTTTTAGGGAATATTAAAGTCTATAAATATATCATAGAAATGTTTGATGACCCATTTCAAGATTTCAAATTAAAAGAACCTATTAAGGTTATTGACCCCGGACTTGAAGACCCTGGTTTTGGCGATGGTGGAGGAGGTCTTCCAGGTGGTGGAGGAACATTCCCCGACCCTGATAGAATAGGACCATCTATTTTAAATTTTATCACCTCTCCTTCTTCTCTTTCACTAGCTTATGGTTCTTATTCTACCGTAACTATTTCTGCAGAAGTCCGCGACATAGAATCTGGAGTATTAAATGTTACCCTTAATGGTTCTAATATGCCCCTTAAATCGGGAGATACATACCAAACTACCAGATCATATTTATACAATTCTGCTTATGCCGGAACTACAAGAGTTGAAACATATAATATTATAGCTACCGACGGAGCTGGTAATATAAATAGTAGCAGCAAGACTATTACCGTTTATTATGGAACTGTTCCTGATACTACGAGACCATCCATCAATAGTTTCGTTAGTAATAACAATAGCGTTTCTTTAAATAATAGCACTACATCCGCTAGTATTACACTTACTGTTAACGCCACCGACGCTGGGGGAATTTCAGCTGTAAGTGTTAATAATGGTGCCTCTCAAGTTTATCAAACTGGAAGCAATTGGTACTTCAGTAAATCCTTTTCATTCTCCAATTACGGTTGGGGTTCTACTACTGAAACTTTTACAGCTACTGTAACAGATAACGCAGGAAATAATACTACTTCTACTAAGTCTATTACAATCAATAAAAGCGACACACAATCCCCTGTTATTGCTTCCTTTTCAGGACCTCCAAGTGTTAATGTTAGTAACGGAAATCAAACTGTTACATATAGTGTTACTGCTACAGATAATAGAGGAATTTCTGGATATTCCGTTAATGGTGCCACCCATACTGGAACATCTGGTAATACATATTCATTCCAAGAAACTTTCTCACAAAGTAGTTATTCATTCGGTTCTACATCCGTCACTAGAACCGCTACCATTTCAGACGCAGCTGGAAATTCAGCAACTCAAAATATTAGTTTTAATGTTAGTAAAAGTGATGTAACAAAACCTAGTATTTCTATATTCTCTGTTAATGATAGTTCCATTTCACTTACAACCAGTTCTCAATCTCAAACTGTTACTTATACAGCAAAAGCCGCTGATAATATAGGAATTTCTTCTTATTCACTTCCTAATGCTACATTTTCTCATACAGGTTCCGGTGGATATTATTATTGGACAGAAACTTTTAATTATAGCAGTTATAGTTATGGTTCAACTGGAATTTCAAGAACTGTTACTTTTAATGATTCAGCCGGAAATTCCGTTAACGCATCTATTAATCTTACTGTTAGTAAAACTGATAACAAATCCCCTTCAATATCTTCATTTACAGCTAATGATACATCTATTACTTTAAATACGGGTTCCCAATCCCAATCCGTCACATATACTGTAGCTGTTACCGATAATGTTGGTGTTAACAACGTAACTGTCGATGGATTAACTTATTCTAGTCAATCTGGTAATAATTATTATTTCACTAAAACGTATAACTATTCTGACTATAGTTACGGAAGCCATAATGTTAGTTATATAGCAGTAGCAACAGATGCAGAAGGTAATACTTCTACAGCTAATACTTCCGTCACCGTAACTAAAAAAGATACAGGAGCTCCTTCCATTTCATCTTTTACAGTTAATGATAGTTCCATTTCACTTACTACAGGATCTCAATACCAAACTATAACTTTTTACGTAACAGCTACTGATAATGTTGGGGTCAATAGTGTTACTGTTAGTGGGGCTACTCACACAAATACATCTGGAAATACACATACATTCATCAAAACATATTATTATGGTAGCTATAACTTTGGAACTACTAATATTTCTGAAACTGCTACCGCACGTGATAGTGCCGGTAATTCGTCTACAAGCACAAAAGCTTTAACTGTTACAAAAAGTGATACTGCTTCTCCAAGTATTACTTCATTTACCGTTAACGACTCTACAGTTAGTTTAAATACTTCTTCTCAATCCCAAACCGTTACATTTACTGTTGTTTCAACTGATAATAGAGGAGTTAATAGTGTTACTGTTAATAATGGCGCATCATATAGTTCCACAAGCGGAACTAGTTATTATTTTACCAAAACTTTCAATTACGCTGATTTTGGTTGGGGCAGCACTACGCAAACTTTTACAGCCACTTCTAGAGACGCAGCAGGTAATTCCACGACATCAACTTGTAATGTAAGCATCACCAAATCAGATACACAATCTCCCAGTATATCCTCCTTTTCGGTTAATGATAATACTATAACACTTACAAGTAGTTCCACGTCACAGACTGTTACATATACTGTTTCTACCACAGATAACAGAGGAATTACGTCTGTTTCCATTCCAGGGGCAAGTCATACTAACACTTCTGGAAGTACCTATACATTTACCGAAACTTTTAATTATTCTAGTTATTCTTACGGAACTCATAGTGTAACAAGAACAGTTACAGTTGCTGACGCGGCTGGTAATTCATCTACAAATAATTTAAGTCTTTCTGTAAGTAAAACCGATAATCAAAATCCACTCATTAGCAACTATTCAGCAAATAACACAAGTCTTAATGTTACAAGTTCCTCCCAATCCGTATCGGCTACTTTCACAGCTACAATCACAGATAATGTTGCTATTGATTATGTTAGATTTGAAGGTAACGCACCTACTGGAACTTCGGGAAATACTTATACGTATGTTAAAACTTATAATTATGCTAATCTTTCATTTGGTTCAAATAGTTTTACAATTCCTTGTTATGCTCAAGATACTACTGGAAATAGTGCTACGGTCAACGAAACTCTCACAGTAACTAAAACTGATAACACTCAACCCACTATTAACAGTTTATCTGTATCAAGAGATGCTAGTGTTACAACTAACGACCAAAACGATACTGTTACTATTACAGCTAATATTACAGATAATACAGGAGTTAATAGTTATTCTATTCCTGGTGCCTCTTTTGTAAGCAAATCCGGAAATACATATACTTTTACAAAAACATATGATTATGATGATTATAGTTATGGTAATTCTACTGATACTATTACACTTACTGCTACTGATAGTGGGGGTAATTCTACAAGCGGTGATGTCCAAACCACAGTTAGTAAAACAGATACCGAGTCTCCATCTGTAAGTTCATTTAGTGTTAATTCTTCTACGGTTGACTTAACTACATCTAATCAATCACAAACACACGTATTTACAGTTGTTACTACTGATAATGTAGGAGTAAATAGTGTTTCTCTTTCTGGTGCTTCTCAATATTCTAATAGTGGAAATACTTACATATTTCACAAAACATATAATTATTCTAGTTTTTCCTTTGGATCGTCCAACGATACGGTTAATCTTAGTGTATTAGATGCCGCTGGAAATGAATATACAGACAGTATTACAATGACGGTTGTTAAAACAGATAATCAATCACCAAGTATTAATTCATTTAGTGTAAACGATTCTACCGTCACATTATTGTCTTCTTCTAAAACACAAACTGTTACCTTTTCAGCTAATGTTACTGATAATGTTGGTGTTTCAAGTCTTTCTCTAAGTGGAGGTGTTACAGCATCAGATACTAGTGGTCCTGACTATACATGGACTAAAACATTCAATTATGATGACTATAGTTATGGAACAGTTAATAATGGATTTACACTTACAGCCACTGATGCGGCCGGAAATACTTCATCATCATATATTGGTATTAAAATAACTAAAACAGATGATGCTGATCCAAGTATTACTAGTATAGGAAGAAAAAATGGTTCTACAGCCAATGTTACCAGTGTTAATTTACGTTCCTCAACTGAAAATACTGAAACTATCACTTTTACGGTTAATGTAAGCGATAATGTCGGTGTTACAGGTGTTACTCTTACTGGAGCAACAGCAGTTAGTAACACGTCCAATCAATACATTTTCTCAAAGTCATATGCCTTTGCTGATTATAGCTTTGGTTCAACTACTGATAGTTTAACCGCTACAGCCACCGACTCGGCTGGAAATACTAGCACGCTAGGAACTTCAATTACTATCCATAAAACTGATAATGTATCTCCTACTATTTCTAATCTTTCGGCAAGTTCTTCAAGTGTAGCATTAACATCTTCCGCTCAAAATACAGAAACAGTTACATTTACTGCTACTATTACGGATAATGTTGCTATTAATACTGTCTCTTTTGGAGGTTTAACACCATCTATAAGTGGAAATAATTATACTTGGACCAAAAACTATGCTTATTCTAGTTATTCTTTTGGTTCATCCAATGATTCTTTAACCTTAACCGTTACTGATTCTGCTGGAAATTCTTCATCTGATAGTGTTACTGTAAATATTACAAAAACTGATAACGTTGCTCCAACTATTAGCTCATTTTCAGCCAATAGCACATCGCCTACGTGGTATGCTTCTCAAAATGACGCATCTAATAAAACTATAACATTTACAGCCGTTGTTAGCGATGATGTAGCAATATCAAGTGTTGCTGTAACAGGTGCTACACAAACCAACGTTAGTGGAAATACATATACATTTACTAGGCCGTATACAAGACCTTCCTCATTTACTTCACAAAGTGGTTCGGTAACTTTAACTGTTACTGATACCACAGGTAATTCTAGGACAGATAGTATTACCATCACCAGTAGATATATCGATAATGTAAGTCCAACCATTACGTCTTTCAACGCAAATGATACTACTGTAACTTTAACAACTGGTTCGCAAAGTCAAACTGTAACTTATACTCTTGTCGCAAGTGATAATAATTCTGTTTCAAATGTTAAATTTAATAATTTAGACCCAACCTCTATTTCTGGAAATACATATACATATCAAAAAACGTATAGTTATAGTTCATATTCATTCGGTAATCATAGTGATACTGTTAGTGTTACCGTAACTGATCCAGCAGGAAATACATCAAGTGATTCCGTTAGTGTTTCTATCTCCAAAACAGATACACAAGCACCAACTATTAGTTCATTTAGTAGTAATGTTAATAGCGTTGTGTTAACCACTCAAAATAGTTCCTCTTCCGTTTCATTTACCGTTGTTGCTACTGATAATGTTTCTGTTACAGGTGTTACTGTTTCAGGCGCTACTTTAATTAGTAATTCAGGAAATTCATACGGATTTGTGAAATCTTATTCATTTAATGATTATAGTTTTGGAAATACAAGCGATTCTATTGTAGCTACAGCTACCGATTCAGCAGGAAATTCTAGCACATCTAATATTACTATATCTGTTTCTAAGACAGATAATACAAATCCTACGATAAGTAATTTTACTGTTAACGACAGTTCAGTTGTTGTTTCAACGAGTTCGCAATCGCAAACTATTACATTTTCTGTTACAGCTACTGATAATGTCGCAATATCTACTGTAAGTATTCCAGGAACGTCCTATGTTAGTACATCAGGGAATACAAGAACTTTCCAAAAAACATATGCTTATTCCGATTTAAATTTTGGAACTGTAAATCAAAGTTTTACAGCAACTGTAAAAGATACTCAAGGTAATACTTCTACCGATAGTCTTACTGTATCTGTTACCAAAAATGATGACCAAGACCCTACTATTAGCTCATTTTCTGTAAGCGATAATACTATTGCACTTACTACTAATTCTCAATCACAAACTGTTACTTTTGCCGTTGTAGCTACTGATAACAGAACCGTAACTTCTAAATCAGTTACTGGAGCTAGTTTTGTTAATCAAATTGGTAATACTTTTAATTTTACTAGAACATTTTTATATTCTGATTTTAATTTTGGTAATTCAACAAGAACTATAACCGCTACTATTGGTGATGCCGCCGGTAATACAACTTCAGATACCTTAAATGTATCCATTTCTAAAACTGATAATCAATCTCCTGTAATTAGCTCATTTACAGCTAATTCTACGACATTAGACCTTAAAACATCTTCACAAACCGGTAGTCTTACATTTACTTGTGTAGCATCTGATAACGTATCTGTTAATACTGTTTCACTTCCTAATTCCACAGAAGTTAGTTCCAATTCTCCCAACTATGTATTTACCAAAAGTTATAGTTATAATGATTTTAATTGGGGAAATAATAGTGTTACTGAAACAGTTACTGTTAAAGATAGCACAGGTAATCAATCAACCGCTAATTTATCTATTACTATAACTAAAATAGATGATAGCAATCCTATTATATCAGGATTTTCTGTTAATGATAATACAGTTGTTTTATCTACTTCTTCGCAAAGTCAAACAGTCACTTATAGTGGTAATGTTAGCGATAATAGAGGAATTAGTTCTGTTACTATAGATGGTCAAACTATTACAGGAAGCGGTAATTCATATTCACTTAATAAAACTTACAGTTATTCTAATTATAGTTTTGGTTCATCTACTGATACTGTATCTATTATAGCAACTGATGCTGCTGGTAATACCGCAACACAAAGTGTTACTGTTAGTATTAGTAAAAATGATAATCAAAATCCTACTATTACAAGCCTTGCTACTAGTGAAACAAATAATAATATTGTATTAAAAACAAGTAGTAAAAGTAAAACTGTTACATTCACAGCCGTTGTAAGTGATAATGTTGGTATTAATTCTATCTCATTAACTGGTGCTACTCAAACTAGTTCTAGCGGTGGAACTTACACATTCACTAAAAATTATCATTATGATAATTATTCATATGGTTCGCATACAGATGTTCCAACACTTACTGTTAGTGATGCCGCAGGTAATAGTTCCACTCAAAGTATTACAGTTGGTATTACAAAACAAGATGATCAAGACCCGGTTATTAGTAGTTTTTCTGCTAATGATACTTCTGTCTCGTTAACCACATCTAATCAAAGTCAAACCGTTATCTTCACCGTTGGAGTTTCCGATAATGTTGCTATTAATTCAGTAAGTATACCAGGAACATCATTAACTAGCTCTTCAGGCGGAACATATACATTTACAAAAACATATAGTTACAACGGTTATAACTTTGGTTCATCAACGGATACACTAACTGTTACTGTTGCCGACACGACAGGAAATACGGTAACAGATAATTTAACTGTTTCTATTGTTAAAACAGATAATCAAAAACCAAGTATAAATAGCTTTACAACAAGTGATGGAAGTTTCCAACTTACTACGTCTTCACAATCTAAAACCGTGACTTACAGTGTTAATGCTACAGATAATGTTGCTATTGGTAATGTTACTGTTTCCGGGGCTACTTATACTGGAACTTCTGGTTCTGCTAGAGTTTTTTCAAGATCATTTAGTTATGCTGATTATAGTTTTGGGTCTAATACTACTACTGTAACAGTTACAGCTACTGATACAGGAGGAAATGTTAGCACCGATACTATTACACATACTATTACAAAAGTTGATAATCAAAGTCCTACCGTTTCCAATATGACTACAAATGCTTCAGGAAATGCTGTTACATTAACTAGTACTAGCACTAGCCAAACTGTTAGATATACTATTAGTGGAACTGATAATAGAAGTGTTACTGGAGTTACGTGGGAAGGCTCTCAAAGTTCAACAGCAACTTCAGGAAATAATTATTATTTCGACAAAACATATAATTATAGTGATTTTACACCAAATTCTACAAATAGCGATACTGTTAGTGTTGTTGTAAGTGATGCTGCTGGTAATACTACTAATAAATCAAAAACGATTACTATTAGTACAGAGGATAATATTAGTCCAAGTATTTCATCTTTCTCAAGTAATAAATCAAATAATATTGTTAGTCTATTAACTTCATCCCAAAGTAATACTGTTACTTGGACCCTTGTTGCTACTGATAATGTTAGTATTACTAGTGTAAGTTTACCTGGAACTACTGCTGGAGCAGTATCAGGTAATACACGCACATTTACCAAAACATATTCTTATGCTGACTATAGCTTCGGCGACACTTCCGATAGTTTAACAGTTACAGTATCGGATGCTGCTGGAAATTCTACAACTAGCACAAGTAACATGGTTATTAGAAAATCAGATAATCAAACGCCCAGTATTAGTAGTTTTAGCGCTAATGATACAACTGTTTCGTTAACTACAAGTTCTCAAACTCAAACTGTTACATTTACTTGCGTTGCTACTGATAATAGAGCAATTTCCAGTGTTAGTCTTCCAGGAACTACTTCTACCGGTTTATCGGGAAATAATTATACATTTACGAAAACATACAGTTATTCCGATTATAGTTTTGGTAATAGCAGCGATTCATTAACGGTAACCGTTACTGATGCTGCTGGAAATAGTGTAACTGATAGTATTAATATAGGCATTAACAAGGCAGATAATGCTAATCCTTCTATTAGTAGTTTTAGTGCCGATGATACTACTGTATCTTTAACTACTACGTCACAAAGTCAAACTGTTACATTTACGGTTGTTTCTACAGATAACGTTGGTGTTTCAAGTGTTACTATTCCGGGAACTACTTCCACTGGTTCATCTGGAAATAATTATACATTTACCAAGGCGTATGCTTATGGAGATTATAGTTTTGGATCATCTACAGATACATTAACTGCTACTTCTACAGATTCTGCTGGTAATTCCATTACAGATAATATTACTATTAATATTTCCAAAAGTGATAATCAAAGTCCTAATATTTCTAGTGCCGGAAATTCTTCAGGTGTTTCTGCTAGCACGACTAGTGTTGCGTTAAAAACGTCTGACCAAACAAAAACAGTAACATTTACCGCTACCATCAGCGATAATGTTGGTTTATCATCTGTTTCATTTGGTGGTCTTACACCTTCTATTAGTGGTAATAATTATACTTGGACTAAAACTTACGATTATGATGATTATTCATTTGGTTCATCTACTGATACTTTAACATTAACTGTTGCCGACTCTGCAGGTAATACTGTTACCGATAGTGTAACTATTAATATTAGTAAAACTGATGATCAGAATCCAACTGTTGGTAATATGACAGCCAATGACTCTACTATAGAATTATCTACTTCATCACAGAGTCAAACTGTTACATTTTCTGTTGTTGCTACTGATAATGTAGGTGTTAATAGTGTTACTTGGGAAGGCTCTCAAGACTCTTCATCTATATCAGGAAATACATACAATTTCCAAAGAACATATAATTATAGTAATTATAGTGTTGGTTCGACCAATACTGATACCATTAGTGTTGTTGTTACTGATGCCGCCGGAAATTCCACAACTAAAAGTAAATCAATTACTATTATCACAGAAGACGACCAAGACCCTGTTATTAGCAGTTTAACAAGTAATAAATCTTCAAATATTGTTCTTTTACCAACATCCGCGCAATCCAACACCGTAACTTTCACTGTTACCGCAACAGATAATGTTGGTATTAATTCAGTTACTCTTTCAGGTGCTACTTATTCGTCGAAAAGTGGAAATAATTGGATTTTTACAAAAGTATATAGTTATTCCAACTTTTCATTCGGTAATTCTACCGACACTTTAACTGCTACCGCAACAGATGGTGTTGGTAATAGTGTTACTTCTACTATTAATATGTCTGTTAGAAAATCTGATGACCAAACTCCTTCCATCAGTAGTTTTAGTGCTAATGATACTAGTGTAGAACTTAAAACGTCTTCACAATCACAAACGGTTACATTTACTGTTGTTGCTAGTGATAATAGAAGTGTTTCTAGTGTTTCTGTTCCTGGAACAAGTGCTGGTTCTGTTAGTGGTAATAACTACACATTCTCCAAAACATACACTTATGGAGATTATAGTTTCGGCAATTCTAGTAATACTTTGACTGCTACTGTTACTGATGCTGCTGGTAATAGTTCTACTGATACTATCACTATTAGTATTAATAAGGCTGACGATCAAAACCCATCCATTACTAGTTTTAGTGCTGATGATACTACTGTTTCATTAACGACCAGTTCTCAATCACAAACTGTTACTTTCACAGCAGTTGTGAGTGATAATGTTGCTATTAACAGCGTAAGTCTTCCAGGAACTTCATTAAGTAGTTCTAATAACGGGACTTATATATTTACTAAGACATATGACTATGACGATTACAGTTTTGGATCATCAAGTAATAATCTTACATTAACTGTTACTGATACTGCTGGTAATAGTGTTACTGATACAGAGAATATCTCTATTAGTAAATCCGACGACCAAAATCCATCTATTACTAATTTCTCGGCAAATGACACTAGTGTTGAACTTAAAACTTCATCACAATCACAAACTGTTACATTTACTGTTTCTGCTTCTGATAATGTGGGAATTACTTCTGTTTCTATCCCAGGAACAACTTCTGGAGAATCAGGTAATGGAAGCTACACATTTACAAAAACTTATAGTTATAGTGATTACAATTTTGGATCATCAAGTGATACATTAACCGCTACTGTGAACGACTCTGCTGGTAATAGCACGACGGATACAATCACTATTTCTATTACTAAAAGTGATGACCAAAATCCTATTATCAGTAATTTATCTGCTAATGACACTTCTGTAGAACTTAAAACATCTTCACAAAGTCAAACCGTCACTTTTACAGCAACTATTACAGATAATGTATCAATTAGTTCTGTTTCATTTGGCGGACTTACACCATCTATTAGTGGAAATGACTATACTTGGTCTAAAACTTATAGTTATGCTAATTACAGTTTTGGGTCGGCTACAGATACCCTTACATTAACAGTCGCTGATACTACCGGAAATACAGCAAGTAGTAGTGTTACTATTAATATTAGTAAAAGTGATGACCAAAATCCAACTGTATCCATTATTACTGCTAGTGATTCTTCTATTGATTTATCTACTTCATCGCAAAGTCAAACTGTTACATTTTCTGTTGTTGCTAGTGATAATGTAGGTGTTAATAGTGTTACGTGGGAAGGCTCGCAAGATTCCTCATCTAGTAGTGGGTCAACATACTATTTCCAAAAAACATATAATTATAGCAACTACAGTATTGGTTCTACTAATACTGATACCATTAGTGTTGTTGTAACGGATGCTACTGGTAATTCCACCACTAAAACCAAAAATATTACAATTACAACTGAAGATGACCAGAGCCCTGTTATTAGTAGTTTAACAAGTAATAAATCTTCAAATATTGTTCTTTTACCAACATCCGCACAATCCAATACAGCAACCTTTACTGTTACGGCTACGGATAACGTTACGGTCAGTTCGGTTACTCTTTCTGGTGCTACTTATTCGTCCAAAAGCGGAAATAATTGGATTTTTACAAAATCGTATAGTTATGCTAACTTTTCATTTGGAGACTCTACCGATACATTAACCGCTACAGCAACAGATGGAGTTGGTAATACAGCCACATCTACTATTAACATGGTAGTTAGAAAAAGTGATGACCAAAGTCCAATTATTAGTAGTTTTAGCGCTAATGATACATCAGTTGATCTTAAAACATCATCGCAATCACAAACCGTTACATTTACTGTTAATGCTAGTGATAATAGAAGCATTTCTACTGTTTCTGTTCCTGGAACAACTGTTGGTTCTGTTAGTGGTAATAATTACACATTCTCCAAAACATACAGTTACGGAGATTATAGTTTTGGTTCGGGTAGTGATACTTTAACCGCTACTGCTACTGATGCCGCGGGAAATAATTCTACCGATACTGTTACAATTAATATTAGTAAAAGCGATGACCAAGACCCATCCATTACTAGTTTTAGTGCTGACGATTCTACCGTATCTTTAACAACTAGTTCTCAATCACAAACTGTTACATTTACTGCTATTGTTACTGATAATGTTGCTATTAATAGTGTTGGTCTTCCCGGGACTACATTACACACTTCTAATAATGGAACTTATGTATTTAAGAAAACGTATGCATACGCCGATTACAGTTTTGGTTCTAATACAGATACTTTAACATTAACTGTTACTGATACTGCTAGTAATTCTGTGACTCGAAATATTAATGTTTCTGTTAGTAAACAAGATAATCAAAATCCTACTATTAGTAGTTTTAGTGCTGATGATACTACAGTAAGCTTGTTAACCAGTTCTCAATCACAAATAGTAACTTTTACTATTTCAGCTAGTGATAATGTTGGAGTAAGTGCTGTTAGTTTGCCTGGTGCTACATTAAGTAGTGCTAGTGGTGGAAGTTATGTATTTACCAAAACATACAGTTATAATAGTTATGGTTTCGGAACTACTGGGGATACATTAACCGCTACTGTAACAGATACTGCTAACAATTCCATTACTCAAGATATTGATATAAGTGTAACCAAAAGTGATGACCAAAGTCCTGCTATTAGTAGTTTTACTGCTGATGATACTACTGTTCAACTTAAAACATCTTCGCAATCCCAAACGGTAACCTTTACTGTTGTTGCTACGGATAATGTTTCGGTATCATCTGTTTCAGTTCCTGGAACCACTACAGGTTCCACAAGCGGAAACAATTACACTTTCACAAAGACTTATGCTTATTCTAGTTACAATTGGGGTTCTAATACAGATGTATTAACTGCTACAGCAACAGATGCCGCAGGTAATACTCAAACACAACAATTAACTGTTACTATCACTAAAACCGATGATGAAGACCCTGTTATTACTTCATATAGTAGTGATAAAACTGCTATTACCCTTAAAACTTCGGCAAAGACTTCAAGTGCTACACTTACTGCCGTCGTCACAGATAATCGTGCTGTAACTTCTGTTACAATTGGTGGTGTTGCTGCTACCAATACTTCTGGAAATAACTATTCTATTAGTAAAACATATGATTACGATAATTTATCATTAGGATCATCAAATGATAATCTCACCGTTATAGCGAGTGATGCTGCTGGTAATACAGAAACCGATACTGTAACTATAGCACTTTCTGTTGTTGATGATGAAGATCCTACAATTACTAGTTTATCAAGTAATGCTACAGGAAACGCAATTGAATTAACTACAACCGCACAAAATCAAACCGTTACTTTCACCGCTGTAGCAAGTGATAACATCGCTATAAGCACTATATCTCTTACTGGAGCAACACAGACAAATCTTAGTGGGTCAACCTATACATTTACTAAGGCTTATGCCTATGGTGATTATAGCTTTGGAGATAATACAGACACATTAACTTTAACTGTTACAGATGCTGCTGGAAATAGTTCTACATCAAGTATTGCTATTGATATCACCAAGACTGATAATCAAGCTCCAACTATTTCAAGCTTCTCATCAAATAATAGTACGGTTACTGTTAGCACTTCGTCTCAATCTTCTTCTATTACTATTACAGCTGGAGTAAGTGATAACGTTGCTATTAATAATGTAAGTTTACCTGGTGCTACCTTTGTATCTAATTCAGGAAGTATATACATTTTTACAAAAAGTTATGCTTATGCTGATTATAGTTTTGGAAATTCAACCGATACATTAACTTTAACTGTTACCGATACCAATAGTAATTCAACAAGTGATACGTTAAATATTACTGTTAGTAAGGTTGATAATCAAAATCCTACTATTACAAGTTTCTCTGCTAATTCAAATTCAGTTAATTTAACAACAAGCATACAATCAATTACGCGTTCTTTTACAGTTGTTGCTAGTGATAATGTTGCTATTAATTCCGTAAGTATTCCAGGAACTTCATTAAGTAGTTCTTCATCGGGAACATATGTATTTACAAAAACATATGATTACGATGATTATAGTTTCGGCAATAGTAGTGAAACACTAACTGTTACAGTTACGGATACTACTGGAAATTCAACAACTGATACTGTTAATATTTCTATTAGTAAAACGGATAATCAAGACCCGTCAATTAATAGTTTTGGGGCAAATGATACTTCTGTTGAACTTAAGACCTCCTCACAAACACAAACCATTACATTTACTGCTACCGTTAGTGATAATGTAGCTATTAATACTGTTTCTCTTCCAGGAACTACATTAAGTAGTTCTTCATCGGGAACATATATCTTTACAAAGGAATATGATTATGATGATTATAGTTTTGGTTCATCAAGCGAAACCTTAACATTAACTGTTTCTGATACTGCTGGTAATAGTGTTACTGATTCTGTAGTTATTGGTATTACCAAAAGTGATGACCAAAATCCATCTATAAGTAATTTTACCGCTAATGATACTTCTGTCGAACTTACTACTTCTTCGCAAAGTCAAATCGTCACATTTACTGTTGCTGCTAGTGATAATGTTGCTGTTAGTAGTGTTAGTGTTCCCGGAACCACATCAGGCTCAGTTTCTAGTGGAAATTATACATTTACAAAAACTTATAGTTATGGTAGTTATAGTTTTGGAAATAGCAGTGATACTTTAACCGCCACGGTTACAGACACTGCGGGTAATAGTGTTAGTGATACACTTACTGTTAGTATTAGTAAGGTTGATAATCAACCTCCAAGTGTTAGTTCATTAAATTCGAATGCTACAAATAATTCAATAGAATTAAAAACTAGTGACCAGACAGAAATTGTTACATTTACTGTTTCGGTAAGTGATAATGAAACTGTAAGTTCCGTCGCACTTTCTACTGCTACTCTTACTAATTCAAATTCTGGAACTTATACTTTTACCAAGACATATTCTTATGCTGATTATAGTTTTGGAAATACTACCGATAGTTTAACACTTACTGCTATAGATAATCATTCTAATTCTTCAACGGCAACAATTGATATTATCGTTAGTAAGGTAGATGATCAAGCACCATCTATTAGTAATTTTTCAGTTAGTGATAATACAATCGAACTAAAATCTTCTTCACAAACACAATCTGTTACATTTAGTGGAGTTTTAAGTGATAATAGAGCAATTAATAGTGTATCTCTACCTAATACTACAAGTAATGGTAATAGTGGTTCTACTTATAATTGGTCTAAAACGTTTAGTTATGCTGATTATGGATATGGAACCACGACAGATACCTTTACATTAACTGTTGTTGATGCGGCTGGTAATACATCTACCGATAGTTTAAATGTAACTGTTACAAAAGAAGACGACCAGTTTCCATCCATTTCCTCATTTTCTTCAAATAATACAAATGTAATTTTATATTCCAGTTCACAAACACAAACGGTTACACTTACAGCTGTTGCTACTGATAATAGAGCTATTAGTTCTTATAGTATTCCTACTGCTACATTTGTTAGTCAAAGTGGAAATAGTTATGTTTGGACCAAAACATATGATTATACTGATTATACATATGGAACAAATAGCGATACTTTAACCGTCACTTTTACAGATGCTGCTGGTAATAGTTCTACTTCGACCGAAACTATTAGTATTACAAAATCAGATAATATAGACCCTACTATAAGTAGTTTTAGTGTTAATAATTCCAGTATTTCTCTTACAACGTCTTCACAAACACAAACTGTTACATTTACTGCTTCAGTTACTGATAACGTAAGTATTACTACAGCTACCCTTCCTACTGCTACATACAGTGGTGTTAGTGGTTCTACATATACTTGGACAAAGGAATACGATTATGATGATTATAGTTTTGGTTCTAATACTGATAATCTTACATTAACAGTATCCGATGCCGCTGGTAATACATCTACGGATAGTATAACTATCTCTATTAGTAAAGCCGACAATCAAAATCCATCTATTTCTTCATTAACAACTAACGCTAGTTCTAATGCTATTGAACTTAAATCTTCAAGTAAAACTCAAACAGTTATATTTACTGCTGTTGCTAGTGATAATGTAGGAATTGATACTATAACTTTATCGAATGCTTCATTATCCAGTTCTAATAACGGAACTTATACATTTACCACTGAATTTGACTATGATGATTATAATTATGGTTCTAGCACTTCATCACACGTTCTTTCTGTAACTGATGCTGCTGGAAATTCTGCTGGTCAAACTATTAACATTAGTGTTACAAAAACAGACGACCAAGACCCTATTATAAGTAGTTTTACAGCAAACAACACGTCATTTAGTTTATATACAACAGGAAATACTTCACAAGTTGTTACATTTACACTTGCTGCTACCGATAATAGATCAATATCATCTACTAGTATTTCAAATGGTGTTTCGTTGGATTCGGTATCAGGTTCTAATTACACTTACACAAAAACCTTTAATTATAGTGATTTAAGTAATTGGGGAAATAATACATTTAATTTTACGGCTACCGCTACAGATGCCGCGGGAAATGAAGACACTGAAACGTTGTCTATTATAATAGCAAAAGTCGATAATCAAAATCCTGCTATTTCATCATTTACAGCTAGTAATACAAATGTTGCTCTTACTACAGGAAGTCAAAGTCAAACTATCACCTTCGCATCAAATGCTAGTGATAATAGGTCCATTACCTCTATGAATTTACCGACTGCTACTTCCACCGATTCTACTGGACCTGATTATGCTTGGTCTAAAACGTATAATTATGATGATTATAGTTTTGGTTCTAGCACCGATGTTTTAACTCTTACTGCTGCTGATGATGCTGGTAATAGTGCTACAGAACAAATCACTATTAGTATTAGTAAATCTGATACACAAGACCCTACTATTACCTCCTTTTCTGCAAATCCTTCCACTATCCAGTTGAAGACAAGTGATCAAACAGAAACTGTTACATTTACTGCCGTAGCAAGTGATAATGTCGCAATTAATACTATAACCATTCCTAATACCAATTATCAAGGAGTTAGTGGGTCAAATTATACATTTACAAAGATATTTGATTATACTGATTATTCTTTTGGAAATACAAGTGAAACTCATACAATAACTGTTACTGATGCCGCTGGAAATAGTGTAACTGAAGATGTAAGTTTAACTATTCAAAAAGTTGACGACCAAAATCCTACTATTACAAGTTTTACAAATAATGCTTCGGCTTCCGCGATTGAGCTTAAAACTTCTGACCAGAGTAAAACCATTACATTTACTGCTGTTGTTTCTGATAATAGAGAAGTAACTAGTATTTCTTTACCTGGTGCTACACAAACCAGCTCTAATAATGGAACTTTTACTTTTACCAAGTCATATAGTTATGATGATTACAATTTTGGATCTAATAGTGATAGTTTAACTCTAAGTGTGAGTGATGCCGCTAGTAATATTTCTACTCAGTCTGTTACTATTGGTATTACCAAAACTGACGACCAAAACCCTGTTATTAGTAGTTTTTCTGCTGATACAACAAGTGTAGCATTAAAAACAAGTGACCAGTCTAAGACAGTTACTATTACTGCTACATTAAGTGATAATGTTGGTATTACTAGTGTAACTCTACCAGGAACTACATCAAGTATTTCTGGAAGTGATTATTCATTTAGCAAAACATATAGTTACAGTGATTATAGTTTTGGATCGGCTACCGATACATTAACATTAACTGTTGCTGATGCTGCTGGTAATACTTCAACTGAATCTGTTACAATTAATATTACTAAAAGTGATGACCAAAATCCTACTATTACAAGTTTGAGTGCTGATGATACAAGTATTGAAGTGAAAACTTCGTCACAAACTCAAACTGTGTATTTTACAGCAGTTGTTTCTGATAATGTTGGAATTAATTCCATTTCATTAACTGGGGCAACTCAAGACAGTGTTAGTGGTTCCAATTATATTTTCAGTAAGGAATATAGTTATTCTGACTATAATTTTGGTTCTAATACGGATAATTTAACATTAAGCGTTGCTGATGCCGCAGGAAATACTATTACTGATACAATTACAATTACTATTACAAAAACGGATGACCAAAATCCTACTATTACAAGTTTAAGTGCTGATGATACAAGTGTTTCATTAACTACTAGTTCGCAAACACAAACCGTTACTTTCACAACAGTTGTTTCAGATAATGTTGGTATTAATTCCATTTCATTAACTGGTGCTACTCAAACAAGTTCTAATTCAGGAACTTACACATTTACAAAAACATATGACTATGATGATTACAGTTTTGGTTCAGCGACTGATACACCAACATTAACTGTTAGCGATGCTGCTGGAAATAGTGTTACTCAAACTATTACAATCAGTATTACAAAGGGAGATAATCAAAATCCTGTTATTAGTAGTCTTACTGCTAATAATACAACTATAACTGTTAAAACAAGTGACCAAAGCCAAACTGTTACATTTACTGCTGTCGTTACTGATAATGTAGGTATTAATAGTATTGGACTTGGTTCAACTACTTTAGACGGTGTTAGTGGTTCCAGTTATACATTCACCAAGGATTATGACTATGATGACTATAATTTTGGGTCTAATACAGATAATCTTACACTTACAGTAAGCGATGCTGCTGGAAATAGTGTAACGGATAGTATTACTATTACAATTAATAAGGTTGATGACCAAAATCCTGTTATTTCAAGTTCATCAACCGATGCTAGTAATGATACTATTACATTATCTACTACTTCACAATCTACTGACGTTGTATTTACTATTGTTTCTACTGATAATAGAGCCATTTCATCTACAACACATTCTCAATTGAGTGAATCGGGATCTCAAAGTGGAAATAATTATACTTGGACAAGAACATATGATTACGATGATTTTGCGTTTGGTTCTCAAACTAGTGCTAATACAATTACTGTAGCTGATGCCGCAGGTAATACTTCTTCAGTAAGCTTGCCTATTACTGTTTTAAAAATAGATAATCAAAATCCTACTATTACTTCAGTTAGTGCTGATGACTCGACTGTTGAACTTAAAACTTCATCTCAAAGTCAAACCGTAACATTCACTGTTGTTTCTACCGATAATAGAGCTATTGATAGTGTCACTATTGGGGGAGCTACTTCTACTGGTTCTTCTGGAAACAACTATACATTTACCAAGACGTATAGTTATGGTGATTATAGTTTTGGAACTAGTAGTGATACATTAACTGCTACTGCTACTGATGCCGCGGGAAATAGTGCTACTCAAACTATTACTGTTTCAATCAGTAAAACTGACGACCAAAATCCAACTATTGGAAGTTTTGGTGCCGATGATACAACAGTTGAGCTTAAAACTTCATCGCAAACTCAAACAGTAACCTTTACTGCTGTTGTTAGTGATAATGTTGGTATTAGTTCTGTAAGTCTTCCTGGAACTTCATTTAGTAGTGTTAATAACGGAACTTATATATTTACCAAGACTTATGACTATGACGATTACAGTTATGGAGATGCTTCAGATACTTTAACATTAACTGTTACAGATACTGCTAGTAATTCTATTACTGATACTGTAACTATTAGTATTAATAAAGCTGATGACCAGGACCCATCTATCACTAGTTTCTCTGCCGATGATACATCAGTTGACCTTAAAACCTCATCGCAAACCCAAACTGTTACTTTCACGGCAGTTGTGAGTGATAATGTGGCTATTAATAGTGTAAGTATTCCTGGAACTACATTAAGTAGTTCAAGTGGAGGAACATACACCTTTACAAAGGAATACGACTATGATGATTACAGTTATGGTTCGTCAAGTGATACATTAACCTTAACTGTTAGTGATGCAGCTGGAAATAGTGTAACCGATGCTGAAACTATTAGTATAACCAAAAGTGACGACCAAAATCCTGCTATTAGTAGTTTTGGAGCTAATGATACAAGTGTTACTTTAGCAACTAGCTCACAAACACAAACTGTTACATTTACTGCTGTTGTTAGTGATAATGTTGCTATTAATAGTGTAAGTCTTCCCGGAACTACATTAAGTAGTTCAAGTGGAGGAACTTATATCTTTACTAAGGAATATGACTATGATGATTACAGTTATGGTTCTTCAAGTGAAACATTAACATTAACTGTTACCGATACTGCTAGCAATTCTGTTACAGATACTGTTACTATTGCTATTACCAAGAGTGATGACCAAAATCCTGCTATTAGTAGTTTTTCAGCCGATGATACTAGTGTCGAGCTTAAGACTTCATCGCAAACCCAAACAGTAACATTTACTGTTGTCGCTACAGATAATGTTGCTATTAGTAGTGTGGGTATTCCTGGAACTACCTCTACTGGTTCTTCAGGAAGTAGTTATACCTTTACAAAAACATATGACTATGATGATTACACATATGGTGATAGTAGTGATACATTAACTGCTACCGTTACGGATAGTGCTAGTAATTCTGTTACACAAGATATTACTATTAGTATTAACAAGGCAGATGACCAAAATCCTACTTGCTCAGTAAGCGCTAATGATACAAGTATTGACCTTAAAACTTCATCGCAATCTCAAATTGTTTCATTTACTGTTACTGTTAGTGATAATGTTGCTATTAATACTGTTTCTCTTCCAGGAACTACACTCCTTTTCGTCACGACGACTGGTTCTACCAAACAATACAGTTTTAGAAAAACATATAGTTACTCTAATTACAGTTTCGGTAATACTAGTGAAACATTAACTGCTACTGTTACTGATACAGCAGGTAATAGTAATACTGATACTGTCGATGTTGTTGTAAGTAAAACAGATGACCAAAATCCTGCTATTAGTAGTTTTACTGCTAATGATACATCTGTAGAACTTAAGACATCATCAAAAACACAAACTGTTACATTTACTGTTTCTGCTAGTGATAATGTTTCTGTTAGTAGTGTAAGTATTCCTGGAACCACCGCAGGTTCCGTCTCGAATGGATATTATACATTTACCAAAACATATGATTATGACGACTATAGTTATGGAAATAGTAGTGAAACATTAACGGCTACAGTTACAGATAGTTCTAGTCTAACAGCTACTGATACTATTACAATTAGTATTAGTAAGGTGGATGATGAAGACCCATCTATTACTAGTTTTGGTGCTGATGATACTAGTGTTGAACTCAAAACATCTTCTAAGACACAAACTGTTACATTCACTGCTGTCTTGGGAGATAATGTGGCTATTAATAGCGTTACTCTTCCTGGGACGTCTTTGAGTAGTTCTAATTCTGGAACTTACATTTTTACAAAGACATATGATTATGATGATTATAGTTATGGTAATAGCAGTGATACATTAACCTTAACAGTGACTGATACCGCAAGTAATTCTGTTACAGATACTGTTACTATTAGCATTAGTAAATCTGATGATGAAAATCCTACTTGCTCTATAAGTGCTGATGATACAAGTGTTGACCTTAAAACATCTTCTAAGACACAAACTGTTACATTTACTGTTGCTGCTAGTGATAACGCATCTGTTGGTTCTGTTTCTTTACCTGGAACTAGTTATTCATCTACATCAGGAAATAACAGAATATTTACTAAGTTATATGATTATGATGATTATAGTTACGGAGACCATAGTGAAACATTTACAGCTACTGTTGTTGATGGAGCAGGTAATACGGTTACTGATGCTGTAACTATTAGTATTAACAAAGCTGATGATCAGGTTCCTGTAATTAGTAGTTTTTCGGCTGATGATACTAGTGTTGAATTGAAAACGTCTTCCAAGACACAAACTGTTACATTTACTGTAACTGCTAGCGACAACGTTTCCGTCCAAAGTGTAAGTCTTCCTGGAACATCATTTTCTTCTTCGTCAGGTTCTACATCCACATATACTAAATTATTTGATTATGATGATTATAATTATGGTTCATCTAGTGAGACTTTTACAGTAACTGTTACTGATACAGCTAATAATACTTCTACTGATACTGTTACTATCACAATTGTTAAAAGTGATGATGAAAATCCTGTTATTAGTTCTTTTACAAGTAACAAATCTGCTGTTTCATTAACAAGCACTTCACAAAGTGATAGTGTAACATTTTACGCTTCATTTACTGATAATAGGGCTATATCAAGTTATAATATTCCTGGTGCTACCTATCAATCTCTTACTAATGGTGTTTATAGTTGGACTAAATCATATAGTTACAGTAATTACTCATATGGAACAGCTACTGATACATTAACTCTTACTGTTCAAGATGCTGCTGGAAATAGTGTAACGCAAAGTGTTAATATTTCTATAACAAAAAGTGATAATATTTCACCGACTGTTTCTAACTTAACTGTTTCTTCATCTACCGTCGATTTATATACTAGTGATAAAACTGAAACTATTACTATTAGTGCTAATGTTAGTGATAATGTAGGAATTTCAACATATTCTATCCAAGGTGCTTCATTTAGTAGTGTGTCTAATGGTGTGTATACTTGGACCAAGACGTATGATTATGATGACTTTAGTTATGGAAGCACTAGTGATAATGTAGAAATAATAGTAACGGATGCCGCGGGTAATAGAACTACTTCTAGTTCTACTCTTACTGTTAATAAATATGATGATTCGCTTCCATATATTAGTTCTTTTACTGCTTCTCCAGAATCATTTGATTTAGGAACAGACAATACATCACAAACTGTTACATTTAGTGCTACTATGAATGATAATGTAGGAATTACTAGTTATTCCTTAGTTGATGGTGATAATACATCATTGGGTAGTGGTAGTATAAGTGGTTCAGTTTATACTTGGACCAAGACTTATACATTAACCGATTATTCTGGTAATAATTTTGTTGAGAACTTTACTGTTTCTTGTAGCGATGATGCTAATAATTCAGCTAATTCTCAAGTTAGTGTTGTTATAGCTACATTAAGTGCTTTAGTTGTTCCCGGAAGTTTAAGTCTTACTACTTCTACCAATCTTACTGAAACAGATGAAAATGTTTATCTTATTGAAAACAACAAAGAACGTAGTGCCGTATTGTTTAATGGTAATGACCTACCAGACTATTACATCAAAATACCTGTTAATCTTAATTATTATGTTACAAAAGGTTCTAGTAATCTTGGTAGAGCTTCTGGTTCGCCTGATGATAGTTGGGGTCTTTCTTCTATTACATTCGCAAATACCGATGTTAGTGGTTCTGATGTTACTACAACATTACCCGCACAAACCGGAACGTTTAAGGTTGGACAAATTACTATTGATGATTCTAATATTAGTTCATCATTAAGTGATGGTGTAAGCTTACAAAATTTTGATGTTATGATGACTATTAGTGCTGACTCGAATGGTAATCTTTCATCCAACTGTCAAGTTAATCAATCTAATAATGCTACAAGTCAATCAGCATCTATTGTTGATAGCGCATCTTATGCTTCATATTTACACTTCTCTGAAAATGATAATACTACTTCTACGAATACACTTGTTGGTAGTGATAAACAACCAAGTCAAAGTTGGAAAGGCGCCACTTCTGTAGGTGATAGAGATGCTCTTACGGATAATCTTTCTACCGTGTTAACTAATCAAGAAGTTCAGACTAGATTTGCTACTCAAATTGCTGCTACCAATGATTCATTTAATGGAGAAGCTGCTTTGTCTTCGTGGAACATGAGCTTTAATGCTATTACCCCTGCTCCTGATTCTGCTCTTACTAAACACGCTCGTGCTAGAATTGGAAGAAAAGCTAATCCTAATACTAATACTGTATTCAAAGAAGGAGATAAAATTTTTACTAGTGGATCTTCGGCATATAATCTTACATTTAGAGACCATAGTAATACATTAAGAACAATTGCGTCTGGAAATGTTTATGGTGTATTGGAACAAACCGCGTCTGGTGCCTTTACTGGAACAGCGCAAAACTAAATAAAAAAAATAATATTTAATTTTAATTTAATACTTAAATTAATATTAAAATTTATATATATAAATGTTTCGCGATCCCGTTAAAAAAATTGGTGAAGATGAAATTATTGATGACGGTGGAGGTGGAAGAGTTCCTCCTCCTATTGAAGGCCCACCCATTTCGGATACTACACCACCTATAATAAACAACCTTACGTGCACTCCTTCTACTATTAATCTATCTTCTCAAAATCCGTCGGCTCTTGTTACTATCACCGCTTTTGTTTATGATTTTGAATCCCAAATAACAAACGTTCATTTAAATGGTTTAGGAGCTACTTCTATTACTATTTCAACATATACTTGGATAAAAACATATTATTATTCTTCTTTCTCTTCTGGTACACATACTCAAACCCTTAATTTAAATGCTCTTAATTCGAATGGATTGGTGTCTTCTGATAGTGTTAATCTTACTGTAGTTGTCGAAACTGATAAACCCAAAGATTTTGAAACACCAAAGATTAATTCTTTTTCCGTCAATGATAATACCATCACTTTAAATAACACACAAACTACACAAACTGTTACATTTACAGTAAATATTACAGATAACGTTAATGTAGCTATTTATACTGTCTCTGGTGCCTCTTTTGTTATGAAAGATGGTAATAATTATATTTTTACAAAAACTTTTTCATTTAATGATTATAATTTTGGCGACACCATAGACAGTTTTACCGCCGTTGCTGCCGATGATGCAGGTAATTTAGCAACCAAATCTATTAATATTACTGTTACCAAAATAGACACACTTGCTCCATCTATTTCATCTTTTACTTCTAATAACAGTTCCATTTCTTTAACTACTACTTCTCAAAGCGTATCTGTTACTTTTAATGCTTCTGTTTCCGATAATGTTGGAATTAGTTCTGTTGATTTACCTGGAGCTTCCCTTGTTTTTACTAATAACAATAGTTATGTTTTTTCCAAAACATATTACTATAATAACTATTCTTTGGGAAATAATACAGATACTAAAACTCTTACAGTTACAGATACAAATGGTAATTCCACTTCATCATCAATAAATATTAGCATTACTAAGACAGACACGCAAAGTCCTTCTATTTTATCTTTTTCTGCTAATGATAGTACCGTTACATTAAATACTTCTAGTTCTCAAACCCAACTAGTCACTTTTACTGCTGAAGTTACAGATAATCACGGAATAAATTCTGTTTCCTTGTTAGGAACCACTCCTATTGGTTCTTCTGGAAATATATATACATTTACCAAGTTGTTTGAACAGGACCAATTTACATTTGGTAATACTATACAAACTTTTACGTTAACTGCTACTGATAATACAGGAAATATATCTACAACTAATGAAACTATTACTATCAGTAAAACAGATACTTCTGGTCCTAATATAGGAACTTTTACGGCTAATAATAATGATTTTACATTAACCACTTCTCTTAAAATTAATTTAGTTACTTTTACTGTTATTGTTAATGATAATATTGCTGTTAAAACTATTACCGTTTCTGGAGCTACACCTCTTTCCAATGATGGTCCTGGGGATGGTCCTGGGGATGGTCCTGGTGATGGTCCTGGTGATGGTCCTGGTGATGGTCCTGTCGATGGTCCTGGGGATGATGTTATTATTGACGATAATAAAATTATTAACGATCAAATACATTTAGCACCAGGCGATACTACCCCTGGAACTTCTAATACTTTTTATTTCGTTAAAACTTATAATTATGATAATTATAATTATGGTTCCAATACTGATAATGTTATTTGTACCGTTACTGACTTGAATGATAATGTTGTTACTTCGGGATTAGATATTAATTTTAATAAAGTGGATACACAAGTTCCTACCATTTCTTCCTTTACTGTTAATAATTCAATTCTTACTTGGTATTCTTCTGGTAGTTCTTCCAATAAAATTGCTACCTTTACAGCTGTTATTACTGATAATGTTGGTGTTTCTAGTGTTTCTATTAATGGTGGTACACAAACGAATGTATCGGGTAATACATATACTTTTACCAAGTCATTTTCTAGACCTACATTAAATAATTCTATTAATAATACTATTACACTTACGGTTACTGATGGACAGGGAAATAGTTCTAACGCTAATGTATCTCTTACTACTACTCACACGGATAATACTCCTCCTACCATTACCTCCTTTTCTGTTAGTCATGATACCGTCTCTCTTAATAGTTCTTCCACTTCTTCTCAACTAGTTACTTTTGATGCTAGTGTTAGCGATAATGTTGGAATCAATTCTGTATCTATAAGTCCACTTCTTACATTATTAAGCGTCATTGGTGGAAATTATAGATGGACCAAGTTATATGAGGCAGACCATTTCTCATTTGGTTCTATTCAAGAAAATTTTACTATTACTGTTAGAGATAATGATGGAAATTCTTCTACTGATGTAGAAACCGTTACAATTACAAAGGCGGATTCTACGGGGCCAGCTGTTTCATCTTTTACTGCTTCTTCTACAACTCTTGTTGTTTCTACATCTTCTCAAATAAACACCGTTATTTTTACTGTTGTTGTCGCAGATAATGTTAGTGTTAGTACTATTACTGTTTCCGGTGCTATACCAATACCTGATATTCCAAATGATGATGACGATGAAATTATTATTGATGATAACCGTATTGTAGACCATATTATTCAACTCCAACCTGGTGATACTACCCCCGGAACTTCTAATACTTTTAGATTTACTAAATCGTATAATTATGTTAATTATAATTACGGTTCCAATACAGATAATGTTGTTGCTACTGTTACTGATACCGTTGGTAATTCGTCTAATGCTAGTTTAAATGTTACTGTTAATAAGATAGATAATCAGGCTCCTATTATTTCCTCCTTTTCTGCTGATGATACTATCATTAATTTAACCACCGAAGGATCTACTAGTGCGCAAACTGTTACTTTCACCGCTATTGTTTCTGATAATGTTTTTGTAAGTAGTGTTAACCTTCCAAATACTACTTTTTTAGGATTCTCTGGAAATACATATACGTATAGTAAAACATTTGATAGTGATAATTATAGTTTTGGTAATACTTTGGAATCTTTTATTTTTTCGGCAACTGATATTAATAGTAATTCTTCATCTTCTTCTAGTATTCTTACTATTGTAAAGGGGGATAATACTGGTCCTGTTATTAGTACATTTTTACCAAACTTAACTTCTATTACTGTCTCGTCGCTTTTTAAAACTAAAATAGTTATTTTTACTATTGTTGTTGCCGATAACGTTTTTGTTAAGACTATTACGGTTTCTGGAGCCACTCCTATTGTAGATATACCCGATGATGATGATGATGAAATTATTATTGATGAAAATAAAATTATAGAACAGACTATTCAACTTCAACCTGGAGATACCACGGCTGGAACTTTTAACACATTTCGATTTCAAAAAATTTATAATTATGATAATTATAACTACGGTCAAAATGAAGACAATCTAACGTGTACTGTTACTGATTATATAGGAAACGCATCTACTGCTCAAACCATTATTGTTATAAATAAAGTTGACGATGCTCCTCCTACCATAGTTAGTCTTAATAGTAATAAACCGCTATTAAGTTTAAGCAATACTAATAATACGGAACTTGTTACTTTTACAGCTGTTATTACTGATAATGTAGCACTATCTACCATTAGTTTTCCTGGAACTACTCTAGTAGGAAATACAGGTAGTGTTTATACATTTACTAAGAATTACTCAGTAGATGATTTTACTGTTGGTAATAATAGTGATGAAATTACATTAACCGTTACCGATACTGCTAATAATGTATCTACTAAAAAAATTACGTTATTTATAACAAGAAGTGATGATTCTGGTCCGGTTATTTCAAATCTTGTTGCTAATCCATCTACAGTTAATTTAACTACATCCACTCAAACTAAAACAGTTGCTATTACTGCTACGGTTACAGATAATATTGCTTTATCTGCTGTTTTGTTGAGCGGTTCTTCATTCATTAATGTTACTGGTGGAAATTATGTTTGGACCAAAACATTCAACTATAATGATTATGATTTTGGGTCTGTTAAAGAAACACTTACTCTTACTGCTATTGATACTAATAATAATACTTCTACACAAGATATTGAATTAGATATTGTAAAAGGCGATGATTTATCTCCTACTATCTCTTCTTTTACTTCTAGTAAATCTGCTGTTAATCTATATAGTTCCGTTCAAACTGTATTGGTTTATTTTTATGTTATTGCTACTGATAATGTTAGTGTATCTGGTGTTAGTATAAATGGTGCCACTTTTATTAGTCAAAATAATTCTGTATATACTTTCCAAAAATCATTTAACTATGTGAATTATAATTACGGTGAAACCATTAATTCTATTACTGCTGTTGCTACTGATAGTGATGGTAATTCTTCGTCCTCTTCTATTAATATTACTGTGAATAAATATGATAACGAAGACCCTGTTATTACTTCTCTTACGACAGATAGTAATTCTATTATATTAAATACTTCTAATCCATCGCAAAATTTACAAATTTCTGTTGTTTGTAGTGATAATCAATCCATAGACAATGTTACTGTATCAAATGCTACTCTTATTTTAAATAGTGGAAATACTTATTTATTTCAAAAAACCTATAATTTACAGGACTATACTATTGGAACATTTACAGATACATTTAATGTTATTGTTACTGACCCTGCTGGTAATGAGGTAACTGATTCTATAACTGTTAATGTGGATAAACAAGATGAAATTCCTCCTGTTATTTCTTCTTTTGTTCCTAATATTACAAATGTTATTTTAACTCAAAACGATGATAATGCTACTATTTCTTTTACTATTACTGCTACTGATAATTTTCTTATTGATACTATTTCTATTCCTGGAGCTTCCTTTGTTTCCCAATCTGGCAATGATTTTTTATTTCAAAAAACCTATAATTATATTACTACTACTGAAGCTGAAACTATTGAGTCTATTACTGTTACCGTTAGAGATACATATAATAATGTTACTAATGATACTGTAAGTATTATTATTGAAAAAATTGTATATAATTATACAATTCACGATAATATTCCATTTTATATCGAGGCAAATGTAAATTTAAATGATAATATATCACTTGTTAATGGAAATACAGGTATTGAAGGTGGAATTATAAGACATGTTAATACGCATTATAATATTAATTATAAACTTCCTATTGGTAATACCGTTATAACTATGATGAATTTTGATGCTAAACAGGGCTCTACATTATTAAATACGTATAATTTAGATGTTACTGTTAATGTTGACCAAACCGGAACTTTGCATACTAATCATGAAATAAGAGGTTCTGATACTATTGGATATATTCAAGATACTGTTGATATGGTAAATTATGCCTATTGGGATGTTGATAATGTTCCTGTTTTAAATGTAGATCACGCTGATAAATTAAGTGCTATATTAACACCGTCGAAAATAGAATCAGGAAAAGCTGCTGCTATTAATAGTGTATTGGCTACATATGACGGAATTAGTGTATTACAAAGTTGGACCATTCAACTTTCTCCCATTATGCCTTCATTGTCTAATTTTATAAATCAATATAGATTAGCGAAAAATAGACCTGTTGGAAGAGTATTTGAAAATGGAGAACAAGTTGTTTTATCTACTACTCAAGATTATAGTGTTGTTATTCATGGTGTAGATGGTTCGTCGCACACATTAGTTAGCCCTACTGCTGTTAAGGCCATTATTACTCACCAAGATAATGCCCCCGAATTAGAACGTGTATAAAAAAATTTATTATATATTAAATCTTTTTATTCTACTTTACAATCTTCAGATACAGTCCAGCCATTTTCACGTTTTTCAACATTTCCTGATATCCATATGAATTTCCCCCTGCGAACTAAACAAACACTCCCAGGACTTTTGTCTGTTGGGCGTGCAAAACAACCATCATTTTTTCCTATTATATTTCCATTTGGATCATATACGTCATCCCCTGATTTTATGCTATTATATGCGTTATATAAATGTTTGGCCCAAGCTGTTTTTACCATGTTTAATGTAACATATCTTATTCTCTTAAAGTTTTTTCAATTTTCTCGTTCTTATTTGTATCTTCTTGATCTACTTCATTATATAATTTAGATTCATCTACTGTTTCTGCTTGTTGTAATGTCTCCCCTGTTACTTCTTGTGATTCTGATTCTTCATCGCTATCGTCGCCCCATAGATAATCATAAAGTGATGTTAGCCAACTTTTCTCATCTTCTTTATCTTCAAGTTTTTCTACTTTACCTTCATTGTATATTTTCTTTAAAAATTGTTTCATTTCACTATCTTGATTTGTGTGCGATACTACTGATGCTACTTCGTCAGTTGCTTTATCCCCGTTATTACCATGATTCTCTTTTATATATGCCCACGCTTCTGTTAAAGTTTTTGCTTCTTCGCTCTTAAGTTCATCTTTATCTGGATGTATTTTTATTATTTTTCGAATAAACTTTTCGCGAATTTCGTCAAAGCTTTCACTTGGACTTGCTTCAAGTGTTTTATATGCCGATTCCATATTTATAACTAAAACAAATATAATAATTTATACTTTTTTCTTTATAAAAAAACATTTTTCTCTCCAGATTATTTTATAGAAACTTATTTGGAGAGAAATTTAACTAATTCTACAAAATTCATTACAGTTTTTTTCATATATTTCTTCTTCTTCATATTCTTCTAATAAACTTGATAAATTCTTTTCAAGTTTTTGTGGTGATTTACCTTTATATTCTAAGATTACATATTGACCCCAACCACCATCTTCTTCATCATTTATTTCTAAAGGTACTATTTTCATAGACATCTTGTATTAAGTATTTTAATAATAAACTATAAAATAATTAATTTTTATTCAATTTTCTATTAGTTCAATACTGTAGTTTCAAATATTTTACTTGTTACAAGATAAGGATCCATTGTTGATGCTGGACGTCTATCTTCAAAATATCCCTTACCATTCTTTATTGTCTCGTAGCCTACTCGCACACTTGCTCCCCTATCTACAGAACGTTCTTTATCAAATGAAAACTCATCGTATTTTGATGATTCATGCTCTCCAGACATTCGTTCTTCATTTTTCTCTCCATATACAGCCATATGTTCCATATGTTTCTCTGATAGCTTTCCTATTGCTTCATAAATTTTCTCAAGACCTCCCTCCTCTCTCATAGACTTTGTGCTATAGTTTGTATGACAACCACTACCATTTATCTTTGGAAATGGTTTTGGATGGTATAAAATAGTCACTTCATTCATTTCTCCAATACGCTCAAGTAAATATCGTGAAATCCATAACTGATCTCCCGAGTCAATGCCCAAACAAGGACCTATTTGATATTCCCATTGACTTGGTGCTACTTCTGCATTAATACCGCTAATACGTAATCCAGCACGCAAACACACATCCAAATGTTGCTCTGCTATTTTTCTATTTAATGCATTTCCTTTTCCCACACTACAATAATATCGACCTTGTTTTTCATTGCCCGTTACTTCCTTCTCATTTATAACAAAATATTCCTGTTCTAAACCAAACCACGGCTCTTCCTCTGTCTTTTTATCAAACAGTTCCTTCGCATTTACACGACTATTTGTTTCTAATGGATTTCCATCTTTATCGTGTGTTCCACAAAGAACCAAAATGCTACTATTTCCTCCATTAAAAGGATTATTATATACTGCTACAGGTTTTAATAGTAATTCACTATTTAAACCTTCCGCCTGTCCTGTTGAACTACCATCATAATTCCACTCTGGGAACTTACCTGCTAACTCTTGTGGGGGTAATTTTACAATTTCACTCCATACTTCATAATTAATATTATGAATCACCTTTGTCTTTGATCTCAATCGTTTTTTTGAATCTAACCAAATATATTCAGCAACAACTACCATATGTGAAAAATAAATTAATTTATATTTAAACTATTTAATAATATTAATAATATTATATATATATATAATATGTTTTCTATGGGATTTTTAAATAAAAATAAAAAAGAAATAAGAACAACAAAGCAGGTTAATCCCCTTCTTACATCTAATAATATACTAAAAACATATGGAAATATTAAAAAAAAAACTGGTGAAAAACATATTAGGCTCCCCCCTAAACCAAAAGAGGAGGAAAAAGAGAAAGATTCTTCAGCAAACGAAGGTGGATGGAGAAGACAGAAAAAGAAAAAGAAAGAGAAAGAGAAAGAGAAAAAGAAAGAGAAAGAGAAAGAGAAAGAGGAAGAGGAGAAGATTTTACACCACTCTCCAAAACATAACGAAAATAAATACTTTAAAAATATGTATACGTCTATGGATGGATATTCAATTGGAGATTCTATAGATGATAAATTATTATTTTCTATAAATAAAAATATTTCTGATTTTGTCAATAGTCTCTTAGTTAATAAAATAAAAAATATATTACTTGTGTGTTCTGATTATCCGGGATACGGTGGGGCTGCTACTAATTGTAAGAAAATTGCAGATTTTCTTATTAAATTAAATTTTAATGTATATACTGTTTATTGGTTGTGGGACAATGAACCTAATAAAAAATATTCTAGTGATAATTTTCACACTGTAGTTGATAGGAGATACCTTCCTAATATATTTAATAGAATTATAAATGGAGTTAATAAACCAGATGTCGTGATTCTTAAAAGTGCTCTATCTGGATATGATTTAAAAAAGTTCTTTAATGTGCCCGTTTATTTTTTTATACCTGGATTGTTTCGCAATCAATTAAATAAACATTACCTATCATTGAGTAAACATGAAAGAAAAATATTTTTAAATAGACAAGTCATTACCCAAATAAAAAATAGCTCTTTTTCTTTTGCTAATTCACAACATGTAAAATCTTATTTAAATGAACTAGAAATAAAAGTTGGAATATTTCACTCTACATTTATAGACCGATATAAACAAAAAATATTTCAAGATCCATTATTTAAAAATAGAAAATATAAATATGGATTAGTAGTTAGTGATTTTAATAGGACTATAAAAAATGTCGATAAAAGTATAGACTATTTAAAAGATTATTCTAATAACACTATTTTAATAGGAAAAAATAGTAATAAATATTCACAATTAGGTTTTACATGTGTTGATTTAGTTCCCCACGAAAATATGGTTTCTTATTATAAACAAATTAAATATATAGTTCAAGATAGTCATTTCGAGGCTTGTAGTAATGTTTTAGTCGAGGCATCTTTTAATGGATGTAAACTAGCAAAAAAACCTATAAAAAATATTATTGTTTCGAGCACTCAGTATCCTGGTTATGGTGGTTCTGCTACAAACGCTTATAATATAATTAAATATTTGAGAAAAAGAAATTATAATGTTATCGGTTTATTTTTTGATAATTCTAAACCAGTTAATTATGATCCAGATAATATAGGAAATATTTTTGTTTTATCATATTACACTAGCATCATTAAATTAAAACAACATACAAAAAGAATTGTTACTTCTATTTTTAATTCTCCTCCTGATATTTGTATTTCCAAAAATTATGTAGCACCCATTTATTGTAATACTATTTTTCCAAATACTCCTAATATTTTTTTAGTAAGTGGGCTACCGTTTTTTAAAAATAATCTACGAGTTTCTGCTATTGAATTTTTAAATTCGAATGATAAATATAAAAATTATAATTATATTACTGAATTAATAAAATCCATCAAATGTTCTCATACTACTGTTTGTAATAGTTTATTAACAAGAAAACTTTTACATAAAATGTTTCCCACTCTGCGTGAAAAAATCAATGATAAAGTAATCGACACTTCTTATATGGTAAGTCAATTGATTAAATATGATATTCCTGAAGAAAAAAAATACGATATTATATTCTGTTGTAGTAGATTAGATAGAAAACAAAAAAATCCACAATTAGTATATAATATATTAAAAAATGAAAAGTTTGATAAATTCACTAAACTGATAATAGGGATGGGAAGTAAAAAATATTACCCGTTTCATACTATTCCAAATACTACTTGTTTAGATATTTTACCACAAAAAGAGGTCATTAGATATATGCTTCATAGTAAATTTATATTATGTCCTTCTACATATGATTCAAATCCAAATACTTGTAAAGAAGCTATATCCACTGGATGTATTCCTATAATAAGTAAAAATATTGGAACACATGAAAAATATCCAGATTATTTAGTTTGTAAAGACCTTAGTGAAAATGAGTGGGTCCAAAAATTATCAGAATTATTAGATAAGTATGAATCAATAAAAGACTGCTATAAAAATATACATTTTGAAAAAATGGATATCCAGAATTTGTTTGATGTATAATTACTTAAATGTATTTAAATATACTTTTTTAATATATGAATAATATTATTGTAAATTTACATAAGGAAAAAAGAAAAAAACTTAATGTTTCGTTTTATTTGGCACATCATGATGATGAAACTTTATTTTATGCGGGTTTATTATTGTTTCTTAAAAAAAACAAAAATATTATAGAAAAAATAAATATTATTATTTTTACTGATATATTGACTGAAAATACAAATCATAATACACAGAAAAAAAAATTAAATAATTTTAAAAAAGTAATAAATAAAATAGGAAATATTAGATATAAATGTTTAAAGATTTCTAATAAAATTGTTAATGATGGGTGTAAAGATATAAATATATTTCAAGATAAAATAAATAAAATAAATCAAAACCTTGCTATTTTAAAAACTTTACCTAACACATGGATACCAAGTATAAAAGAAAAAAAGGCGGAATTAATTGTAGAACGCGAAAAAATAAGAAATGAAATTAGAAATTTTAAATTGAAAGGAAAGTTAAATATAAATTATGCTATATACGTTAATAAATTAGATAAAATAGAGAACAAATTAAAGAGTGATATTATATTTACTCATAATAAATTAGGAGAATACGGACATAATCAACATAAATTGGTATATATATTAATAAAAATTTTAAAAGCCGGTAGATGGAAAAATAAATTAATTTATACTCCATCTAATTGTGAAACTAAAACTTGTTTGGCTATTAATAAATCTAAAAAACAAGAGTTTTTAAAAATGTATGATTTTAAAGATACAGAAGAACGGAAAAATATTTGGTTCAACCAAACACTTAAAAATTATTCATACTGGTCTTCTAATAATTTTGAATATTATAGTATATTTTCTTAAGTAAATATTTACAAATAATTTTAATGTATTATATAAAATTATGTGTAGTTTTTTAATTTTTAACTATTTATTATCAAAAATAGACATAACTAAATACAATAAAAATTTAAAATTTAGAGGACCTGATTATACAAATATTATTAATCCTAGTTATCTATCTACTGTTTATACTTTCATACATAATTTATTAAATATTACAGGTGATATTACATATCAACCATTTGAAAAAGGTGATATAATTACTCTTTATAATGGAGAAATTTATAATTTTAAGGATTTTGGTGATTTTTCTAGTGATGGTGAATGTATAATAGAAGCATACCAAAAATATGGCTATAATTTCTGTAAACATTTAAATGGAGAATTTGCTATCGTGCTATTCGATTTTAATAAAAAAATATTTATTATGTCTACCGATGCATTTTCTACAAAACCTTTATATTACAATATAAATTGCACCTTTCTAGGTATATCTACTTATAAAAGTGGATTAATGACTAATAAATTTGAAAAAGAACCTATAAAACTTTGTCCTAATACTTGTTTAATTTATAATTTAGAAGATCTAACTCAAATAAATGAAATTAGATTAATAGATTATAATTTAGAACAAACTATTTCAAATTTCAATTCTTGGGAATTAGCATTCATAAATTCAATAAAGATAAGATCTTATAATACCAAATATCCGGTATTTGTTTGTATGTCTAGTGGATATGATTCTGGTTTAATATGTGCTGTTTTAAATTTGTTGAATATTCCATATTATACATATACTATTATTGGTAAAGAAACCAAAGATATAATTGATAAAAGAATAGAAATTAATAAAAAGAAAAGCTGTTTAGAAGCATATATTGTTGATATAAATAAGAAAAAATTTGATACATATAAGGATTATATAGTTAAAAATACAGATGAATTTCATTTTAGTGTTTCTCCAAATAGAGAAAATTATATGAAATTATCTGATGATGACGCAGCTATAGGTATGGGAATAATTTGTCATAAAGCTTCTTTATCAAAACATAGAATATATTTATCAGGTCAAGGTGCCGATGAAATCATATCGGATTATGCTATGAAAGGTAAATCTGTTTATTCTAATAGTAATTTTAATGGAGTTTTTCCTGAAAATTTAAACGAAATATTTCCAAAACATCCTAATGATAAATCTTGTGAATGGTATTCTTTTTATAATTATACTCAAAAATCTTATTTGGGAAAGGAAGAGATAATATCTGGATTATATGGAATTGAAGGTCGTTATCCCTACTTAGATAAAAATTTAGTTCAAGAATATCTCAAATTATGTACTGAATTAAAAAATTCAAATTATAAAGCACCCATGAAATATTTATTTGACAAACTTAAATATCCATATAAAGAAGAAAAAATAGGATTTAACTTAAATTTAAAAGATCACGCTGTTTACTTTACTGAAAAAAAACAAATTGCCTCACATACCACTAATAATAACTACGGAAATACATTATTAGCAAAATATAATATAGGTAATATTATTAAACTCAGCAAAGATAAATATAAGGTTAAATTTAATATAGTAAATAAAACTGTATCTAATGGAAAAGTTGTATTGTATTTTAATAATAACTTAAGTAAAGAATTAATAAAAAATAGAAGAAATTGGGTTATATGTTAAAAAAAACATATAACTTCACTTATATAATGAGTATAAATAAACCAAAATTATTTATTTGGATCCCTAAAACCGCTGGAACATCTCTTGTTAAAACTTTTAATATTAAAGAATTAATTTTTAGAACCAGATATGATAAAATAGTTTATAAAAATGAAGATAATATTACTTTTGGACATGCAAGTATAAAAGATATATTAAAAAAAAATATAATTTCACAAAAACAATATGATTCATTTTACAAATTTACTGTTGTTAGAAATCCTTATGATAGAGTTGTTTCTCTTTTCTTTTATAGAAAATTAAACAATAAATATTCTTTTAAAGAATGGGTTCGTTTTTTGTTTAAAAATAAGAATAATATAGCACCTTTGTCACATATTAATGTGAATCCTCCGCCCAAAGGATATTTTAAAAATTCTAAACCACCCTTAGATATTAATTATTCACAGATTGAAAATATTTGGAACCCTATGTGTAAGTGGATACCAGAAGATATAGACAATATTTATTATTTAGAAGACTTGTCAAAAGTAAAAGAAATATTTGATGAAAATATAACAATTAAAAAGTTAAATTCTAGAAATCATAAAAAATATAATGAATATTATGATGACGAAACTAGAAATATGATATATGAAATATATAAAGATGATTTTTTGAGATTCAATTATTCACAAAATATTATTAAATTAAATTCTACAAAACATGCTGTTTACTTTACAGAAGCAAAACAAATTGTTTCACATAGTAAAAATAATAGTTATGGAAATACTTTACTAGCAAAATATAATGTGGGTGATATTATTATGCTGAATAAAGAAAAAACTACTCTCAAATTTAAAATCGTTCATAAGACTGTATCTAAGGGAAAAGTTGTATTATATTTTAGCAATAACTTAAGTAAAGACTTAATTGAAAATAGAAGAAATTGGGTCGTATTTAATTAATTATATTATTTATTAAATTATATAATGAATGATGGACCTAGATTTATTATAATTGGTTTTCCTAGATCCGGTTCTACATCCGCTAACCGCCATTTATCGAAACATCCTAATGTAGAAGTGTTAAGTCAATTAAATTTTTTTAATAAAGACAATGATGAACCGCAGCGTTGGATTAAAGGTTATAATTCTGGTATAAATGAATATAAAAAATATTTTATTCCTGGTGGATCCTCAAGTAAAAGAAATTTATCAAAAAATAATAAAAAAAAAATTATTGGCGAAAGAACTGTAGCTTATATTTATCAAAGAAACGGATTACCAATAATTAGAATTAAAAAACATTTTCCTAATATTAAATTAATAATTCTTATGAGAGAACCCATAAGTAGAGCATATTCTCAATATAATAAATTTTTTTTGGAAAAACAAACATCAATAAATGATTTTTATAAATGGGTAGAAACTTTGGACGAAGACCCATCAAAATATGATATTTGGTTAAAAAATGTATTTGATTTATTTCCTAGAAAAAATATTCATATTACCATTGCAGAACAGGTTTTAGAAAATCCATTAGAGGAATATAATAAAATTTTTAAATTTATCGGCGCCAAGCCATTAAAAAAAATAAATTTTGATAGTTCTATTAATAAAAAATCATATAAAAAAGAAGTTTCTTTAGATACTTTCAAAAAATTATATAATTATTATAAAAAAAATATTGAAGAAACATACAAACTACTAGGTTTTACTATTCCTGAATGGGAAATTAAATACAAAAATATGGATATTATTTAACATCTGTTTTTTTACTTAAATATATTTTATTGTTTTGTAAGTATAAATGAAAATATATGCATTTATATTTGCACGAGGAGGTTCTGTTGGATGTAAAAATAAAAATATTAGATTACTAGGAGATAAACCATTAATAGCCCACACAATAGAACTTGCAAAAACTATGCCTGAAATCACAAAAATTATCGTCTCAACAGACTCAGATACTATTATAGATATAGCAAAAAAATATGGAGCTAGTATTATAATTAAAAGACCCGACTATTTATGTACTTCTGAAGCTAATGAATTAGACTCATGGAAACATGCTATTCATTTTTTAAAAGAAAAAGGAGATATGTTTGATTTATTTGTTAGTCTTCCATGTATAGCTCCTTTAAGAAAATCCATTGATGTAACTAATTGTATAGAAAAATTTTTAAGTGATGAATCTGATTTATTAGTCACTACTACAAAAGATGAAAAAATGGCCTGGGCAGCAAAAATAGATACAAATGGATATATTATCCCATTTGTTAAAAAATCTTGGACTACTAGAAGGCAAGATTTTAAAGAAGATATTAGATTATTAGTGCCAATGTGTTATGTATCTACTTTAGAACACATATTAAATATAAACCATGTTTTAGATGGAAAAGTTTCAACTTATTTAATACCATATGATAGATCTATTGATATTGATAATGAAATTGATTTTAAAATCGCAGAGGTATTATTTAAAAATAATATTATAAAATAATTATAAATTTATTTTCTATTATCAATATATTTTTTTTTTAGCGTATTTATTAATTTATGTGCTAGATTTTCATTATTATAATCAAGAAACATTTTTTTATTATTTTTATATTTTTTTGCCATGTTTTTTTCAACTATATTATAAAGATTATAATCAAAATTAGTCAATAAATCTTCTATATATACATAATCGCCAAAGCAAACATCTTTTATATTAAATAATTTTTTATTATCTATTTTATGCTCAATAAATTCTAAATTCCTCCATTTACCAGGTACCTGTATAAAATCCTTTTTATTAATATAGCTTTTCAAATCATGCCATTTGAACCAATCATCTTTTTGATTTTTTGTTGATATATTTATAATTGGTAAATTAAATAAACCACTATGGTATTGTACTGAACTTGGATAAAACATAATACCAACATCTGAGTGATTTAAAGCTTCATTATGAAATTTATAATCTACAATTAAATTATTATATTTTTCCATTATATTACATATACCCCAATTATTTTTACTTTTAATATTATTAAGTTTCATATTATGACCGCCCGCTTTTCCCGTCGCGCCTGTACCTTGTCCGTTATTTATATACAGCTTCCCATTTCTTACTTTTGTTTTACTAGGATGAAATTTTATTAATACATTATATTTTTTTTTTAAACTATCAATTATTTTAAATAAAATGCTTTTTTTAGAATACAAATTATATTCAAAATTTAAAAACTGAGGTCTAAATATTTTTCCTCCACATTGTTTTCTTATTTTTCTTGATGGTGCATCAAAATCAATTACAGGCCATACTAAAAATATGATGATTGTTTTTTTCTCAATGTTTAAGTTCATTAATCTATAAAAGTCAAATTTATTAATTAATCCTTTATTTGTTTTTGAAATTTCTGGAATCATAATTTCGGATATCTCTTGATTGTATTTTTTTTTTTCATTAAAATGTATCTCCCACGGGCCGGGCTCTCCATTATATCCAATACATTTATGTACAAAACCTAAAGATATTATACTTTCCATACTATCACATGGTCTTATATATCTTATTAATTGAGTGTTTCTTGATTTTAAATATAATTTCATATTCTCCGACCTTACAAAATGGGTATTACAATCTTGTGTATATATTAAGGGGATAAGTATAATTTTCAAATCTTTATTCAATATAAAATCTTTGTTTAAACATTTGTCCATCCTATCTATTATTACATATTTATAATCCTTGTGAAATCTTTTTAAATTAACTTCGGACTCAATTGGTGCCCTGCCCTGAAAGCAAACGTCTAGTAAATATCCATTATCAAAAAATATTTTTATTATAGAATAAATACTTGAAGGGTGTTTGAAATATCCATTTCTTATATACATTCCAACTTTTATTCTATTTTTACAATTAAGTAAATAAATATCTTTTATTTTTTCAATAATATCTTTTATTTTTTCTGTATCCATATCATCAATATTACAAGAATATATTTTACAGTATTTTTGATAAAATTCTATTTTTGTATTGTTTATTTTAAATAAAATATTATTTAAACATTCATTTTGTAATAAATCCGACAGTGTTTTTATTATTTTGCTATTTTTAAAATTTATAATAAATGGTGTAAAATATAAAGGTAATAATGTTTTATTTTCTATACTTTTTTGCTTCAGTTGGTTAAAAAGTATTTCTATAAATTTTTGTGTTATTGGATTATTTACACTAATTTCGGTTAAAAGTGAACTATAAAAAAAAATATAAATTTTATCATTATTAATAAAGTAATGTAAATGAAGAAATATTTTTGTAAAATATTCTTGTGATTCTTCAAATTCTTTGAGTGTTGAGCTTACATAATTATTTAATAATTTTTTAAATAAATCATCATCACATAATTTTCTTTTTACTACAGAAATTTTTCTGTGTTCCGCAGCATCTGTAGACATAACAATATTTTTCATTTATATAAGAATATATATATTTTATATTTATATAAGTATATCATATTTATTATAATTTATAAATGAAAAAAATATGTGTAATAACTGGCACCAGGGCAGAATATGGATTATTAAAAGGTATAATAAAAGATTTAAATGATTCTTCTAATTTTGAATTATTATTATTTGTAACTGGAAGTCATCTAGAAGATAAATATGGACTGACATATAAAAATATTGAATGTGATGGTTTTACAATTACTGAAAAAATACATATGGATCTTAACGATGATAGTTCTAAGGGTATAATTAAATCTATGGCAAAAGAATTAGATGGATTAGCAGAATGTTTTAATAAACATAAAATAGATATAATATTAATATTAGGAGATAGATACGAAATGTTAATAGCAGCTCAAGCAGCATTAATTAGTAATGTACCAATCGGACATTTATGTGGCGGAGATATAACAGAAGGAGCATATGATGACGCTATTAGAAATGCTATTACAAAAATGGCAAAATATCATTTTGTAACATGTAAAAGTTCTTATGATAATATACTGAAAATGAATGAAAGAGAAGAAAATATTTATTTGGTAGGAAATCCTGGTTTATATGATATATTAAACTTTACTTCATTAAATGAAAATAAATTTTATGAGCGATTAAATATAATTAAAAATAAATATTTAATATTAGTAGTTTATCATTCAGAAACTTTATTATCAGAGACTGAAAATAAAAGTAACTTTAATATCTTAATAGATACAATATTAAGTATAAAAAACTTTAAAGATATAAATTTTGTTTTTATACACTCTAATGCCGACTCATTTAATGACTATATTTATAAAACAATATGTAATATAACTTCAAAATATGCAAATGTATATTCTTTTGTCTCTTTGGAAAGATATTTATATTTAAATATTATTCACTACAGTAATTTATTTATAGGTAATTCATCTAGTGGAATTTATGAGGTTCCACTGTTTAGGAAAATTACTATTAATATTGGAAACCGACAAAAAGGTAGAAATTGTGGTAACAGTATTATTAATTTAGATTATTGTATAGAAGATATTCTAGAAAACATAAATAATGTAATTAACAACAATCATAGTATTCGTGATATAACTTATCCTTATCATGTTCTTAATTCTTCTAAGTTAATTTTGGATATTTTAAAAAAAAATATTATATAAATTATGAAAAAAAATATAGCAATTATTGGTGCAGGGGGTCACTGTTTGGTAATTATAGACATTATAAAATTAAACAATTATAATATTATAGGTATTTATGATGATAACAAAGTAGGAATGTTTGCTGGTTATAAAATATTAGGTAAAACAAGTGAATTAGATTATAATATAGAAAATTATGTGATAGCAATTGGTAATGATAATGTTCGTAAATTAATTTATAATAAATTTAAAAATTTAAATTGGTGCACTTTAATTCATCCGTCAAGTATAATTGCATCTACTAGTGTAATAAATAAGGGAACAATAGTTTGTGCTGGAGCAGTTGTTCAGCCTTATGTAAATATAGGAAAACATTGTATTATTAATACTAATTGTAACATAGATCATGAAAGTATAATTAATGATTTTTCTAGTATATGTCCGGGAGCTACAATATGTGGACAGGTAAAAATTGGAAAAATATGTTTTATAGGGGCAAATTCCACAATAATTCAAAATATTACTATAGAGGATAATTGTATTATAGGTGCTGGATCAGTAATTATTAGAGATGTAAAAAAAAACAGTAAAGTAGTAGGAAATCCAGGTAAATTAATATAAATATATTAATATAAATAGTCAATACATATATTAATATAAATGGTATACATATTAGCGGAGGCTGGCGTTAATCATAATGGTTCACTTGAATTAGCATTACAATTAGTTGATATAGCATCTAAATCTGGTGCTAATGCTATTAAATTTCAAACATTTAATTGTGAAAAACTATCAAGTAAAAATGCTAAAAAAGCAGATTATCAAAAAAAAAATTTAAATAATGATAATGACTCTCAATTAGAAATGTTAAAAAAATTAGAATTATCATATGATGATTTCAGGTTAGTATTTAATAGATGCAGGGAAAAAAATATTGATTTTATATCTACGCCATTTGATTTAGATAGTGTTGATTTTTTAGAAGAATTAGGTGTTAAAATTTATAAAATAGGTTCTGGGGATTTAACAAATTATTTATTGTTAAAAAAAGTAGCAGAAAAAGGAAAGAAAATAATTCTATCTACTGGTATGTCTACCATGGAAGAAGTTATAAATAGTGTAAATTTTATAAAAAAAAATGGTTGTAATAATATTGTTGTACTACATTGTGTATCATGTTATCCTACCGCCCATGAAGATTTGAATCTAAAGTGTATAACTACAATGAAAGAAAAGTTAAACTTAGAAATAGGATTCTCAGATCATACTGAAGATTATAAAGCTTCACTTTACTCTATCTGCTTAGGTGCTAATTATATTGAAAAGCATTTTACAATAAATAAAAATATGGAAGGACCAGACCATAAAGCTTCATTAAATCCTGAAGAATTAAATGAATTTGTATCTTTAATTAGAGAATGTGAAATTATAATGGGTAATGGAGTAAAATTATGTAAAGATAGTGAATTAAATACAAAATCTGTAGCAAGAAGATCATTATTTTTCAATAGAAATATGAAAGCGGGTGAAATTATACAAGAAAAAGATTTAATAGCTTTAAGACCAAATGATGGTATATGTGTTAGCAATTATGAAGAATTATTAGGGAGAAAATTAGTAAAAAATGTCTGTAAAAATATGCAAGTAAAATATAATGATTTTGAAAAGAAGTGTAAATGAAGGAAAAATTTGTTTTTTAGCATATCTGTAAATCAATAATTAAATTAAATTCTCTTTTAGAATATCACTAATTATCTGAATATTTTTATTTGCTTTTTTTTCACTAATACATGGATCACATTTTAATAAAAATCCAGTTTCAAACAATTCTTTTGTAATAGGTAAATCAATATTTGGTTTATATATTTCTAATGCTTTTTCTTTGTAAATTTCGCTACAAGAACCCACCTGACAGAAAATATTTTTACTGTTAATTTTCTTTATTAATTCATCCCTGGTAATAGAAAATTTTTCAGAATCAATAAAAAAATAGTATTTATAATAGGAATGATAAATATTTTCTTTTGGTATAATTATTCTAACACCACATATATCTTTTAAATTATTATTATATATTCCAGCTATTTTACGTCTATGCTTTACCCATTTATCTAATTCATCTAGTGCTTCAATTCCTATCACTGCTTGAATAGGCATCATTCTCCAATTTGTACCGATATTTTTATGTAACCATCTAAATCCAGGTGGATGATGTTTTTTAAATACTGTATTATAATCCTTACCATGATCTTTTAAAGACCATGCTAATTTATATAAATGAGGACAGTTTGTCGTAACCATACCACCTTCTCCTCCAGTTGTAATTATTTTATCTTGACAGAAAGACCAAGCATTTATGTCTCCCCAAGTTCCTACACTTTTATTATTATATTTCGCTCCATGAGCCTGAGCACAATCTTCTATAATGTAAATAGAGTTTTCTCTACAGTATTTACAAATTTCTTCCAAATCACAAGGATATCCAGCTAAATGAACTAAAATTACAGCTTTTGTTTTTTCTGTAATAGCACTTTTAATGGATTCTAAATTTATATTTTGACTATTATAATCAACATCAACAAAAACAGGTTTAATTCCATACCATGCACAGCAAGATCCCGAAGCTATAAAAGTTCTAGGTGTTACTATTACTTCATCACCTTCTTTTAAATTTAAAGTTTTTATACACAATTCTAGTGCTACTGTTCCATTAAAAACAGCTATTGCATAGTTTGAACCAAAATAATTAGCAAACTTTTTTTCAAATTCCTTTACTGCTGGATTATTCCACTGATTTAATTTACCTGATTTCAATACATTAGATACTGAAACTATCATTTTTTCAGTCATTTGAGGCCATATTTCCATTTCCATTTATAAATATATACACAAATACATATTTATATAGTTTATTAGTAATTATATTCAGGTACTATTTTATTAAATAATTGTTTTAATTCTGCATTGTTTTTATATTCAAAATTAATTATCTTATTATAATTATCAAAAAATAATTCATAATTTATTTTTTCACTATGTTTTAATTTCATAATTTTTTTATTTTCTCTACCAGTTACATTTTCGCCTTTATATAAAAGTTCTTCATATAATTTTTCACCCGGTCTTAATTGAGTAATATCAATTTCTATAGAGTTATTTCCGTATTGGGAAATCATATTCTTAGCCAAATCATATATTTTTATTGGCTTTCCCATATCAAATAATAATATTTCATTATTTGTTCCTATAAACGATGAAAGTAATACTAATTGTGCTGCTTCAGGTATAGTCATAAAATATCTTTTTATATCTTTATGAGTTAATTTTAGATTTTTATTAGAATTAATTTTTTTTAAAAATGTTGGTATTACGGATCCATTTGAACCCAATACATTACCAAAACGTGTTGTTATAAATTTTGATGATGGATTATTCTTGTTTAAATAATTTATATATAGTTCGCTTATTCTTTTTGATACACCCATAATATTTGTAGGATTTACAGCTTTATCTGTTGATACCATAATAAATTTTTTTACTTTGTATTCTAAAGATATATCTGCTACATTTTTTGTACCAATAATATTTGTTTTTATTGACTCCTCTGGATAATATTCCATTAATGGAACATGTTTATATGCCGCCGCATGAAAAACTAAATCTATATTATTTTCTGTAAATATTTTTCTTAATTTTGACTTATCCCTAATATCACCCAAAATTATTTTTATAGGATGTGTTGATAACCCCACATTATATTTTTCTCTTAGTTCATTTCTAAAATTAAAAATACAACATTCATTATTATCATAAATTATTAATTTATATATTTTAAGTTTTATTAATTGTCTTACTATTTCACTTCCTATTGACCCACAACCACCTGTAATTAGTATTTGTTTATTTAAAAAATATTCAGCTGGTTTACTCAAATCTATTTTTATGGGTTTTCTATTTAATAATTTATTAAAATCAATATCTTCTATAAGTAATCTAGTTTTATTTTTACCAGAATTATAATATTTTATAGTTTTAATAATACCCATTTCAAAAGAAATATTCGGATTATAATCTAACATTTCTTTTGCCTTTTCTATACTAGCATTGCTATGTGGTATATCACCTGGTCTTTCTGACCCCATTATAGGTGTAATATTTGTATTTAAACCCTTATTAATAGCATTGACCATTTCTAAAATAGTTATTCTACCACCTGCTCCTATATTAAAAACGTTTCCATAGCATTGTTTATTTTCTGTTAATAGGGCTTTAACGTTTGCTTGTACAACATTATCCACATATGTAAAATCACGAGAAAATGAACCATCGCCATTTATTGTTGGCTTTTTATCGTTCTTCATTAAGTCAATAAATTTTGGTATTACTGCCGCATATACTCCTTTTGGATCTTGTCTAGGTCCAAATACATTAAAATATCTTAATCCTATACACTCCATATCATAACATTTTGTAAATACACCCGCATATATTTCATCTATCTTCTTCGTAGCCGCATATGGTGATAATACATTACCTACTTTCTCTTCCACCTTTGGAAGCTCTTCTTCATCCCCATATACACTTGATGATGACGCATATACTACTCTTTTTATATTTTCTTCCTTAGCACTTATTAATATATTTAAAAATCCATTTACATTTGATATATGTGAACTTAAAGGATCATTTATTGAACGTGGAACTGAACCTAATGCTGCCTGATGACATATTACATCCATACCTTTTACAGCCTTACGGGTTATTTCCAAATTTGATATATCTCCATATACAAACTCTAGATTATCGTTTTTTTCCAGAAAATTATTTATATTACTTTTTTTTCCTGTTGATAAATTGTCTAGAATTCTTACCTTTTTTACACCCATTTTTAATAATTCTTCTATTATATTTGAACCAATAAACCCTGCTCCACCAGTCACTAGCACGTTTAATTCTTCCATTATAATTATAAAATATTTATTTCTATTTAAATAAATATTTTTGATTACCTTTACTTATACACATTCTGTTACTACCTTCTTATTTGTGTGTAAATCACGCACAATATCTTTTTCATTTATAACACTTTCTAATACTTTACTTGGTGAATTATAACTCTTCATATATTCACATAAGGCTTGAGTATCCTTTGGAAAGCATGCTCCTCCATAACCTAACTTCCCATCTGGACCTGGGACACTCGTATGCATACTATTAATCCAATTATTTTTTAGCATTAAACTCTTAATTACATCATAATTTGCTCCATTCTTACTACATAATAAATAATATTCATTAAACAACATCACCTTACTCGCATAAAAACTATTACACATTATTTTCATACTTTCACTTTCCAAGCTAGTACACACACTAATTGATGCTTCTGGATAATACATTTTATAAAATTCTTTCACACTATCCATATCTTCAATTGTTGTATTTAAACCACTACCTAATACTATATGTTTTTGATTATGAAAATCCTCGTATGCTGTGCGTGCCGTCAAAAACTCTGGATTGTGACATAATTTTAAATTATACTTTTTACTAAATTTATTTATTGTTTCCGGTTCTACTGTTGACTTTACTACTACTACACCCCTGTATTTATTCTTTTCTAGTTCCAAACAAACTTCATTTATTGGACCCTTGTTATACTCTTTTAATTCTTCATTAAATAGAGTTGGAAGACATAAAAATACTATATCACAATTTAGTACACTTTCCAAGCTGCCCATACCTCCATTTTTATATTTATCATAACCTACTATTGAGACTCCCTTTTCACTAAAGCTCTTAAACATTGCCCCTCCTACAAAACCTAATCCTATTATTCCTATCATTATAATTATTATTACTATTACTATTTATATTATTTTACGAACAAACTTAACTCTTCTATCATTCAAGAAAACAACTTCTGTACTATAAGATTTTTTATAATATATTTATTTCTCTTCCCTCTCAAAAGTTTCATTTAAAAATATTTGGAGAGAAAAATGTTTGTTAAATGCAGAATTTGTATATTTTTTTTTATTATTTCATAGTGCCTTTTTTTCAGTTGTATGTAATTTATATATCAAGTCAAGATTATACTTATTGTAATCTAACACACAATCTATGCTATTTATATATTTTTGAAAATTGAAGAGTACGATGATATGAGAGATTCTTATAAAAAATTACTATAATGTAAAATTTTATATATTTAATAATTCTTTCATTATTAATTTAATATATTCAACCTTTCCTAACACAGATATAATACCATGTGTATTACGTTCAGAAATATAGTTAATGCACAAGTTAGTATCCTTTTTATCTAAGTTATTTATATGTATAATATCTTTTGTTCCTTTACAGCTATATATTTTTGTTTTAGATATAAATGGTTGTAGAATATTTAAATTTTTATATTTAAAATTTTTCATTTTGTCCGCGTATCTAGTGGAAAGTAGTCGCCTCCATATATTCATACGATCAGTATAAATATTAATTTGAGGAACGAATGATAAAATTTTATCAACACCTAATAAATTTCCAAATAAAATACTCATATATCCACCAGCGGATTGCCCCAAACATACTATTTTTATAGGCTTATAATGTTCTATTATATTTTGTAAACTTTTTAAAATGTTATCAGCATCTAATGATCCCCAAAATTGATAAATATCAGTTACATATATATAATTATAATTTATATTTTGTGAAAAAGTATTTTCCATGTAATTTGGTATTTTATTTAGGGTTTCATAATCCAGGGTTTCATAATCAATAATATTGTTTGTTTTAAATAATTTACTATTAAATCCTTGAAAAATTATGATAAATGGTTTAACTAAATTATTAATAACTATTTTTAACCTGTATCTTGACGCATTAAAGTTAATAATTTTTTCATCTGAAAATTTATTTATTATTTCATCTGAAAATTTATTTGTTATTTCATCTTCCATGTATACATTACAATTATATAAAAATTGAATATAAAAAATATATTTTTTTACTAGTTATACCTATGGATCCTATAACCAAAACTTGGAAGTTTAAATACGATGATATGAGAGACCCTCTCATGAAAAAGTATACTAATGGTTACTATTTGAATGTTGAAACTGGTGACGTTCGTTCCTTTGAAGAAGGTATCGCACATATTGTAGGCAATGCTAAGGAACGTTATGTATACCATATGTGGTGGATTGAAAATTGCTCGTTTTAAAATTGAATGTAAGTATTTAATTAATTTTTTATGCATAAATATGAATACAAACGATTATCAGTTTCACCCTCAATACCATAGACCTATGGCTTCTATTATATATCTTGCTAATTGGTGGATATTTCTTGGAATGATGATTGTGGTTGCCCCCATCCGGATTGTTATGTTTATTTCCAGGCAAGCTAACGTAAATGACCTATATATAACCTTATGTTGGATATATATAGTTACAAAAGTAATGGGATATAGTTCTGATATTGTAGTAGAAAATATGGGTAGACTTGATTATAACGAACCGTTAATGAAAAATTATTCCATTGGATATTGGAATAGAGAAAAGTTTATCTATTATTAAAAATCTTTAAAATATTCTTTAAACAAGTCAAATAAAGCAAAACGTATTGCCGTATTTGGAACCATTCTTAATATATTTGGAGTTAAACCCTTATAAAATGATAATACACCTTCATATTTTAAAATTTTTTTTCCCGCATCTAGACCATTTTTATATCTATTATCTTTATGTTGCATTCGCCTTCTTATTGTATCTAATGGATAACAAACCGTTTGTGAAAATAACGCGGATATAGCACCAAGAGATAGAGTTGTTAATGGACTATTTTTATCTATTTTTTCTGGAATGTTATCTTTTAAAAAGTCGAAAGTAGCAAAATTTAAACCAATAAATGGTGTTAAACTACTAATAGTAGATCCATATCCCTTAAAATAGTTTCTAAATTTACCACCATTTTCTTTATATACTGAAATACTAGCATCCTTAAAATTTTTTATATCTTTGTAACACATTAATCTATGTTTTATAACATCTACTGGATGTGTTACTGATGTTGCAACTAACCCCGCTATTCCTCCAAATAGTAGCCTTTCTGTATTATTTGCTTTTCTATTATTTATAAAAGTTGATTTACATAAATCATATGTAAAAAACTGAAGACCTGAAAACGGAAATATTCTTAATATATTTGTTCCATTACCTTTCCACATGTTTAAAACTCCTTCTTCTTTAATATTATTTTTCATAAATGTTCTAAAGGGTAGTTTGGTCTCTTCAAACTGCATTAATATTTTTATTTTATCAAATGGTGCTATTATTGTTCTACTTATACAACCCGCCATACCTCCTAATGCTAGGTTTTTTATTGAATTTTCTTTTGGTTTTAATAAATTTCCACGTTGAACCATCTATATATATTTCAAGATGAAAATTTATTGGAAGATTACTAAAATCGTATATCGTTCATATCAATAATAACACACTCGTCCGGTTGTTCTATATCAAATTTTTCAAATGGATTACAAAGACTTGATACAATTTTTTTATTCGGAGATGATAAAATTTCTACCGCATTAACTCTTTCACACCCATAAAGCTGTCCATCATACAATTCATAATGTGTTAAATTGTTTTTACATTCGTTGATTAAATGAGATTTTCCATTTCCTCCTGAACCCATTAAAATAATAGTTGATATATTATTGGTCGCAAAAGCCATAAGAGTTGCGCGTGCTGTATTATAGAGAACGGTTCTTTCAGTTATTGTGTTCGTTTCATTTACCATTTCATAAATTGATGGTTTTTTATTTAAGTATATTTTTCTAATATAATTAAATGAGTAATTTCGATGATTTGCCGGATGAATTACGAAGGCATATTTTTTCTTACTTGAGGGATAAAGCAAGAGATAGAATCCTAAAGGCAATAGCAGATAAAATGTGATATAGCGCAATCTAGCTTTGACCCACCAAGGACCAAGGGGTTATAGAGCGCAATCTAGCCTGGAACCCCAATTATCCCACCAAGTCCCTCATTAACCCCCGCCACCAAGCCAAGGGTTATAAGGGATCTCAGAAATCGGTAGCAAACTATGTTACCGCTTATACTCCTTTTAAGTAATTTACCTATATATATTAATATATCACAGATGTTTCACAGTCATCTCACAGATTTTACACAGAGATTACCTATTAAAAACAATAGGATTTACTTTATATATTATGATATGGAATGCTTATTACCGAATGGAATTTAATGAACGCTTGCGACTTGCCCTAGAAAAACGCTTAGAAACTATGAATTTACCCAAATAAATTCTTTTGAAATATCCAAGTTCTTTTTTTTCAGTACATTTTTCTCTCCAAATTATTTTAAGTGAAACTTTTTTCATTTAAAAAAATAAATAAACCATAAAATAATTCACTTATAATCCAAAACATTCCTGGAACTACTCTTCAATCTAGCCTGGTTCTTGATGTATTCATTTATAATACTGTATAATCTAGCAAGTATAATATAAAATTGTTGTTCAAATACTTATATGTTATAGGGTATAATAAGGATAGTTATAAGGGACCTCAGAAATCGGTAGCAAACTATGTTACGGCTAATGAAACCCACAGTTATCCCACAGTTATCCCACAGTTATCCCACAGGCATTATACTGGAATCCCATAGGAATTATACAGGATTCCCATAGGAATTATACAGGAATTACACTGGAATTACACAGGATTCCCATAGGAATTACACTGGAATTACACTGGAATTCTTGGACATCTAACATAAAAAAAATTTATTCAATCTACCAAAAGGGGTGGGGAGTGTGAGGGGAGGGGTAGGGGCAACAACCTCACCTCAATAATATACTCAGTAGTGATGC
>VMHT01197610.1_pt1 | contig 63096 bp, 94 predicted proteins | sample 4693611 | NCBI WGS metagenome assembly VMHT01 (sample SAMN12280063, study PRJNA550983) | marine metagenome | isolation source: seawater sampled from same location over 5 years 0.02-0.2 micron viral filtrate | place: USA: collected off the coast of southern California halfway between the port... ...
CCAGCTCGGCCCGAACACGGACGAAGCGTGGGACGAACTCGCGAAGTTCCTCGAAAGCGGCTTCAAGCACGAAGGCGCGGCAGGGGAGACGCTCGGCATCTTCTCCGCCACTATCGACTCGGGCTCGGGCGCGCACACGCAGAAGGTCTACGACTTCAGCAACAAATGGCTGTTGGTCGGACGACGCTGGTACGCGCACAAGGGCGTGCCCGGCGACAAGAAGCCAGTCTGGATTAAGTCGGAGCAGCGCTTCAAGGACAAGACGAAGCTGTTTCTCGTCGGCACCTACGACGCGAAGGCGACCATCTACACGCGATACGCAAACGCGAAGGTGGGGCCTGGCTACGTGCATATCCATGAGGGCATCTCGGACGACAAGATCGACCAGATGACCGCTGAGCGCGCGGAGACGGACTACAAAGATGGTTTCCCCGTTCGAACGTGGACGAAGCCTCGGCATCGTCGAAACGAGATGCTCGATCTCATGGTCTACAACTACGCGGTTCGGTGTTCGGTGAACATCGACATGGATCATTGGATCAAGCGGCTCAACACCCCCAAAGAACAACAGCCGAAGCAGCTCAACGCTGCCGACATCGGCAAGCTGTTCAAATAGCTCCCTCGGAGGGCAGACATGGCTAACACACCGGGTGCCTGCCCTCCGGGGCAGGCGCAGAGCTTCAACGCGGACCTACCCGACTGCGTGGCGCAGGTCTCCGCGATCTATCAGGCGTACGTCGCTGTCGTGGCCGGAAAGAGCCGCGTCGTCGTGCGCTTCAACGACCGATGGACTGAGTACGCAAGGCCCGACGCGCCTGCGCTGCTCATGCTCTATCAGACACTCTACGCACAATGCCCTGGCGCGCAAGCAGCCGGGCTGCCGGACCTCAACCCGAACCTTCGAGTTCAGCGCGGACGACCGGCGAGGGGACATATCCGATGGTAGAACTGGTGCTAGAAGACGGTGGTCGCCTAGACCACGAACATCTGCGCCCCGGCTTCGGCTTCAGCTACTCGCCGAGCCTCACTTCGGCCGACGTGGTCGCCTGGCGCAGCAAAGACCGAACGGCTGCCGCAGCGCGCGATGCGTCGCGTACTAACCCGTATGGCGCGAGCGCAAAGCGGGCGACCGTCGACAGCGTCGTCGGTCTGAATTTCAAGCTTCAGTACATGCCGAACGCCGAGCTGCTCGGCGTGAGCGAGGAAGAGGCCCTCGAATACGCCGACATGGTCGAGAACATGTGGGATGTAGCGGCCAACTCATCGCTGTTCCATCTCGACGCGCAGCGCATGCAGACCTTCTCCGGCCTGATGCGGACGGCCTACGCTGGCTACTACATCGACGGCGAAGTGCTTGCCACCATAGAGTGGAAAGAGGCGTTCAACGGCGACCGCACCTGTCTGCATCTGCTCGACCCGCAACGGCTGTCTGACCCGCGAGGCGCTATCGACTACACCGGCAAGCGCCGGATGGGCGTCGACCGCGACAAGCACGGTGCGCCGACAGCCTACAACATCCGCGAATGCACGATAAGCGACGTGGCGATCTGGGGGCCTGCGGGCTCACAGTTCGCCTGGCGCAAGGTGCCTCGCTACACGCCGTGGGGACGGCTGAACGTCATCCACTTCTTCGAGCACGACGCGCCGGACATGACGCGAGGCATGACCTCGTTCACGACCGCGTTGCTGCCGATGCGGCTGCTTCAGGACTACAACATCACCGAACTGGAAAGCGCGGCGATCCGCGCGACCTATGCGGCGGTGATTGAAAGCGATCTGAAGTACGAAGACGCGATGAAGGTCATCGGTGCCGAGCACCGGAAGGCTATCGAGGAAAACCCCGTCCTCGACTTCACGCTCCGCATGATGGCGGACAAGGCCGACTTCTACAAAGGCCAGGAGTTCAAGTTCGGCAAGAGCAAAGTCGCTCACCTGCTACCGAATGAGAAACTGCACATGGTGCAGGGTAATCAGTCGGTCTCGGCGCTGAAGGACTTCAACTCCGTCAACCTCTACACGCTCGCTTCGGCGCTCGGTGTCGACTACGCAACGCTGACGAAGGACTTCTCATCGACGAACTACAGCGGCGCTCGCGCGGCGTTGTTCGACGTGTGGCGGTCCTACGAAGTGCGGCGCTCGGCGTTCATCGACGCCGTCCCGGTGCCGTTCTTCGGGGCCTGGCTGGAAGAGCAGATCGCGCTTCGCGGCACGATCCCGATGCTCGGCAAGAAGTCGTTCTACGAAGTGCGTGACGCGATCTGCCGTTGCACGTTCGAGACGTGGTCGAAGCCGCGCCTTGACCCGCTGAAGGAAAACCAGGCGGATCAGGTGCTCTACGACATGGGCGCGCTCGATCTCAAGAGCATCTGCGCGGCCGATGGCCGTGACTACCGCAAGGTGCTGGTGCAGCGCGCCGCAGAGAAGGCACTTCTGAACAAGCTCGGGCTGAAGCCCGAAGACATCACCCCCGAACTGAACGCCAACAAGATCAAAGCGAACGCCGCAAAGGGCGAAAACGCAGGTCAAGAAGGCGGAGGAACAGGAGAAGCATAGTGACGCATCTCGCGCATATCGCGACGCGCCTGTTCAACACGCCGCTACTGCTCACCCCTGAGTACGCCAGCGTCGTGACGAGCGTGCTGTCGGATCGCGTCGGCGTGGTGCCGTTCGCTGCCGACGAGGTCGTGCAGAGTTACGTGCGGCCCAAGAGCCGGGCGGTGATGAACCGACGCTCCGGCATCGTGACGTTCCCCGTGGTGGGTGGGCTCATCCATCGCGGCGACATGTAGGCATCGAGCAGCGGCGGCGACATGATGTCGTACACGCGCTTGCACAACCAGCTCGAAACGCTCTTCGAGGACGACAAGGTTCGCGGCATCCTGCTCGACATCGACAGCGGCGGCGGTGAAGCGGCCGGGCTATCCGAGCTGGTGAGCTGGCTGCCGAAAGCCTCGAAGCAAGCTGGCAAGCCAGTGTGGGGCATCGCGAACACCACGGCGGGCAGCGCGGCATACTGGCTTGCCTCCGCTACGGATCGCCTCTTCGCTGCGCCGACCGCATCGCGGATCGGCTCAGTAGGCGTCTACGTGCAACACGTCGACGTGTCGAAGCAGGTGGAGAAGAAAGGCGTCGTCGTCTCGTTCATCTATGCAGGCGACCACAAGATTGACGGCAACCCGTTCGCGGCGTTGTCCGACGAGGTACGCGCTTCGATCCAAACGAGCGTGGACAGACTTTACGGCGAGTTCGTCAGCGCCGTGGCGAGCAATCGCGACCTAGACGAGAAAGCGGTTCGAGCGACGCAGGCGAGGGTCTACGGACCCGAGGAAGCCTACGAGCTTGGACTTGTCGACGGTGTTGGTGGCTTGGGCAGTGTTCTAGCTGCTTTCACCGATCACCTTAACCGCCCCTCAGTGGGCTACACCCCTCATGGAGATTCCATGTCCAAAGAACTGATCTACGATCAGGCCGCGCTTGATCGCGCGCAGGCGGCAGGTGTTGCGACCGGCAAGGCCGAGAGCGCTTCCGCTATCGAGTCCCTTCAGAAGCAGCTCGCCGACGCCGCCAACGAACGCAAGGCGCTGCTCGCGGCATTCGCCGAGGTCGCTGGCGACAGCCCGAAGGTCGCGGTGTTCGTCGAAGCGCTGAACGACGGCGTCGCCCCGGCGACCGCCTCGAAGTTCGCCGCGAAGATCGAAGCGCCGAAGGCGGCTCCGGCTGCCGAGACGAAGACGGCCACGCAGGTCGACGCTGACCGGCTGATGCAGCGTCATGCGCCGAACGTGTCGGACGACGGTGACAGCGAAGCGAACGCCGATCCGAAGGCCGCGCGCTTGGCCGAGATCAGCGGCTCGATGAAGGCGTTCAACGCCTCGCGCGGCTTCAAGGCCAAGTAACCAACCCCTTCACCGATAGGAGGACAGCATGGCTGTCGACAACTGGAATCTTCCGTATCCCGTGCGGACGGGCGACGCTGACAGCGTCGCGACGCACGTCAACCTTGAAATGCCGGGCTCGCGGCCGAAGTTTCAGAACTTCACCCTGACCGCTGGTCAGGTCTACGCCAAGGGCTCCGTGCTCGGCCAGGTGGCGGCGAACAGCAAGCTCAAGCTTGCGGCCGCTGCGGCTGGCGACGGATCGCAGAACCCCATCGCCGTCCTGAACACCGATGTCGACGCCACGGCGGGCGATGTCACGTTCGACGTGATGGTGAGCGGAGCTGTCCTGAACCCGAACGCGCTCGTTCTCGGTGTGGGCACCACTCTCGCCGTCGCGCAAGCCGCGCTGAACGGTCGCGGCTTCGCGTTCCGGACGCCGGGCTTCTCCGGCTAATCGCCTTTTCGTTCGTCATCCTAAGCAGACGCGGCCGTCCCTCGGGGCGGCCGTTTTGCTTTCCAGCTCCCAAAGGGACTACCACATGACTATCCAACTCTCGCGCTACGAAACGTGGGAACTCGACGCAATGGTCGAGCAGTTGGAGCGCCCCAATCCGTGGCTGCTCCGCACGTTCTTCGGCCGTTCGAAGTTCTTCGACACCAAGCAGATCGAGTTCGACATCGTTGATCGCGGTCGCCGCATGGCTCCGTTCGTCGCGCCCACCGTTGCGGGCAAGCCGATGGTCCGCGAGGGCTACCGGACCCGCACGCTCACCCCGGCCTACATCAAGCCGACTGCGCTGGTTCGTCCCGGCGAAGCGTTCACCCGCCTGCCGGGCGAGGGCGCTTACGGCGGCGTGATGACGCCGAAGCAGCGTTTCGACAAGATCGTCGCGGAGTACCTCGCGCTGCATGAGGACATGATCGACAACCGCTTGGAGTGGATGGCCGCGCAGACTCTCGTCAACGGCGCGATCACCATCTCGGGCGAGTCGTATCCGACCGTCACCGTCGATTTCGGCCGCGATCCGTCGCTGCACGTCACCCTCACGGGTGGGGCAACCTGGGACCAGTCGACCTCGGCCCCGCTCGAAGACATCGAGAACGCGTCGCTGAACGTTCGCCAGATCAGCAAGGGCGCAATCGTGACCGATCTGGTCATGAGCGGCTCCGCGTGGAATCTTCTGAAGCGCAATCAGGAGATCACCGACCTGATCGACATCCGCTTCCGGCGCGACCTGAACGGCGCTACCTCCATCGACGGTGGCCCGCGCACGAACCTGAACGAGCCGGTTTACGTCGGCACGCTTCAGGGCCGGATCGACATGTGGGTGTACGACTCGTACTACCTCGACGACAACGGCGCTTCGCAGCCCTACATCCCGGCGAACACCGTGATCGGCATCGCGACCGGCGCGCTGGAAGGCACGCAGTATTACGGCGCGATCCTCGATCTCGACGCCGAGATTCAGGCGCGTCGGTCCTTCAGCAAGTCGAAGGTGCTGTTCAACCCGTCCGGTCTCGAACTGGTCACGCAGTCGGGTCCGCTGCTCGCGCCTCGGCGTCCCAACGCGATGTTCGTGCTGACCGTCAAGTAAGGTCAGGCAGCTCACTCGCCTTACGCCTCGCTCTCGTTTGAGGGCGAGGCGTTCCTTTTATCCCCCGCTAGGAGAACTCCGATGGTTAAGGTTGTCACCACCAAGAGCGTGACCTTCACGACCCCTGTGCTTGACGCTAAGGGCAAGCCGCAGATGACCAAGCTCAAGTACAACAAGCGTGAGATCGAAGCTCCGCTTGTCGACCACCAACGTCACTTGGCTGGCACGGTGATCGAGGTCGACAAGGAATTTGCCGCCGATCTGATCGCGCGCAAACTGGCACGCGTGCCGGATGTCGCTCTCGATGACGTGGTCGATCCGATCAAGCAGACCGAGACCCAGGCACAGGCCGACCCCCTCGCTTAACGCGCGGGGCTTCGGTCCCCGTCTAGCTCGGTAGGACACCATGTCTAACACGATTGCATCAATGACGGTTGACGATCTCAAGACGACCCTTCGCGATGTCATTCGCGAAGAACTGAGCGCAGTCGGTATTCTGGCGACAACTGCCGAGCAACGCGTGAAGACGCAGAGCGATTTCGACTTCCTGCGTCGGGTTCATTCCATGTGGGAAAGCTCGGTCAACAAAGTCGGAACGGCTGTTGTGCTCGCCGTCATGGGGCTCGCGGCAACGCTGGTTGGCCTCGGGTCCATCAAGTTCGGGAAGTAAGCCATGCTCGTCTATTCTACACAGGTACAGCCGGATTGCCGGTCTGTGGTCGTTCCGGCCTGCGAGCCGGACGTAAATGCGGAGCAGGGTGCCGACATTCCGGCGCTCGCCTGTTTCCAGCTCCGGCTCCGCGACACCATCGACTACAAGGTCGACTTCTCGCAGTGGCTTCAGGCCAACGGCAACGCGCAGCTCAACGCGGCGAACTTTGCAGCGGCGTCGAACAGCCCGTCGACGCCGAGCATCACAGGCCAATCCTTCAGCCCGGCCGGTAAGACGGTCGTCGTTTTGAAGGCCGCCGACAATGCCAAGGTCGGCGACGCTTACTGGCTCGACGTGACCGCGACCGTTGCGGCCGTCGTGGCTGCGAGCGCGGCCGATGTCGCCATCCCTGCACGCACCATCGTACGGCGCATCCATGTCGTCGTGGCCAGCGGTTAGTTTCTTCGACGACGAAGCGGAAAGCACCAGGGGCATCATCGAAGAGCACGGAGAGAAGTTCACGCTGCAACCGTACAAATCGGGCGGCGTGAACTTCCCGCGCGTGATCGACCTCTCGCGCCAGGGTTACGACTTCATGGCGGTCTTTGAGCAGACCCCGCGAGAGGTCAGCCTCGGCATGGAGGAAGTGAAGGTCTCCACGCGCTCGCCGTGTCTTACGGCGCTTGTCTGCGACGTGCCGGGCCTCGTCCAAGGTGATCGAGTGCTCCGCGCTCTCAATGGTGAGCTGTTCGAGGTCACCGACGTAAAGCCGGATGGGCTGAGCGGCGTCGAGATTCACGTCGTCCAACTAGGGAGAGCAAAGCTATGAGCCTGTCGCGCTTGATGCTGCGCGCCCTGGCGTGCGTCGCCTTGCAGAAGCAACCGAGCGACGCCGTCGCGCCGACGATGGCAGAAGACCGTGTGTTCGACAGCCGGATCGACCCGTTCGTCTTCAAGGACTACAGCAAGCCGATGCCCGGCATCATCGTCTACACGGACGACGACACGGGCGATCTCATCAATCGAGGCAGCGGCTCCGGACCCTACCGGCGATGGGTCGATCTGCGCGTCGAGATCGTGATCGGTAGCTTCGACACGGAGATCATCGACAACGTCCAGAACGTTGTCTTCGACACGCCGATGACCGATGCCGAACTCGAAGCGCAGTTGGACCTCTTCGAGGCGCAGGTGAAGTGGGCGCTGTGGCAACTGCCGGGGCGATCCTACTCGGATGCTCTGCGAGCCTTCGTGGTTCGCATCGAGAGCATCCAATCGCACGCAACGCGCGATGAGGCCAACAACAAGTTCGCGTCGCGCCGTATCCACTTCAAGTGCGAGATACCGGACGACTGCCCGCCAACAGCCTACGGGCTGATGCCGAACGAGAAAATCCCCGAGCTGATCCCGTTCTGTGACGATCTCTCGAAATTCCCGGCACCGTGGATCGTGCCGATGCTGCAAGCCATGTGCAGCTCGCCGAGCATGCAGAACGTGCTCAACGTGCTCGGTGGCAACAAGAACCCGACTGTCTACCTCCCGCTGCTCCGCCAGATCGGGATCAAGGTCGACGCCATTGGCCCCGAAGCAGACCCGAATCTTCTGGCTGCGCAGGGCAAGAAGCATGGCCCCGATGGGCGCATCGAGGTCGACAACACATTGGAGCTTCCATGACGCAAGCTGTGACTGTGCGCCCCGTTCAGGGGCGTTTGATCTTGATGCCCGAAAGGGATTTCCAGCCCGTGCCCGCTGAGGGCGTGCTGGTCGAGCGCAACGCGTTCTATGCGCGTGCAATCAAGCAGGGCGATCTCGAAGTCGTGCCGGATGCTCCGGCCGCGACGCCGGTCCCCGCCGTTTAAACCGAACTAATTGAGGGGCTAGATGCCTATCCAGTTCAACCAAATCCCCGGCAACATCCGGGTCCCCTTCGTTCGCTTCGAAGTGAACGCGGGGCAGGCTCCGTACTCTTCGATCCAGCGCCTTGTGCTGATCGGTCAGAAGACCGCTGCGGGCTCCGCCGTCGCCGACGAACCGCTGCTCGTCACCCAGAACGAAGACGCGTTCTTCGGTACCGGCTCGATGCTGGCGGCGATGTATAAGATCGCCCGCGCGAATGCTCCGCTTCAGGAGATTTGGGCGATCCCGCTGGCAGACGCCACGGGCGGCGCGACCGCCGCGACTGGTAGCGTGACGGTCTCGACCGCCCCGACTTCTTCGGTCAGCATCGTGCTCTACATCGGCGGTTACCGCATCTCCGTGCCGGTCAACGCGCTGATGACCTCGGCGAACTGTGCCACCGCAATCGCTGCGGCGATCAACGCGTGCCCCGGTATCGTCGTGTCCGCTGCGGTCGACGGCACCACCGCGTCGAAGGTGAACATCACCGCTCTGAACAAGGGCAGTCTCGGCAACGGCATTCGCATCGAGACCAATCTGAATGCTGGCGACGGCAACGCCGCTGACGTTCTGACCACGATTGTCCAGCTCACGGGCGGCAACGGCGATCCCGATATCACCAACGCTATCGCCAACATGGGCGACGAGCAGTGGGATTGGATCGTGATGCCCTACTGCATCGGCGCGACGCTGACGCAGATGGAGGCCTGGCTGGATGCGCGTTGGGGTCCGATGTCGCAGATGTACGGTCACCAGATCACGTCGATGTCCGGCACCGCTGGCACCGTGCAGACGTTCACGTCGGCGCGCAACTCCTGGCACACGTCGATCATGCCGGTCTACAATGCGCCGCAGCCGACCTATCTGTGGGCCGCCGCTGTGGGTGCGCAGACCGCGCAGCACTTCCAGGCTCCGCCCGAGCTGTCGCGTCCGCTTCAGACCGTCGAACTCATCGGCATCCTCCCGCCGAAGTCCATCGGCGATCAGTGGAGCACGTTGCAGCGCCAGAGCTTCTACTTCAGCGGCGCGTCGGGTTATCGCGTGCAGGACGGTGCGGTCCAGATCGACCGGCTCATCACCACCTACCAGCGCAACGCCTGGGGTTCGCCCGACCAGTCGTGGCTCAACGTCAACACCATCGCTCAGCTCACGTACGGCCTGCGCTACATCATGGCCTACATGACGCAGACGTATCCGCGTGCGGCGCTGGTCGACAAGAACCCGAACAACCTTCAGGGCTTCGCCACGGCGGACGACCTGAAGAACGCGTTCATCCATGCGTACAAGCTGCTCGAAGACGACGGTGTGTTCGAGAACTCGGACCTGTTCGCGCAGTTGCTCATCGTCGAGCGCAACGCCGACAATCCGGATCGCGTGGACACGTTCCTGCCGCTGGATCACGTCAACCAGTTGCGCGTCCTGGCGGTGAACGCCACGTCGTACCCGCAGTCCCCGACTGCCTAAGCGGTCAGGTCTGTAAGCTCACACTCATCGCAATCCGCGAAAACGCCGTCCTTCGGGGCGGCGTTTCGCTTTGCGTCAAAGGAACCACACTATGGTTGATTGCTGCTACGCGGCGGGCGGTCTCGTCCGCATCACCGCCAACGGCGCGCAATGGTCGGCGCGGTCGTCGGTCACTGTCGAGCCGACCAACTTCGAGCGCACGGTCGCATCCAATCAGGATGGCACCATCTATACGACCACGAAGCCCGTGCCCGCGAGCGCGGAGATCGTGCTGTCGGATAGCTGCGACATGGACCTCGACGCGGTCATGTCGTGCCCGCTCGATGTCACCATCGAACTGACCCAGGTTCGACGCCGCTACATGTTCACCAAAGCCGTCGTTGTGGGGCGACCGAAGATCGACACCGAGACCGGCGCGATCTCCGGCCTGACCATCACGTCCGGCAACGTGACACAGACCAAGTTCTGAGGACTGACCGATGGCCCGCAACATCAAGCTCAGCAAGCCGCTGAAGACCCACGACGGCGAAGTCATGGAGTTGAAGCTTCGTGATCTCACCGCTCGCGACATCGCAACGATGCGCGAGTCTCCATACAAGGTCATTCAGCGCAAAGACGACGGCACCGTCGAGCTGGAAATTCGCTACGACAAAATGATGGCGTATCTGTCGCTGCTTTCCGGCGTCGACGATCTCATCCTCGGTGATCTGTCCGGCACCGATTTCCAGAGCGCCTGCAACGTCGTCGGCGAGGTCTGGAACGGCCTGGGGGAATGGCCGGTCGTGCCAACTATCTGGTCGTGATGCGCGTCGATACTCCGACGAACATCATGACCATGACCCCCGCAGAACTCCGCTATTGGTACGACATAACGAAGCGGAACGAGAAGTTGATGGCTGAAACGAGGTAAGCCGACATGCAGACTTTCCAGACCGCCGCCGTGGTCGGCCTGATCGACAATATGTCGGGGCCTCTGAAGCAGTTATCCAACCAGGCGAAGCAGGCCGCGAAGCAAATAGAGCTGATGAAGCTCGACGCTTCCGGCCTGAACCAGTACAATCGCGGACTAGTCGACGCGAACTCCCAGGCGAGGCAGCACCTTTCGCATCTCCACTCCATCAAGGCGGCGTGGCGTGAGGTCGGCGGCATCGTTGCGGGGGTCGCGTCGAGCTACGCGCTGCACAAGGCGGCGGACGCCGTCAAGAATTACATCCCGCTCGAACGCGAGAATCGCTACATGCGAGCGGTCGGCGTCCAGCGCGACGAGAACGGGAAGATCAGCGGCTACGGGTATAGCCAGTCTGAGATGGCTGGCCTGCTCGCGCAACAGCGGCGCGGCGCGTTCGATTACGGCGAAAGCCCGATTGACGTAGCTCACGCGCAGATGGCGTTCGCGCAGCGGCAAATCTCGGCGCGTACCTCGCAGATCATGACCGACCAAGCGCTCATCCTGTCGAAGGCGCTCGGCACGTCGGTCAAAGACGCGGCGGTGATCCTCGAAGGCTCGATCTTCGCGAAGGGTCACTCGCACGAATTAGAGGGCGATCCGTCGAAGGCCAAAGCCATCGCCAAGCGGTATGCCGACATCGCCGCCGTCATGTCTAAGTCCGGCGCGATGACTGCCGAGGACATCACGCAGTTCGGCAAGTATGCCTACTCGGGCGCGAGCGCGGCAGGCATCTCGGACACCACGGTCGCCGCCATCGGTATGGCGTTGAAACGCGCGAACATGCCGGGCCAAGAGTCCGGTACGATGGTTCGGCAGTTGGCGTCGCGTGTTCTGTCGCCGACGCGAGAAGGCCGCCAGTCGGCTATCGCGAACGGTATCGACATCGACTCGTTCAGCACGCACGGCCATCTCGACGCCGAGGGCCTGAGCGGCCTGGTGCGCGAACGGTTCGGCAAGACCATCAAGGGTGCGACGCAGAAGGCGATCAACGATGAGCTGACCAACGAGGACAGCGACATCGCGGGCAACAAGGGCAAGTTCGTCGAGTTCATCACGAACAAGCTCGAAAAAGAGATGGACATCACGAAGCCTCGCGACCGCGAACGTCTGGCGAAGGCTGCCGGTGACTACTGGCAGTACAAGCGCGAGGGCGTCAACGGCGACGCGTTGGTCGATGCGCTCATCAAGAAGAGTGGCTTGCTCGGTCTTCTGCAATATCTTGGCGTGAAGCAGGGCGCTCGCGGCATGGTGCTGACGGGCGACATCAACACGTACGAAGAGAACAAGAAGGCCGTCGAGCACGGCGTCGAAGTCGGCCGCGCCGAAGAAGTCGCCAAACAGCGTATGGAAGGCCTGGCCTTCGCCGTCGACAAGCTGAAAGCATCGTTCGAGCAGACCTCCAACAGTTTCGTCAAGGCGAACGAAGGATGGCTGGCAGCCGCAGCAAACGGCGGCTCGAAGATACTTCAGTTCCTCGATAGCCTTGAAGAGGGCAAGAAGCAGCGCCTCACGCTGGAAGCGGGCTTCATCACGCTCGTCGGCGCGACCGCTGGCGTCGTGAGGGCGTTCCAGTTGGCGCAATCGACGCTCAACGCCATAGCGGCCAAGAACGGCGTGCAGGGCTTGCCCGGCGCACCGGGAGCACCGGGCGCACCGGGCGACAAGGCGTCGAAGGCGTTCAAGTTCCTGACCTACGCGCCCATCGTCGGCGAGGCGGCCTACAGCTATCTCCAATGGTTGACCGAGAACAACCAGAAGAACGTCGACGCGCAGACCAAGAACCCGTCGCCGAACATCGTGAATATGGGTCGGATCGGAAGTCGCCTCGGCGACCGAGGCCCGATCTCGATCACCGATGGATTCGGGGCCAGCGCGTACGGCGGCAACGAATACCTCGACGACCTGGCGCTCTGGCGTCGCAAGGACGGCACAGAGGACTTCCTGCGCAGCGGCGGCAACCAGCCGAACCAGTACGGCGGCCGAGGTCGCGGTGATGGGGCCGGGTGGACGGATTCGATCCACGCCGTGCCGAAGTCTGATGGCTTCAAGGATGTCAACGTCCAGGGCACCGTGACCGGCGCGGCCGAGCTGCACAACATGATGCAGATCGAAGTAAGGCCGTCGCAATACTTCGAGGGCCTCATCAAGCGAGCCGAGAGCGTAGCGACGATGTCGCTCAACGGATCGCTCGGTACCAGCATGCAAGGCCCCGGCGACAACGGCACCAAACCCGCAGCGGCAAACGCTCTTACCGGGACGAAGTAAATGACCTGTCTCTGCATTGACGACCTGCGCCCCGCCTCGTTTCGGGGCGTAGGTTTCTTCGTGGCGTCCGACCAGGGCGAATACGGGCGGCGCGGCCCGGTCCATGAGTACCCGAACCGCGACAACCCGTACTTCGAAGACCTCGGGGAGAAGGCGCGCAAGTTCACCGTCAACGGCTACCTGTTCGGCGACGATTGGGTGTCGAAGAAGGACGCAATCGTTGCCGCCTGCACTGCGCGCGGCCCGGCGATCCTACAGCTCCCGACCGAGGGAGCCACGATGGTTGCGTGCCAAAACCTGTCGGTCTCGCGCACGAAAGACGAGTGCGGCTACTACGCTCTGAAGTTCCAGTTCGTCGTCGCGAGCTTCTCCGCGCCTGGCGCTATAGCAGCCGAGTTCGAGAGCCTGATCGGCAGCATCTTCAGCGCTGCGATCCCGACGTTCACGACGTTCTTCGACAACACGTACGTTCCGCGCAACACGCTGAACTTCGTGTCCGAGAACATGACGGATCGCATCTCGCAGTACAGCTCCGACGTGGTCTCGGCTATCGAGGGCATGCCGACGAACAACCCGACGCTGGCTACCGACGTGGTCCAGGCGGGTGTCAGCATCTTCCAGAACGCCGCGACCTATGCGCAGCCCGGCACTGATAGTGGTGCTGTGCTCGCTCAACAGACGATACCTGCGCAGACCATCGCGGCCATAGCGAACGATACGGGCGTTACGAAGATCGGCGACAGCGGCGTCACGATCCAGACCGGCGCGGCTGCCATCGTTCCAATGATCGCCTACACGATCAACGGCATCGGGAACGCACTGACGAGCGACGTGGTCATTCCGACCTTGACGAGCTTCGCGACGTGGAGCGTCAACGAGGTCAGCCTGGCAGACTTGCAGGCGCAGGTCGACGCGTTAGATACGCCGACCGCCGCGCCGATCAGCGCGTCTGACACGGCCGACGCCGTCAATAGCACCGTGTTCTGTGGTGTGGTCCGGTCGTTCGCCTTGATGAAGCTCGCGCAGGCGATCTGCGCCAAGACGTTCTTGACGCGGAAGGAAGCCATCCAGGCACGCGCCACCGTCGTCGAGCTGTTCAACGCGCAGATCGAGCAGTTCGCGGAAGACGAGATCGTCAACATCATGCTCACCGCTCGCGACTACGCCGTGCGGTCGATTACGCAGAAGATGGCGACCATCGTGCCGGTCATCACGATCACGGCCCCGCAGTCCCGGCCGTCGCTCTATTGGGCGGCGCGTCTCTACGAAGATGTCTACCGAGCCGAAGAGCTGGCCGACCGTAACGAGGTCGCGTCACCAGCCTTCATGCCTGGCACATTCGAGGCGCTCGCGCGGTAACCGTGCGGGCGTCCTCGCCAGAGGATCAGCCCGTACATGTCCGACGAAAAAACGACAGTCACGCTCATTGCGGGCGGGGCGCGCTACTCCGCGTTCACGCGGGCAGCCGTGTCCTACTCCGCCAACCAGGCCGTGCGCGCCTTCGCCTTCACGGTGACCGACGCCACGGACGCGATGGACGAGCAGTGGAATTTCATGCCGGGCACGCCCGTAACCGTGCTCGCCAACGGTCAGCTCCTAGTGACTGGCTACATCAACCGGATGGTGCCGAGCTTCGACGCGAACAACCACACCGTCGAGATTTCGGGCACGTCCAAGGGCCGCGACAGCGTCAAGAGCGCGGCCGAGCACGATAAAGGCGAGTGGCGCAACAAGACGCCGCTTCAGATCGCGCAAGAGCTGGATAAGCAGGGAGTGGGGTTCACTTCCGATATCCAACAGAAGCCCTTCGAGTATGCGCGCTTGCACCCGAACGAAACGGTCTTCGAGGCCGTAGAGCGCATGACGCGCCGCCAGCCGATGCTTCTTCAAGGCATGCCGGACGGCTCGATCAAGATGACGAAGGGCGGCTCGGCCGGATCGAACTCTCCGCTGATGGAGGGCATCAACATCCTGGCTGGCAGCGCCGCATTCGACGATGGCGACCAGCACAGCGAATACAAGGTCAAGGGGCAGCGCGTCTACGGGACCGACAAGAAGTCGCTTCAGATCGTTGCCACGGAGAAGGACCCGTCTGTCAAGCGCCATCTCCCCAAGCACATTCACCAAGAGTCTGACATCGACGAGCAGACCGCGAAGGATCGCGCCCGCCATCACAAGAACCGCCAGCAAGGCGAGAGCGTCACGGCGCAGATCAAGTCGCAGTCGTGGTTCGATCTCGGCGGTCAACTCTGGAAGGCAAACGGCCTTGTCTACGTTCAGTCACGCGTCCTGAAGCTCAGCCAACAGATGCTCATCAAGAGCGTCTCGCTCACGCAAGATGAGAGCGGATCGTTCGCGACCCTCTCGCTCGTTCTGCCGCAGGCGTTCGACGGCGAGGGCACCGGCATGGGCGGAGGCGGCGCAGGCTCCGGCGCGCAATCCCCGTGGAAAGACTTCGCGCAACCTACGGACCTCTGACATGGAAGACTACTACACTCACCGCAACTCCGGTCATCGGTATCTGATCCGGAAGGTCGACGACGAGGGCGACATTCAGCTCATCGACGCGGATGGCCTGGCCGACGAACAGCACACCAAGATCATGCGGGTGTATCCACATGGCTTCAGCTCGAACTCGCCTGAAGAATCTCACATGCTCGCTCTTGGCCTTGGTGGTCGGCGCGATCTTCTTGTTGCGTTGGGCGGCGAGCACCCGAAGTACCGGCCGCGCAAACTGCCGACAGGCAACGCGGTCCTCTACGACGACAAGGGCAACGTAGTCTGGTCGAAGGGCAAGGACGGTCTGTCCGTCAATGCGAAGACCGGCACGGTGGAGATTCGCTCCCAGGACAACAAGATCACGGTCAAGCCTGGTGACGGCCAGAAGGTCTTCCTCGGCGGCGACGGCTCGGATGGCTCGTACGCAAAGGTCATGACCGAGAGCGGCCCGTCGATCAACGTGTACGCCAAGATCGGATAGGCCACACATGGACATCCGCATGAGAGAAACAGAGGGCTACGGCGATCAGCCGTTCCTTCTGTGGGACACCTATTGGAACTCAGACGATCTCAGTACGTGGTACGCGGACTGGAAGCTGGCAGGGCCGAACGCCCCGCTCAATGCCTACGGGCTGGCTGCCGATCATGCGCTCAACACGGCGATCCTGATTTCCCTTTTCACCTGGCGTCGAGCCGAAGTCTACGACCAGCTCCCCTCGGGCACCGATCCGAAGGGCTGGTGGGGCGACAACATTGATCTCGACGAGAACGAAACGAAGCTCGGTTCGCGCCTCTGGTTGCTGTACCGCTCGCCGCTCAACACCGAAACGGCCAGGAAGGCAGAGGACTACGCTTACGAAGCGTTGCAACCGCTGATCGACCAAGGGGCTGTTGCGAAGTTCGTCTGTAGCGCGACTGTCGATGTCGTGCCCGGCCATCTCGTCTTGGACGTGAAAGCCTACAGCCAAAGCGGCCAGCTCATCTACGACCAGAAGTTCGACCGCATCTGGCGGCAGGAGTTTCCGTAATGGCATTCTACATGCCCGACATCAAGGCGATGGTGGTGCGCGCTCGCAACGCGTTCAGGGCGGAGACGCCCGGCACTGACGCCTTCATCTGGCCGAACAACATCTACGTCAGCGCCAAGGTAATCGGCGGCGCGGTGTGGGAAGTGTTCGGCCGCCTCAACTGGATGGACCGGCAACGGTTCGCCATGACCGCCACGGGCGACGAGCTGGAACGTCATGGTGCCGATTATGGCATCTCACGCAAGCCCGCATCGTACTCGCAGGGCAATGTGGTCGTGGTGGCTGACACCTGGCCGCTGACAGTCGCACAGGGGACAGTCTTCACGCGCAGCGATGGCGTTCAGTTCACGTCGACGCTCGCGAAAGACATCGGAAAATATTCGCTGAGCGCGACCATTCCAGTCGTGTGCAACGTGGCAGGTAAGTCAGGCAACACAACTTACGGCGCACCGCTCTCGACGAACATCGCGCATCTCACGGCCGTCAACGTTGACGATGTCGGTCTCGGCCAGGGCGCGGATCAGGAGACGGACGATCAGCTCCGCGAGCGCATCCTGGCGCGCAAGCGATACCCTCCGCATGGTGGGGCCGACTTCGATTACATCGCGTGGGCGAAGGAACTGCCAGGCGTTACGCGGGCGTTCGTGAAGGCCAATGCCTTCGGCCGTGGCACGGTCGGCATTTGGTTCTTGATGGACGACACGTACGTTGCTGGCATTCCGCAGGCGGCGGACGTTGCGGCCGTGCAGGCGCATATCGACGGGCTGAAGCCGACCACGGCGATCCCTATCGTTCAAGCGCCGGTCGCGGACTGCATCGACATCGTCATCCAAGACCTGAAGCCCGACACGCAGGCCGTTCGCGAAGCGGTGGCCGCCGAACTACAAACGATGTTCCGGCGCGAGACGGTGCCGAGCATCCCTGGCGATCTCTTCACGCTCTCGCGGTCGTGGATCGAACAGGCGGTCAGCAATGCGACCGGCGAGCGTAGCAACACGGTGTTCGCCCCGTCGACTGACATCACGTTCGGCCCCGGCATCATGCCGTGCCTGCGGAGCGTGACCTTCACCAAGAGCAGCAACACTAGCAGCTAGGATACACCATGCCTGTGCTTTCATGCCCGCAGGGGCCACAGGACCCGCATTGGTGTCCGCAGAACACCGACGACGCCTTGCCCGCCGTGCTTGGTCTCATGCCGCCTGGTCCGGCCTGGGATGGCGCGGCGGTTGAGGGTACGGTCCAGAACTCCTATTGGAGAGCATACGCTAACGTGCTCTCCTACACCTACCAACGGCTCTGCAAGTACGTCGACGAGTTCTTCTGCAAGACGGTCAACGAGTCGCTCGATCAGTGGATCGCAGAGTACGGGTTAGACGACGAGTGCGATCCGTACGGCCATAACCTGTGCATCAAGGTCGCGGCGCAAGGCGGCGCTACGTGCGATTATTTCGTGCAGATGGCGCAGCTCTCGGGCTGGTCGATCACCTGCGAAGACACGACGGATATCCCCGAGCCCATCGCCGGATGCTTCGAGGTCGGATGCACGCCTCTCGGTCCCACGCCGACGTATGCCGGTTATGGCAGCATGATCGGATACGGTCAGCGGCAGCCCTGCGATTACGGCGAAGTCGTCCACCATCCCGATCCGGATAAGTGGGAGAACGGCTACACCAACGGGGCGTCGTGCCTGGTGCCTGGTAGCAATCTCGGCCAGGGGCCGGACACTGACGAGTCGTGTTGCTTCATCTGCGGCTACTACGATTTCAACCCGCCCGACAACGTCGCACCGTCCAGCACGTACTGCCAGGACGAGGCGCTGCGCTTCGACTTCGAGTGCCCGCGCACCGACGTTCCGTCCGATGGCGTCATCACACCCAAGCTGCACACCGCTGGCGCGTATGACGACAACGGAAACTACAGTGAGTGGGGGCACGCGTTCGTGTGGACGGTGACTGTCGACCTGGCGGCCTCGCAAGCGGCGCAAGCCGCGCAAGCAGCCGCAGCGCCGAACACCGATCCGGGCAGTCAGGCCGGTTGTCTGATGGCGGGCAACATCACCTTCCCGAATGCCGATGGTGAGATCGGCGGAACACCCATCTGCAACGATAACACGGTCGGCGACACGCCGACGTTCGTGCTGTGCTTTCTCAACCGCATCAAGCCCGCACACACCGTGTTGAACGTGGAAATTCTTCAGCCATGAGTCTTTTCGGACCTCAGAACGCCAACGCTGCGACTGCATTGCCTGATGGCACGCAGCGCCAGCGCTACGGCGCGCAACAGACGTATGTGAAGGACGCGTCAGCGCCCGGTATGTCAGACGGTACGGTGCTCGATGCGGCTTTCTACAACCGCATCATCTCCAATCTTGAGTACGTCGTATCCCAGGGTGGCGCAGCGGGCTTGCCTCCTGGCAGCGTGAACGCCCTGCACCAAGGCATTCTCGGCGTAATCGGGGAGGGTGCGCCAGGAAACCTTCAGACGGTCGCGCAGCTCGCGGCTGCCATCAACGACGATCCCCAGGTGTGGACGACGCTTACCGGCCAGATCAATGCTTGCGTCCGGTTCGACAAGAATCAGACGTTGTCTCCCTCGCAGGTTTTGCAGTTCCAGCAGAACGTAAAGCTGATGAACGTGGCGTTCACTGGCAACTATGCCGACCTGAACGGCAAGCCAGCGTTGGGTTCGGCCGCGTTCCTGAATGTCGGTACTGGTGCCAACCAGATCGTGCAGCTTGGCTCGGATAGCAAACTCCCTGCTATCGACGGGTCTAAGCTGACTGGCATCGCATCGACGCAAGTCTCGGGGCTCGGAACGGCTGCGACGAAGAACGTAGGCGTGGCGGCTGGCAACGTCGTTCAGCTCGACGCCACGACTGGTAAGCTGCCCGCTGTCGACGGTTCGCAGCTCACCAACATCAGCGTGGCGGGAGTCGTGCAGCCGGTGCTCGGGCAGTGCCGTCTCTCGCTCAACGGCGGCAATCTCTCGCTCAACCGTTTTCGAGGCAAGTATCTGACGGTAGCGGGCACACCCTGCATCATTCCGTCAGCGGGTGTCACGCTCGCGGCGACCGGGCTGACCGCTGGAACGCTTTACTACATCTACGCCACGCAAAGCGGCGGCACAGTCAACGCTCTCGTAGCGTCGACGAACGGACACTCTACCGACACCACAGCCGGTAACGAGGGCGTTGAGATCATGACCGGCGACAACACGAAGACCCTTGTCGGCATGGCCCGCCCCATCGCTGGTCCTGCGTGGACGGACACTAGCTCCCAACGTTTTGTTCGGTCGTGGTTCAATCGACCGCCGCTGCGGATGACGGGGGCGCAGACAGGCAGCAGTGTGGGGCTCAACGCTACGCCGCAAGAGCTGGCTGGGCCGTCGCGCTGTGAGTTTTTGGCGTGGGCAGATGAGGGCGGAGATTTCAGCGTATCGGGGGGCTACTACTCGTCGACCGCTGGTTTGATCGCTTCGCTGCTTGTGTTTCTCGACAACTCGCAGACCGGCTACGCGTCAACGGCTAACACAGACGGCAGCGGCCGTGTGCTGCCTCTTTCGACGCGCGTAGCGCTGAGTCCGTTCACGGAAGGATACCACTACGTCACGCCAGCGGGTTCGGTCAGCTCGGGCTCGGCGTTCGCCTACAACGTTTGGGTAGCGGGCTCGGTTCATTAAGACCGCGCCTCCCCAAAACAATTCCCCAGGAGACACCATCACATGACTGGTACAGCGTTTGGGCCGCAAGGCCCGAACTATTCGACCGCGCGCCCGCCTGCCGACCCGAAGGCCAGTGCGGGCACTGATACGTGGTTCAAGAACTGTTCGGCCGCTGGCGCGAAGGACGGCACGTTCGCGACGGCCGACTTCTTCAACGTCTTCATCGGCAACCTCCGCTACCTTGTGCGCCAAGCAGGCGTCACGCTCGACGACGCCACGGACACGATGGTCTATCAGGCCGTGCTGTCCATGATCCAAGCGAACATGGGCGGCGGTGGAGGCGGCACGCCGACTGTTGGCACGGTGCCGTATGGCAACCCGACGCTTTACGTTCGGACGGACGGCAACGACGCAACGGCTGACGGCTCCGCGAATACGTCCGCCAAGGCGTTCGCTACGATCCAGGCCGCGCTCAATTACGCGCAGAACATCTGGTCGCTCGGCGGCAAAATCCTGAATATTCAGCTCGGCAACCCCGGAACGTATGTCGGGTTTGTCACCGTCGTCGCCCCGATGACCGGCGTCAACATCGTTGGTGATCCGGCGAACCAGTCGGCCTACGTCATCCAGGCCCCGCCGACGCTCACCGGCTACTCCGCGCTCGTTTACGCGGGTGGTGCTGCTCTGAACTTGCGTGGTCTCACCGTCTATACCACGCGCACCGACATGCAGTTGATCCAGGCTGCGTACACCGGCACGATCTCGATGAGCAACGTGACGGCGCAGTTCGGTGCTACCTCGCCGAACTATCATATCAACGGCGTCAGCGGCGGCTCGGTCAATATCAACGGCAACGTCAACATTCAGGGCAACAGTGCCTCGGCGCTCTCGGCGCAGGTTGGCGGAAGCGTTTCGGTGCAGACAAGTTGCACGGTGACGTTGGTCGGCACCCCGGCGTTCTCGGTCGGCACCATATACGCCGGAGCGGTTGGCTCGGTCTATCTGGTCGGCGGCTTCAGCGGAACGGCGACCGGCCCTGCCTACTACGGTTATCAGAGCGGTGCGTTCCTCACGGGCGGCAAGACAATCCCCGGCAGCACCGCTGGCGTTCTCGCTTCAGGAGCTACCTTCTCATGACCTTGTTTTCTACCCCTTTCAACCCGATGAACTGGTACTTCCTGTCGGAAGACGGTCGCATCTACAGCACCGCTACGATGTCACTCGTCGCGGCGAGCGACGCCGCCTTCCAGGCGTGGCAGTCGATGGGGCTGGTGCCGTCGCCCTGGCCGGGTAACGGCGCGGCCAACCAGACGGAGGACACGATCCGCGCGCAGCTCGTCCCGTACGGCTGGCCCTGCGGCGACATCTCGCTCCGTCAGTTCTTCCAACAGCTCGCCATCGCGGGGATCATCACGCAGGACGAAGCGCTCGCGGTCTATGACAACCGGCGCACGCTGCCCGCGAAGATCGAGACGGTGGTTGCGGCGATGTCGGCGAACGACGCGTTCGATGCCCGCATGCACCTGCTCGGCGGACAGACCGTGGAGCGCAATCATCCGATGGTGAAGATTTTCTGCACGTCACAGAACATGACGCCGCTGGATATCGACGCGTTCTTCCGGGCCGCAGGGGCGCTGCACTAACAGCCTCTCAGCTCTATCAGTCGCAGAAACGGCCGTCCCTCGGGGCGGCCGTTCTGCATTCAAGGATCACCCATGTTCAAGCAAATAGAAGCTCGGCTCGTCGCCGACTGGCGATGGGTGGTGAAGCGCTCTTGGTCTGTGCGCTTCCTCGGCCTGTCGTGTCTGTTCGAAGGCGCGAACGCAGTGCTGCCGAGATACGAGACCTTCTTCAACTACAACCTTTTCTCGGTGCTCACGCTCGTCTGCACGGTGGGCGCACTCGCATCGAGATTCATCGCCCAAGAAAAGGAAGACTGACATGGCACCCACAAAGCGCCAACTCGTCGGGGGCATGTCGGTCGCCGCACTGATCGCCGCCGCTATCCCCATCGCCATCCCGAGCGTGCAGAAGCACGAAGGCGTCTGGTACACCGCGAAGATCGACCAGATCGGAACGGGCAAGCCGGTCACCTGGTGCTACGGCGAGACTGAAGGCCCCGTGAAAGTGGGGCAGCGTTTCACTCCGCGAGAGTGTACGCAGATGCTCTCGAAGAAGCTCGTCCGCGATGCCAATAGCGCCGTGTCGTGCATCTACGTGCCGATCTCGGCCAAGATGCTCGCCTCGTTCATCGACTTCAACTACAACGTCGGCGAATATCGGTTCTGCCATTCGAGCACCGTCGAGCTTCTGAACAAGCGCGAGTACGAGGCTGCCTGCGAAGGCATGCGTAAGTACACCCTCTCTGGGGGCCGCTTCCGTCAAGGCCTGCTCAACCGGCGCATCGACGAGATCGCGCTGTGCAGTGACGGCATTCCCGCAGCGAAGGCCGGGAGGATCGAATGATCCCGGCCTGGCTGACCTGGCAAGCCATCAGCCTGATCGGCGGTAAGCTCTGGAAGGGCTTCTGCGACTTCATCTCCACGCCAGTAGGCGCGGCGCTCGTCGCCGGGTTCTGCCTGTTCTGGATCGGCGTCTGGCATGAACACGGCAATCTCGTCGAGGCCGTGAAGGCGAAGGACGCCGCGTGGCACAGGAAGTGGGACGACGCCGAGAAGCAAGCTGAGCTGGATCGCCAGAAGCGCGACGCGCTCATCCAAGCTGACATGCAGGCGAAAGCCGACAAGAGCTTGTCCGAGGTCAGCTCCCGCAAAGATCAACTCGAACAGATGGTCAAGGACTATGAGGACCAACAGCTTCTACAGGCCGCGACGGGCAAGCCTGCCTGTCCTCCTGAGTACACTGACGACTCTGACGCTCGGTGGCTGCGTGACATCGAGCGACACAAGGACGCTAAGTCCAAAGCAGGCAGTCGACCTGCCCTCCGAATGCGAACGATTGATCGTTGACGTTCCGATCCCTGGTGTCGTCGACGCACACGGCAAGCCGATCATGAGGCGCGTCGTTCTGAGGCGAACTCAAGCCGCGATGGTCGAGCAGCACGAATACAACGCTGCGGCCCGTGAGTGCTTCGCCGATCAGCGTAACGCCTATCAGTCGAAGTGATCCGGCGCAGACGGGATACCTGCCGGAGACCCCGAGGCGGCCCGCAGTCCTGACCGGCTGCGGGCCTCTTTTCGTGTGGACTGCCATTTAATTGACGGAACCGATAGGTCTGTGAGATAGCAGACCTTACAGTCCCGAACCCATGAGGACCACCCCCTTTGACCGTTAACCTGAAACGGCGGAACGAGATTTTCGCCAAGTACGTCGAGCTGAAGGACTTGCAGGCAACAGCCGACGCGATGGGTCTGACGCGCGATCACGTCCGCAAGATGCTCAAGGCCGCAGGCGTCGTCACCAAGGCCGTGTCAGCCGCCGAGGCTGTCCCTGTCGACTCCTTGCTGCCGCTCACGCCCCCGCCTGCGCCCGAGCCCGTCCGGCTCGACCTGGCGGAGAAGCACCGTTTCGAGCAGAACGAGAAGGCCCTGAAGCGCCAGCTCAAAGACCTGACTGCCCGTCTGGTCGCCGCTGAGGATCACCGCGCCTCGATCCTCGGCTTATCGTTCGAGCCGGTCGAGCCGATATGCAAGCCCTGGGTCTTCCAGCAAGGCGAGCGTGGCCGACAGGCTGCCATCCTGCATCTGTCCGACACCCATGACGGCGAGGTCGTGAACCTCGAAGAGATGATGGGCGTCAACATGTTCGACCGTGACATCGCGCGGAAGCGCTTCGGCCGGTTGTTCGAGACGGCCTCGATCCTGACGACCTCATCCTGGCCGCGCTCAGACGGAGCGCCTTTCAGAATCTATCTGTTGCTCGGCGGCGATCTCATCAGCGGCCACGGTCTGCATCCCGAGCTGGCGGAGACCGACTACGGCACCGCGTACGAACAGTGCAAAGCGGCCTCGCAGAACATCGCGAGCGGCGCGCTCCGTTGGTCGCTCGAACTGAAAGAGCATTGGGGCCACGATGTCGAGATCATCGTCATCGGCGTGCCCGGCAATCACGGCCGCTCGACGCCTGGCAAGCCGCGCGCAAAGCTCGCAGCCCTGCAGTCGTATGACACGCTCGTCTTCGACTTCGTCGAGATGTCGCTGAAGAACTATCCGAACTTCAAGTTCTATTCGACCAGGGCGTTCGACGCGTACTTCGACATCGTCGGGTGGCCGACGCTGCTCACGCACGGCGACCGCATGAGCGCAGGCGGGGGCACCGGCTTCATCGGCCCCGCAGCGAACATCGTGAAGGGCCACAAGAAGGTGATGCTGACCGAGGCGCAACAGCGCAGGCCGGTCAAGTTCATCTTCAGCGGACACTTCCACACGCGGCTCGTTACGCCGTGGGGCTTTGCGAACGGATCGCTGATCGGCTTCAGCGAGTTCGCCAAGAGCATTCGCGCCGACGCGGAGCCCGCGTCTCAGAACTTCGTCGTTCTGCATGAGCGCCTCGGGCTGCTCCGTGAACAGCCCATCATCGTGGGTCGGCCCGAAGAGGGCTCGATCTACTCACCCACAGGCGGCCTGATCCTTCCGTCGCCTGATCTCTGACCCAGGAGACGTTATGCGCAAGCTGATCGGCGCGGCGCTTGCCGCGCTGTGCCTCTTCGCGACTTCCGCCGAAGCGCGACCCCATCACAGGAGCCATCATGCTCGACATCATACCGTTGCTCGCCACGACGTACGTGTCGCCCGTTCAACCGATTCCATTTTCAGTCTATTTGGTCACGGCGGCAGTTCGCTCGTTGCTGAAGCTCGCAGCCAGGTAGGCAACGGCGCGATCTACGGCCGGGCCAATCTCTGGTGCGCTCGCTTCGTCAACTACGTGCTGAGGGCCACCGGCCACACCGGCACGAACTCCGACCTGGCGTTCTCGTTCGCACGCTACGGCCGCCGCGTATCTGGGCCGCAACCCGGCGCAATCGCCGTGATGGCCCGTAGGGGTGGCGGCCACGTTGGGATCGTCTCGGGCGTAGACCAGGCAGGCAACCCGATCCTCGTCTCTGGGAACAACCAGGGCAGGGTCCGCGAGACGGTCTACCCGGCAAGACGCATCGCAATGTACGTGGTTCCAGACTGACAGCCTCAACGGCTCCCAGGCGGTAACCCAAAAGTCTATTAGGCCCTCCCGAGCAGTCGGGAGGGCCTTTTTCCGTATTTGTTCTACTCCCGCCTAGCTCGGAAACCGTGTTAGGTTTCGGTCGTGTTTGACACCTAACAGGCCTCCGTAGTATTACGGCCCCTGTGAGAACTTGCATTTCGAGAATAAACAAAGCGCCGCATTTAGGCGAAGAGACAGGAGACGTATTGTGCGTAGAGGTATGACGGCCGCAGACAAAGAGCGGATAGCGCAGTTCGGCAAGAAGGTCGAACGGCTGATGTTGGGCAAGGGGTGGAGCGGCGCTGACCTGGCGCGCGAGATGGAGCGGCATGCCCCGAAGGGCGTGACCATCGGCAGGCATATTCCCACGGCCTATATCCGTGGTGAGAACGAGCCGACCCAACGCAACCTGATGCTGATCGCCAAGGCGCTCGGCGTGAAGCCTGAAGAGCTGATCGCCCCTGCGCCTGGTGAGGGCGGATCGGTCCCGCAGTTCGCGCAGGCTACCAGCACGCTCGACGGGAAGACGCGCATCGTTGTCGACGCCGAGGTCGACGCCGAGACGGGGGTGCAAATCCTTCAGCTCGTACGCAAAGCGCAACAACAGTCGTCGACGAAGCGCTCTGCGTCGTGAAGGGTATTCTAATATTGATGGGGGTTGTGCTGCTCACGGCGTTCGTGGGGATGAACGTTGTTGCGGCTGCGGGATGGCTTAGCGGGTGGTTGTTTGGATCGTAGCGCCCATTGATTGATGCACGACGGCAACACGCGGCGGCTTTGAGCCGCCGTTTCTTTTTCCTGTTAACTACCCGTAATTGTTCTGTGTTGCGAAACATCCGACAAGCTGATTTACATTTCGTCACTTTAGGAGGCGCGCAAATGCACCGACCGGAGTTCCAAAAACAAGAATCCTAGTGTGGAAAACAGAGTGATGGCCGAAGTAGTTCTTTTCCCTCTCAACGCCAATGATCCCAACGTCGATCCTTCGCTGATCGACCCACCCTCTTTGCTCGCGGAATCTTCCAAAGCACGCGAGATCATCCTTGAATTAGAACATGAACTGAACGACGCGAAGTGCGTAATTGCGGATCAGGCCATCGCACTCACCAAGAACAGCTCCCGACGAAGAGGCGCGAAGCTTCTTCTGGCAGCCATCGCCGCGTTCTTGATCGGGTGGGTTATCGACCCGCCCGCGCCGATCCACAGGCTGATATATGGCGACAAAGCCATAGCGACGGAACTAAGCTATCGGTTCCCGCACGCCTGCACCTTTACCTGCTCCATCCCTCCCAAGACCGACGCCCGAGACATCTAAAAGAACGCGCTGTCGTCGTAGCTGTGGGTCACCACGGCTTGATGCTCATCGCCTTCAGCGAATACGACCGTGTCGCCCGGCATGACCTCCGCGACGGCACGGTGATCCCAGAACCGATGGACGAAGTCCGGTCGGCCGAACGTCTTAACGGCGTTCAGATATCGGTCGTCCTTGAAGCGCACGAAGTGCAGCATCGGCTTCTTCCCTGCAAGATGACCCGCGTGCGTGCCCCAGGCTGATCCAGCCGCCGCAGTGCTGGCATCTGTCCCTAGAGCTGCCAGGGCAAGGCCAGCGAGGCTCGCTCGAAGGCGACAGGATGGCCTGCGTGATGTTCTCGACCATTTTCATCGTCCACCCCCGTAGCGCTCCAACCATTCCTCGTAGGACATCTCGCGTATGTCCATGATCTGCCGCAGCGCCAGCTCGGCGAACGCCTCGTAGATGCGCTGCTTGGCTTCACGCCCGGCGCGCTCGTAGGCTTCCAGCTCTTCGAGCTTCCGGATCACGGGGTTGGTCACTTCCACTCCGGCCCCTCCGGCCTCGGCATATCCTCGATCTCGTATAGGGCCGCCAGCTCGCGCTCAGTGAAGCGGTGCTTGGCGCTCGGCCGCGCAACGTACGTCACGCTCTCTTCGACCCCTACGTGGTTCAGGTACTTCCACAGGAGCGTCTTGTAGTCGACGGCACCCAGGGCCGCCTCGATCTTCCCGGCGAGCGACAGGCAGGCGTTGGCCGACAGGTAGGGCATACCGCGCTCTTGCTTCCAACGCTCGACGATCTCGACCGCAACGGCGCGCAGCGCGGGGTCTGAGCTACGTTCCGCCTCAGTCTTGCCGTCGCCGGGCCAACGGTATGCGGCGGCGTGCAGGACACGCTTGCGCAAGGTCTCATCGGTCTCGCCGGGCCTGCGCGGCATCGTGCCGACGTGCAAGGCCCACTGGTCGAGGTCCAGCCCGGTAGCAATATTCGCATCTACTTTCGGTCGTTCCATCTGTCATTCCCCTCGACTCAGCTATATGCCGCTCAGCGGCCGGTAGACGCTCGTCACCTATCATACCTTACAGGCCGAGCAAAGCGTTTTCTTTGATTTCCGATCCTAAGCCATTGGTGGAATTGTGGTGGGGTCCTCGGGGTCTTTGAGACCAACCCCATTGAAAACATTGAATAAGCTTCGGACTCTTAATCAGCGGGTCCCAGGTTCGAGCCCTGGTGCGCCCACCAATCAAATCAATAGGTTGGCAGCCCTTCGCGAGATCAAAACTAGAACCTGTCAGCGGGTCTTTGAACAGTCTTTGACGTAAACGAGCCCGGTTCGTTCCCCTCGACCTTACAAGCTCCAGACGCAAACATGCCAGCGAGCTTCGCCATCGCGCTCTCCGCCAGGCGCAGATCGCGCCCGAGGTAGTGCCGGTCCAGAATGTGCTCCACGTCCTTCAGGCTGTGGCCGGTGAACGTGGCGATCTCCGGCACTGTGCATTCGGCGAGCGCCAGGCGCACCACCGCTGAGCCGCGCAGATCGTGGAACGTCAAGTCCTCGTTGATCCCCACGTCGATCAGGGCGTCGCCCCAGGACGACCGGAAGCCGTCCTCTGTCCACGGCTTGGCCCGAGAGTTGGTCAGCACCAGCGGCCCGACCCGCTTCATGGAGTCGAGGTAGGTCTTGAGCACGGGGCTGACAGGGATGGTGACCCGCTTGGCCTTGGCGACCTTGCCGTGGCGTATGGTCTTGCGCTGCGTGAGCCTGATGTAGGTTCCGTCGTAATCCGACCAGCGCAGGCGGATCAGATCGCCCTCCCGCTGGCCGGTCCAGATCGCGAGCATGAGCGCGTCGACGATCCGCTCCGGGGCTTTCTCGATCATGAGCCCGAGCTGCGCTTCGGACCATATCTTGTCGAGGCGATCCCCGCCCTCGTAGAGACGGCCGCCGCGCTCGCAGGGATTGACGCTGATGCGTCCGCGATCCTTGGCGACGGAGAAGATGCGGGCGAGCACGGTCCACGCATAGTCGGCCTTGCGAGGCTTGTCTGCGAACCCATCGCGCCAGGTCTTGAAGACGCCACGCGCGCCCTTCTGTTCGACGGCCGCAATCGGCATCGTGCCGAACTCTTGCTCGATGAGGGCGATGTAACGGAGGTAGTCTTTCTTCGTCTTGTCGCTGAGCACTCGGTACTCGGACGACGCTTTGAACTCGACGATGAGCGCGAAGACCGTGGCGTCTGACACGGTCTTCTTGCTCGCTATGTGCTCGTTGAACTCGGTGATGAATGCGGGCGTGCCGTACTTCGCCTTGATGCGGGGGCCGCCCTTCCACGCGTAGTAGTACCGACGCTTCTTGCCGCCGCCGATCTTGGCGTCGGACCAGAACAGGCCGAACAGGTCTACGCGCATCACGCTCTCCTAGCTGACAGCCCTCCGCCTGGAAGCCTGCCAGTCTGCGAGGGGATCGCCCGAGACGGTCTTTTCGGTAGGCAGACCGGAAGCCCGGTCCAGATACCAATCAATCGCCTTGCGGTCCCACCGCTGCGTGCCGGGGATCGCCCCCGGCACAATACCCCTCTTGACCCAGGTGTCGAAGGCGTCGGTGCTGCACCCGCAATAGGCTGCCGCGTGTTCCTTCGTCAGGCCGCGAGGGGCGATCTGGTCGGCGGGTAATATCACAGACCTTACAGTCTGTCCACAGGGATCGACGCCACGAACGACTTGGCCCGGCCGTAGAAGTATGCCCGTTGCTTGCACCGTTCGATATGCGAGTCCCGAGAGGGCGACGGCGGTTCGTTCAGCATATTGTCGACCGCCCTGCCTGCGATGTCCTCGGCGCTCGCCAGCGCGTCGTAGGCGTCGTCGAGAGCCTTCCGGCGCACCGCCACCAGGCGCAGGCGGCGCTTGGCGTGAAGGTCCCAGGCCACGATGCAGAGCAGGGCGGCCACGCTACCGTAGGTCAGGATGAGAGCCTGATCGTAGAAGTTCATGCCGCCAGCCTTTCCTGCTCGACCGTACCGGCCCCGCTGCGCGGATTGTTGTCGGGGGTGGGGTAGGCCTTCGCCAGGACGTTGACGCCTCGCACCCATGCGGCGTTGAGCTGCTTCATGGTCTCGGTGCTCGGGCACTTCACCAGCTCGACGATCAGGCCGCCGATCTCGTCGGCGATGTCCTTCAACATCTTGCGGATCAGGATGTCGGGACAGGCCTTCGAGGCTTCCCGCAGTTCGAAGAGAAACGACTTCATTGACCAAACCCAATAAGGTTAGCGACGACGATGAGAATCTTGACCGCGATCATCAGGCCGCATCCGAGGGAGACACCGCCTACGATGCCAATGGCGGTCCCCTTCAGGATCGCCACGGCGCATTGCTTGAAGCTCCGCATCAGTCTGTCTCCACGCGTTTGAAGTAGACGCGGTAGACCGAGAAGCGGGTCTTGACGATCACGTCGCCGTGTTGGTCGAAGAACATCTCTTCGATGCGGCTTGTGGTGATCGGCTCGCCGTCGATGAAGCGACCCTTGGTGTCGCCGTAGACAGGGCCTTTGACGCAAGGCGCATGCGTCGGATCGCTGGCCGTATCGTTGTAGAAGACCGCTTCCTTGATAGTGCCGTGGACCTGCATAGGTTCCTTTCCGAGAGGCTTGCGATTCTCCGCCCACACGAACTTGTTCTCCGTGGGGCTGAGCGACTTCGAGTTCTGATCGCCAAGCGTCTCGGCGACGAGAGCCCACATGGGGTGATGGTGGGAGCCCGCGCCGAGCCTCCACTGCGTCGTGTTCTGATTGACGAACTCGCGGTAGAGGCGCAGCGCGGTTGTCGGGTCGATGGCGGCCATCAGAACTTCTTCCCGTTGGCAGCCAGGCGCTTCCGGCTTGTGGTCCGCGCGATGCTTGTTGTACTCGCGCTTCTCGGCGACAGCGGTCCACAGGTCGTAGCCGTGCTGCTTCGCGTACCCTTCGATCAACGCGATGGCGTGGATCAGCCGCAACGCGCGATCGCGATTCGACATTGCCCGGTTGACGTTCGTCACCATGCGGCTGATGCGGAGCAACGCCTGACCCTTGTTGGCCGGGAGATCGTCGACAGGGGTCTTGAAGTTGAACGACGACGAGAGCGGAATGCTACCGAGGATGTCCCCGATGCGAATGACAGCGTCGGCCAACTCGACTTCCGCCATCTTCCGCTTCGGCAGATGGTCGTCCATCAAGTTCTTGCGCTCACCTTCCATACACTCCGCCAGCTCGGACACGACGAGCATGAGCATCTCGCCCATGTTGCGGTTGAGCTTTTCGCCGGTCGCCGGATCGTGCCACCAGTGCGCGTTGGCCGCATGGACTTCCTGCGCCCATGCGTTCAGGCTTGCAGGACGGCCCTGCTCGAAGCGACGAAAGTCCCATCCCCCGCTCTCGCCCTTGTTGTAGTCGTCGTTTTCGAGAACAGCGTATCCGTTGTGGAAGCCGACGATGTTGTACGTCTTGCCGACCGTTAGACGACGGTTACCCTCGATGCAGCGAGCGGGGCCAAGCTTCAGCGCGCCCTTCTTCCGATTCCACACGTCAAGCGCCTTCTCGGCCTGTGCGCGCGTCACGAACATCGACGCCGAGGGCGGAACGTCGCCAGCCGTGAACAGGTCATCGTCCTCGTTGACACGCGGGTCGATGTACGGCGTGCCGATCCACGGACGCTGCTCCTGCATGCGGGGCAGGGCGCGCGACGACGGTCGCATCTGTTCGCCGTACAGTTCGCGCGGCGCGAGCGGCTTGGCGTCTGCGGGCAGAACGTCCTCGTTGAAGGACGCCTCGCGGTCGCGCAGCGCGTTCGCGACCTCGGACGGTTCGAGGCGTTGCGGCAACTCGGCCAGTTTCTTGCGGGCGAACTCCGCGACGGCCGGGAGGTCTTCCGGCTTCACGTCGGTCAGCCGGTTGGCCTTTCCGTGGACCCTGACGGCCGTGACAACGTGGAGCCTGTCGGGGTACGCGTCGCGCAGCTTCACCAAGAGCGCCTTGACCTCAGAGTGCGTCAAGGTGGGAGGCGCAGGCGGAGCGCCGGTCTTCGCAAAGGCGATCAGATCGGCACGGAGCTGCGCCGCCATCGCAGTTTCGATAGCCTCGCGCGTCGCACGATAGCTGCCGCCGAAGTCCTTCGGGATGAGAAACAGAACAGTGGGGGTCATGGTAGGTGACAATCCTTACAGGCCAGACGCAGAAAGATAGGACCGGAGGGCGATGGTCCCGTGTGATGACGTTCCGAGGTAGGCGTCGAAGAACCAACCGCGCTCGCGCGCTATCGACACCCACGCCTCTCGAAAGATGTAGTTGAAGCGCATGCGAGCGATTTGCATGGCCCGCCCTTTGGCCTTGTCTTCAGGTGACATCGTAGGCTCCCTTGTACGGATAGAGGATCGCGAGTTCGGAGACGGTGAGCTTCCCGATCTTCTCGGTCAGCTCATGTTCTTGCAGCGGCACAGGCGGCCTGCCTGCGGCGCTGAACGGCTTTTCGTGCCAGACCTGGGGCTCCGGTCCTTTCAGGCCTTGCACATAGACGAACGTAGACATGGGGGTCCTCCTGTTTGAAGTTCACAACGCTCCGGCGAGCGCTTCACGGGCGCGATGGACGCGAGACTTGACCGTCCCCATCGCGACGCCGGTTATCTCCTGCATCTCCTGATACGTGCAGCCGATCCCTGCGAGCACAACGGCATCCGCCTGCGCGTCGGGGAGATCGAGCAAAGCATCCCACGCCTCGGCCAGGATCATCGCGCGCTCCGGGTTCTCCGGCGCAACGATATGGTCCGCGTAATCCAGCTCGCCCGTATAGGTCAGCCGTTGCAGGCGCGGGCCACCGCCCTTCTGCTTGCGGTAGCCCTTGTTGAACCGATCACGGATCAGGTTCTTCAGGATCGTCATCAACCAGCCTTCCAGATTGCGGCCGTCGAAGCGCTTCCGGTTGGCGAGCGCGTTGACCATCGTCTGCGAGACCAGATCGTCCGCGTCGTCGGCATGGCCGATGTTTTTGAGCGCGTAGTTCTTGAGCAAGCGCCGCGATGCCCACACGCCCTGTTCGAATTGATCCATGCCGTCATTCCTTCTTGTAGCGATCATCGGACCAACCGCTGGCCGCGATGGGGAGCCCGAGCCGGTTGCCTTTCGGCAGAGCCCACACAGGCGGGGTGGTGAAGATTTCGTGGAACTCGTCCTCGCTGCCGAAGTCCTCGTCGGTCTCGGCAACGCCTTCGTCGTGGACGCTCAGCACGTTCTCGTAGCCTGCGGCTTCGGTGTTCATGATCGCGTTCGCCATCACGTCGCGAGCTGCGGCCTGCGTGACGTTCTCCGCGCCGAGCCCGCCGTAGTAGTGCTGGTCGGACCACTTGCGGGTGAAGCTGTCGTTCGCCTTGAAGATCAGCGTGCGCTTCGACTTGCCCCACGGGGTCGGCTTCCACTCGACACGCGGATACGGATAGAAGATCGAACGGCCACTCGGCAGCTTGCAGCGGAGGAACGAGCCGGTCATGTTGAACGTGATGAACTCGCCCGCCTTGAACTTCTGGCCGGGGTTCTCCACCGCGTTGATCGCCGCCTCTTCGAGGTCGTACCAGAACTGCACGATCTCCGGATTGTTCTCGCGCCAGGTGAGCTTGACCATCTCGGCCGCGAGCCAGGCCTTCTTCTTGATGCCCGACTTCCGGCCGCGATCCTTCCAGCCTTCGAGCGCGCGATCCCGGTTGTCCGGCGACGTGACGGCCCACACCGTGTCGAAGATGAGCGCCAGGGCGACGCGGTAGACCTTCGCCATGTTGGCGAACGCCGACGCGCCACCGCCGAAGCCGAGCGCGAGCACGGCGACCTTGCCGACCTGGCGCTGATCCTTGCTGACCTCTGCGACCGGGATGTTGTAAATCTGCGAGGCCGCGACCTTGTAGTTGTCGGGGCCGTTACCCTTATCGAACTCGAAGAACGCCGCGATAGCTTCGTGCGCGCCAGCCAGCCAGGGCAGGGTGCGGGCCTCGATGCCGGTCAAGTCACGCGAGCGCAGCACCCGGCCCTCGGGGGCCATGAGCATGCCGCGCAGACAGTCGGCGACCACCGAGATCGGCGGCCCGAAGATCGCAGCAATGTCCTGCCGGGACCAACCGGCCTTGATGCACTTGATGGCGAACGGAACGTCGGTCTTCAGCGCGGGGTCGGGACGCGGCAAGTTCTGCAACTGCACGCCACGCGCGGCCCATCGGCCGGTCTGTGTCGCGCCGTGGTATTGCAGCGAGCCCTTGATCTTGCCGTCCTTGCAGACGCGCTCCGTGAAGGCCTTCAGCTTGGCGATGGACGCCTTACCGGCTTCTAGCCTGATCTCGACCGCACGGCGCGCATCGTCCGGCAGGTCGTCCCGGCCGAGCAGCTTTTCGAGCGTTTCCTTCGAGCAGTTCTCAATCTGATGGTCTGACAGCTCATCGGCCAGACGGGCGTTGACGAACTCTTTGAGCTGCTTGACCGCGCCGAGCGTCGAGACGCGCAGTTCGGTGACCTGGCGCAGCTCGAACTCAAGGGCTTCCTTTTCCTCGTTGCAGATTTTCTCGGCCTTGGCGACCAAGTCCATGTCGACCATGATGCCACGGTCGTTGATGATCTGATCGAGGAACCAAAGCTCCTGCTCGCGCGAGATGAGCTTGGTGACGCGATGCCCGATGCCCTGCTCGACGCGAACGTCTTGCAGACAGTAGTCGTAGATGATCTTGAACTTGTCCGGCGCGTTCTCCGGGGTGAAGCGCGTTTCCGGGTTCTTCTTCGACGGCTTACGCGGCTTGCAGAGCTGCTTGATGACGCGCGAGCCGACATCGTCCTTGCGGATCGGCAGGCCGAAAGCCGGAGCGGCGTGCTCCAACTTCGCGGGCATGTTCATCGCCATCGCGCGGACCATGATGCAACGGTACTGGCGCAGGTCAGGGACCGGCCAGCCGTACTTCGGGCCTGCGACGTACAGCCAGATCAGCCGTTCGAAGTTGGCGTTCCAGGCGTGGACTTCGCCGCCAGCCTTGACGTGGTCGACGATGTCCTGGGGGCAGGGCTCGTCAGGAAACCAGAGCTGCGGTTCATCGTCGCCGAACGCATAGGCGGCGCAAAGAATCTCCGTGCTCTTGTGCTCGGCGTACTTGTGCGCGCCGACATCGGGCAGGTCGATCTCGCTGTACGTTTCCCAATCGAGATGCAGTTCGGCAGGCTTGTGGATCGCCGTGCGACGAGTGACGGGGCCATAGCCGAAGCGCTCGCGCAGAGAGGGGGGAACGTCGATCCCCATCTCGCGCATCATATCGGCGGCGCTGTCGTAGCCGAGCACTTCCCAATCGGCGAATTTGTCTAGGGCTTCATGCCGCATCGTAGCGCCCCGGATGTTTCTCGGTGCTGGTGAGCGGTTGGAAGCCACGGATCGGCGGCAGAAGCGTCGTCCAGATGTACCAGCTACAGTTCATGGTCGGACGGCCTTCGCCGGTCACGTCGAGCCGCCAGGTGAGCGGCAGGATCAACGAGGGCTTGTGCATCGCGAACAGCTCGACGCGGTTCTTGGCGTGGTACAGGCCGCTCGGCAGGAGCATCGCAATGTGGTCGATCCCCAGGATGGTCTGCGCGTGAACGAGGAACTCGTCCGACAGCGAGAAGGGAGGGTTGGTGATGATCGACGGAGCGAGCGGGCGATCCTGCGACAGGAAGTTCACGCCGATCCGGCCGTAGCCACGATCCGTCAGGTTAGACGAGAAGACGTTGAAGCCCGCAGCCAAGAGCTGCTTCGAGATATGACCGGCTCCGCAGGCGTTCTCCCACACGTCGTTCGGCCAGCCGATCTCGCGCAGGGTGGGGATCAAGGCGCGCGTCGTCCCCTCCGCAGTCGGAAAGAACTCATCGCCCTTCTCGCGCTTGCCGTTGCCGCCGTTCATAGCTGCGCCGATATTCTTCACTGTGTCTCCATTGTCGGTGATGCGAAAACGGGCGGGGTACTATCCCCCGCCCGCTGCGCTTCTTAGGCGCTTCGCATGCGGCCCTCCTGCGTTGGTGGAACATCGCTGTCCATTAGTGCAGTGGTCGAAATGTAAGCTGACGCACCTTACACGTCAACTAAATTCCCTAGCCGAGGGGGTCGTCCTCAGCCAGCTCCGAAGTCGCGGTGTTGAAGCCAAACAGTTGCTCATAGAGCGACATGTTGGTGTCGTGCGCCGCCTGCTCGTCGAGAGCTGCCGCTTCGTTCATGCGGATTTTCACCAGGGCGGCGACCTGCTTGAAGTCGACGCCGGTCTCGTCCGAACGACCCTTGATCTCGGTCTTCAGGTCGGCCTTCGAGTCGGTGTATTCCGCCTTCACGTCAGCGAAGCCCTGCTCGATGTTGAAGAGCCGCTCGACGTAGCTCTTCATGACATCGGTGTCGACGTTGTCGGCGTTGTTGGGTTCGTCACTCACGGTGTGTAGCCTCGCGCATGATGGCGATTGCGAAGTCGACCGCCTCGTCCCGATCCATGCCGATAACGTCCCCGTCGTTGACGCTGAACGTGAGCCAGTAGTGCTCACGCGCATTCACTGCGGGGTCCACCGAAGCGATGAGGGTGTCGCCACCCCCATCCTTGAACTTCAGCGTGCGCAGATCGGGGATGCCCCGGTCGTTCTTGAACTTGATCTTCGCCATCAGTCCAGCGCGTCCTCGTCTTCGTCCTCGTCGTCGACCGCGCTGAAGGCTTCGCCCTTCGAACCGCCGCCCTTCGAGATCGAGTCGTCGTTGCCGAGCAACTGAACGGCGTCGACGTAGAACTTGACGCCCTTGTTGTCGTCGCGGTTGTACGCCTTCGGCTGAAGCATCAGGCGACCCCAACGGCCGCTGTACGCCTCGGTCTGGATGTCGTCGAGATCGAGAACCTCACCGGCGCTGTTGCGCACGACCGGACGCTTCGAATAGGCGTTCGGGCGAATGAGCTTCCAGCCTTCCAGATCGACCGGCTCACCCTTCGACGTGATGTCGGCCAGGTTGATGTCGGCGTCGAGGAACGGGAAGTTCAGCTTGTGGTCGGACCACTTGGTGAAGTCGGACAGGACCGACGACTCGATGATCTTGCCCTTCTTGTTCTTGAACTTCTCGGCCACCGCCAGGTCGAGGATGACCTTCTCGATGGGCGCGTGGTTCACATGGGGCGCGAAGATCATCGACGCGGCGAACTGGCCTTCGTCATCCGGCTTGGCATCGCGGGCACGGAATTTCTTCGCGAGCGCCACGAACACCAGGCGTCCCTTCGGAGACATCCAGCGGTCTTCGCTCTCGATGTAGTGCCACTTCTTCAGGTCGGTAGTCATAGAAAGGTTACCCTCCTAGGTCTCAGGTCGTCAGGTGACAGACCTTACTCGTCACGCAAACGTCGCCGCTTTCCCCCACTCAAGGGGCGGGTGCAGGCGAAACCCAATTCAACTATGCCTCGGCGCGTTCAATTTTTGCGCGAGACAGATCGGCGTAGTATTTGAAGAGACTATGCGGCTGTCGGGAGGCTTCTACCTGTTGCCACAATATGCAGTGAGAGACCTCAACACGTCGGCTGTTGCCGGTGCGCCAGCACTTCAAGTGGATGCCGATATCGGTCAACTGGAAGTCGGTATAAATCCCGACGCCAAGCAACGCGCGGAAACTGTCGAATAGGGTCTCACTCATCGTCGTCCTCCACCGCACCGAACGCGTCGCCTGTGCTCAGCTTCGCCTGCTCGCGTGCGTCCTCAATGGGCGCGAGCACGTAGCCGCTCGATTCCTTCTTCCAGAACTTGTCGGGGCTGTCCGCCTTGCCGAACAGCTCGGCGAACTTCTTCTTGCCGACAGCCTTTTCGAGCTGCGTGAGCGTGAGCAGTTTGGGGTCCTTCAGGTAGTCGTCTTCGGTGAACCCTTCGAGATCGAGGATCGCGATGATCTCATCGTCGCCGATGGTGAACTTGCGATACGCTCGCTTGTCGACCAGCTTGTTGCCATCGGGGATGCGGCCGTCGAGCGCCTCGGCGTGGGCGTGCTGAAGCACGCGACGGATGTACCCTTCGTACACCCTGGCTTCGCGAACGATGCGCCCGAGCTGCGCAGACGTTAGGTCTTTCAGTGAGGGCAAGTGCTTCTCCGTGACTTCTTCGCCAGGCTTCAGCTTCTTCACGCCGAGGCCGTCGCGAACGAAGTCGCGGAGCGCCTCGCAGCCGTGAGCGGCCGGGCAGAATTTGCAGTGCTCGCCCGCGACGAGCGGGGCATTGGGGTCGTCCGTTGCCTGGGCGGCGACAGCCAGCTCAGACTCGAACTCGTAGAGGTCGAACAGATCAATCGTCTCTTCGCGAACCGCTCCGTCCTTGTGGTAGGCGCGCGGCTGGATGATGACGCTGGTGATCTTCTCGACGCCTTCCTTCTCGAACATCCGCGCTGCGCCGACCGCGTAGGTGCGGACCTGCGGGTTGTTCTTGACCTCGACGACGTGACCGCTGCCATACTTGTAGTCGAGCACGATCAGGTGCTTCGTTCGGCGCTTGTAGATCAGGATGTCGCCGGTCCCGAAGAGCTTCGGGTGTATCCAGCTCATGTCGAGCTTCGTTTCCAGCAACAGCTCGTCGCCGTCGACGCGGCTCAGATACTTCTCAATGGTCTCGATGGTCAGCTCGCAGCCCTCGACCATCTCTTCGTCGATCTCGAAGTAGCGCTCGCGGTCGATCTCGACGTTGTCCCCACTGCGCAGGAACTTCAGCTCGTCGCCAGTGGCCTGGAGGTCGACCAGGCCGCCGATCCAATCGCGCGGATCGTGGCCGTTGGTGATGATGAACTCGTTGAACTCATGCGCGGCCGTCCCTTCGAGGGCGAACACCGTGCTCTTGTTCTCCTGGCCCTCGGACATGCCGACAGAGCCCACGCAGACCATCCAACGGGATGCTGCGGAAGGTCCGAGCTTGCTATGTGCTCTGCCGGAATGCTGTTTCAACTCAGTGCCTCTTCGTCTTCCGCGCTAAGCGCGGGGTCGTGCCATTGCTGGTCGGACTTGCCTGGGAAGATAAAACCGCAGGGGCATATCTCCGGCCGCTTAGGTTGGTGGAGTGCGGGCCAGCCGCACGCGAGCGTCTGGGCCTCGCGCTCGTAGAACTCGCGTGCGGTGATCTCTTCGACGAGCGGGCCATCGGGCAGATCACCTTCAGTGAACCCCCTGCGACCCGACTCGCCGTCTTCCCAAAAGCGTCGGACGCCGTTGCTCACGGCTCGATGACGTTGGGCTTGCAGCTCTCGGCGTAGGGCTGCGTCTCCACGTTGCGAGACGAACGGAACGTGCTCTCGCCGTTGCGGATGCGCCGGACGATCTCCTGGCGGATGTAGGCCGCCGCGACGACGAGGTTCGCAACGTCCGATCCGTAGTCGCGGAAGCCGCCCCAATCCTTGGGGAAGACGGCCTGCTCGGCGAGCTTCAGCGCTTCCTCGCGCGTCCAGATATGCCCCTGGCGCGTCGCCAGATAGATGAAGTCGAGCTGCGCGACACCGGCCTGCAAGAGCTGGCCTTGCGAGATGTCGGCGCGGTCGTTCGTGTCGCCCCACATGCGGTCCTGGCGGCCGATCTCGGCGGCGATCAGGTTGTCCGCCTGCATCTGCGGCGTGGTGGTGATCGCGTCGTCCATGTTGATCCCGTACATCAGGCGGCCTTCACGTAGACGGCGGTCTTGCGGCCGTGGCTCTTCTTGGAGACCATCGCCGTGTACTCGCCGGTCGGCTTGATGAAGCCCTCGCTCACCGCCTTGCTCACCAGGCCGCCCCCCGCGTTGGGGTGGCTCGGCTCTTCGTCGACGAGCGCGCGGATGTCCTCGCCCGTGCCGCGCCAGTCGGCGGGCAGGTTCTTGACGACGTACAGCGCGCCTTCCTTCCAGGCGGCGTTGTTATCGAGGGTGCGGTTGATGCCCTCGTTCTTCAGTTCTTGAGCGTTCATGCTCTCGGCTCCGTGGGTGGTGGGGATCAGGCGGCGCGCACGGCGGGCATCTGCCGCCGCAGATCGCGGATGATGCGGTTCACGACGCGCGAGCGCGGCGCGGGGACGCGGCTGTAGAAGTCGAGCATCGCGGCGGTTGCGACGGTCGGCTGCGCCAGGACGCCAGCGGCGACGAGCGCCCTGGCGGCTTCCTCGCGTGCCGAGTTCGCCATGACAGCGCGCTCGTTGAGCTTGGCCTTGTCATTGGCGGCGACGGCAAACATGCCGTTGCGCCACTTCTTCAGCCAGCCTTCACGGCGGGCGTTGTTGCGGCGAGCGCCGCGATAGCTATCTGCGTTACGCATGGGGGGGGGCTCCGTGAAGGTGAGGGGACGCCCCGCCCTGTGAAGAAGGGCCGGGGCGTCATGGTGAAGGGATCAGGCCAGCAGCTTGCGGCAGGCGGCGGCGATGGCGGGCAGGAGGGCCTCGTCGACATCGCTGAGCTTCTTCGCCTTGCCGTGCTCGGCGACGAGCTTCGACACGATGGTCGCGTCCTGCGGGTGCTTGCCGCGCACTTCGACGAGCAGCTTCTTCACGTCGTCGTGCGTGAGCGCTTCGGCTTCGTCACCGTCGCTGCCTTCGTCGAGCGGATCGGTCTCGTCGGTCTCGGCCTTGGCGGCTTCCTCGGCGGCCTTCGCGGCAGCTTCTTCCTCGGCCTTCTTCTTCGCAGCGGCCTTCTCGGCGGCCTTCTTCTCGGCTGCGGTCGGGGCCTTGGTCTCGGTCTTGTCCTTCTCGCCAGCGGGCGGAACGACGACGGCGTCGCTGCGGAGGCGGGCCTGCTCAGCTCCGCTCAGCACCGCCTTGGTGCTGGTGGTGCCGAGCCAGGCGGCGACGTTGGCTTTCAGCTCGTCGGGGGTAGCGCCGCCGAAGGTCATCTGGAACGGGAACGGCATGTAGTCGTAGTCTCCTGTGGGGGTTGATAGGTGACGCGCCTTACACTGAGGTCAAGCGCGCTTGGGGTAATCGTCGTCTTCACCGCAGCCCTGTCCGCCGCGACCCACTGAGACGAATTGCTTCCAGTGGATCAAGCCGCGCTTGCAGGCGAAGTGCCAGGACTTGGCGAACTTCGGACCAGTGATGAAGATCGTGATGGTGCGGTTGCCCGCTACTTCGAGGCGGTGAAACATGTCGGCGCTGCGCCAGACGATGCCGCCTCGGCGAACCGTCCGGGCTTTGTGCAGCTCCGGACGGTTCGCACCTTCCGACGTGCGCGTGTATAACTCGCGCAACGCGCCGGAGACCAGGATCGAGACAGACCACCACGGGTGCGAATGCAGGATGCGGTCGTCGTCGTGGTGGTAGAGATGCAGGTAGACGTTGAAGAACCTGTTGCGCTTGATCGCGTGCCAGCGCTCCATGTAGGGAATGCCGCGCTCGTCGCGCCCGATCTGAACGTCGGGCTTGCGCCGCTGCATGACGCTCCACACTTTGGCGCAGAGAATGTCAGTGATGAAACCGGGAAGCCGCATCGGTGTCTCCGTGTTGGTGGCTGTGTAATCTCACAGACCTTACAAGTTCGTCAATTAAATAGCCGTCGCGTATCGGACAGTTTGCGTTCGCACGCTGCGATGATCTGCTCGTCGAGCGATCCCACCAGCACAACGAAGCGCGTGAACTTCGGCTCGGGCGAGTTCATGTTGAAGATACGCGAGCGCGCTTGCTCGTTCTCGTCCCCCACCCATGACTGCTCCACGAACATCACGTCGTCGGCCGCGCTGAAGTCGAGACCGACACCCATAGCCGTGAGCTGACCGACGACCACCCGGCACTCCGGATCGGTCTGGAAGCGCTGCTTGATGCGTTGCTTCCGCGCGTCCGTGGTGCGGCCGTCGAACGCCTCCACGCCGAACTCTTTCAAGCCCTGGCGGATCGCGTCGATCACGTCGTGATGGTAGGCGAACAGGACGATCTTCGCCTTGGGATCGCCGCGCAGCTCTTCGGTGACGAGGTCGATCACGCCGGGCACCTTCGCCAGGCCGAACGTTCGGCGCAGACCGGCGACGTGCTTCTCCTGCTTCGCGAGCGCCTTGAGCGGGTTCGCAGACTGCAAGGCTTCGGCGACCAGCCGCCCTTGCTCGGACTGCATCAGCGCGTCGAGTTCTTTCTTTTCCTTCTGGCCTGCGCGCACGAACACCTTGGTAGGCGGGAGCATGTCGCGGCCGAAGACGCTCTGGCGCGTGCGCCGAATCACGAAGCCTGCAAGCTTCTGCTTCAGCTCTTTGTAGTTCTTTGAGCCAGCGATCTTCACGCCGAACGGCGTGTTGACCATGCGGCAGTATTTGTCGCGGAAGGCGGACCAGCTCAGCGGCTTGCCGCGCCCGTTGTCGATCAGCTCCGGGGCGAGCGCGCGGAGCATCGGCCACAGCTCAGTGGGATTGTTCGGCATCGGCGTGCCGGTCAGGCAGAAGACGTTGGTCGCATACTCGGCCAGGCCGCCGATCTTGTCGCACAGCGTGCCGTAGACGGCCTTCGTGCGCTGCGCCGCGCGATCCTTGGCGTAGTGCGATTCGTCGACGATCAGCACGTACTTCTTGCCGCGCACGACCTTCAGGACGTTCGGCGCTTTGTTGTAGCTGACGATGATGGCCCACCACCCCGCCTTGCGAAACTCCAAGATGGCTTCGCGCCAGCTTTCCTTCACGGCGGCCGGACACACGATAACGACCAGCTTGGCCTCAACCAAGTCTGCGCCACGGATCGCGACGTTGGTCTTACCGACGCGAGGCTCATGGCCGATCAGCGTGGCGAAGCGACCCGCCACGTAGTTGCCGTCCTCGATCTGGTATGGACGAAGCTCTCTACCCATTCACCACTTTCCGAGATAGTGCCCGACAGCCAGGACGGCGAGCAGCACGATCCACCCGCTCGGCACCGCCAGGTAGCCGAGCGCTACAATGTTCTCGCGGATGCTCACGCTCTGCCTTCGCAATAATAGTCGTGCATCGGCACGGGGCTGTGGCCGCTGCCCATACCGTGGTGCTCGACAAGGTCGCCACAACAGCAAGTCGTGCGGCAGTCGGCGTCGGCCGGGCAGTCCAATAGTGACACGTCGAAGTACAGCTCGAACGCTCCGGCGATGGTCAACGCAGGGCCTCGCTTCCAACAGACGAAGCCGCGACGCTTGAGCGCCGCGAACTGTCCGCCGATCTGATGACCACCAGGGGCCAACATCTCGTAGTATTGAGCGCCGTGTTGACCGACGCGCTCGACCACGCGTATCCCTCCGCGCGCCACGGCGAGAAGAGCGATGCGTTGCTTTTCGGTCAGCGGTCGGGCTACCAGCTTGCTCTCAGTCATTGTGCAGCACGATCTTTGTGCCGAACCCACCCGAGGCCGGACGCCAACCCATGTAGAACTCGACCGCGCCGTTGTAGGAGATGAAGGGCAGGGGTCCTGCGAACTTCAACATCGCCCACACCCACGGGATGTAGAACACGGGGTGGAAGGACGTGAGCACGATCCACAGCATCGCCATGAGCAACGCGGGCCAGCTAATCTGCGGCCATAGCAGCGCCCACTTCCAGCCGGTCTTCGGCGGCGTAGCGTCGCGCCAGGTGGTGAGCAGGACGGGGGCGGTGCCCTCGACGCGGTAGTTGTTGTCCTCGACGCCGAGGACGTAGCCGACGAAGTTCATCAGCGGGTTGCGACAGATGAACCAGTAGAAGCGGCGGAGCCAGATGTTCGTCACTTCCGGCAGGTACGGCTCGCCGTTGTTCACGTCGGGGACGTTCCAGCCATCGGGACCGACCAGCCACCAGAGCGGGTTGATCTTCTTCCAGAACGAGACCGGCGTGCGGTCAGTCATCACAATGGTTTCGGTAGTCACAGCTTAGTCTCCAATCCGCATTTGAGGATCGCGATGGCATCGGCCTCGTCGTCGCTCTGGGGGTTGTGGCCCCAACGCTTGACGGCCTCGATCATCTTGTCCTTGGTGGCCTGGGGTCCGCCGCCCTTGCCGGTGGCGAACTTCTTGATCTCCTGAACGCTGAGGCCGATGTACGGAACGCCGTATTCGTCGCAGACCTCATGCAGCTTGTTCAGGAATGCGCCGTAGACGTGGGCCGCTGTCGTGCCCTTGTGGCGCAGAATCTTTTCGTAGAAGACCATGTTGAGCCCGAGCACGCAGTGCTCGCGCAGCTTCACTTCGAACTTCTGGTAGCGGACGGGCGGCGCATCAAACCGGGTGATGTCGAAGTCCCATGCGCCTGATAAGAAGACCCCTCCGCTCCCAGGGAACAGGTCGGTGCGCGCCCACCCCATGTACGTGCCGAGGTCGAGCCCAAGATAAGCTTTCATATTTCCCCACTGCTTTGACGATTGGACCGATCCATATGGTCGGCGTGTTAGTTCTGTCAACTTTTTCTCCTACCAAAAATAACTTCGTGAGGGGATTGCGTTTGCTAGAATCGTCAGGTAGAACTCCTACCAAGCTCCTGACACACACACAGCGGGAGCCCCAACGCAACCGAAAGGACTAAACGCCATGAATACCGTTGTTTCTCTCGCTCAGACTGTCGACGCTCAGCCGATCAACGCGGGCCGCGTCGACGTTTCCAAGGGCACCACCATCATGGACGCCTCCATGAACTGGATGCGTCGCCCGGCCGACGAGCGCTTCCTGTCTCTCCGTGATATGTGGAGGCACGCGAGGTCTCAGTCCCTTGTTTCCCGCGAGAAGGTCGTAGCGGTCAAGAACGTCGAGCTGCTTACGCCCGAAGTGCAGACTCGTGACGACTTCAACAAGCTCCGCGTCGGTTTGAACGTCGGCGATGGCTTCGAGAGCTTCAACTTCTCGCACTGGTCGTTCGGCCAGCTCTCGCAGCTCGCGGGTGCTCCGCCGTCCTATCTGCGCACGCTTCCGTCGCCCATCGTCGCCGACGCCGTGATGTACGGCCTCCGCAACAACCGCTCCAATCCCGAGGCTAAGTTCTACACGTCGGACAAGCAGTTATTAGCGGCTACCGGCCCCGACTATGGCCGTATCCCGAACCACGAAGTGATCGAAGCCGTGGGCAAGATCGCCGGTGACGGCGTCTCGAACGACGCGGCCTGGCGCGTGCCCGGCATGATGTCATGGTCGACCATGATGTACGACCCCTTCCACCCGGTCACCACGGACACGACCACGCTCTTCATGAGCGACCGCGACATGTTCATCTTCCTCACCGATCCGCATCGCCCCATCGTCGTCGGCAAGACGAAGGACGGCATGGACGACGTGATGTATCGCGGCTTCATCATCTCGCAGTCCGAGGTCGGCAAGTCGTCGCTCTGGCTCAAGGCCTTCCTCTTCCGTGGCGTGTGCTGCAACCGCATCATCTGGGGCGCGGACAACATCGAAACCGTCCGCATCTCGCATACCAAGGGCGCACCGGAGCGATGGATTCGCCAAGTCGAGCCCGCCCTGATCGAGTACGCCAAGGCGTCAGACGCGAAGATTGTACAGACCGTACAGAACGCCAAGGCCGCGCAGATCGCGCAGGACGACGACGAGATGGTAGACTGGCTCAACAATCGCGGCCTCTCGCGCAGCCGTGCTCGCTCCGTCCTCGAAGCCGTAGAGAGGGAAGAGGGCCGCAAGGCGCGCACGATCTGGGACGTGACCCAAGGCGTCACCGCCATCGCTCGGGAGCTTCCCAATACTGATGACCGCGTCGAACTCGAAACCCTCGGTGGCAAGCTTTTCGGCCTCGCCGCCTAGCACCTTGACGCTGATCTTGTGAGTCGAAATACCTAACTCGACTCACAGGACTCACAATCGACTCACAAAGCGAAAGTCACGCCGATGCCCAATGTCAAAGCCATCCTGATCGACCCCTTCGCCTGTAAGATCGAACACGTCGAGGTCGACGGGGACGATATCAACACCTACTACCGCGTGCTGTCGCATGAGAGCATGCCGGTCACCACGTTCACCACGGCCTACGCGGGCGTCCTCAAGGGGCGCGATGCGATCTTCGTCGACGACGAGGGCATCATGAAGAACGCGGAGCGCTGGTTTCACATGGCGACAGGCCACCAGCCGTTCGCTGGCAAAGGCCTGATCGTCGGCGCAGATCGTCGCGGCAACGCGGCCGATGCGGAGAGCGACATCGACACCATCCGCGCAGTCACCGTCTTCGCGCAGCCCTTCCAGAGCCGGTTGTTCGTCACGACCATGCCCTGGCAGCCGCCGAAGCCGCAGCCGTAACGTCTATCGGCCGTCAGAGAACGGGGCGCTCTGACGGCTGCCATTCCCTCACGCCACCAAAAGGACGGACTACTATGCTCGAAGCCAATACCATTCTCGGAAACAACGCCATCATTCTGACCGCGCTGAAGAAGACGCTGTTGGCGGCTGGCGAGCCCCTCTGTGCCGCGCTCGTCGCAGTCGGGGCGCGGAGCGATACCGAGGTCAAACAGCTCAGTGACGCCAATGTCGAGAGCGACATCGTGAAAGCGATGCTCTTCGACCAGGCATTCATCATCGCCGCCCTGGCTATGTTCGCCGACAACGAGACCGACAGCACGTTGCTCAGGCTCATCGGGCAGTCGACCAAGGGCATCGCGAACGAGATCGGCAAGTCTGCCAAGACCACCGACACCGCCGAAGCCGCGTAACATGGGGATCATCGACTTCCTCGACGCCCACTTCATCGGCCTCAGCGTGGTCTTCTTGACCGCGTGGACGATCACCTGGGTCGGCCGAACTGTGGTGGCGAGCACCACGACCACGACGATCTCTCGCGTAATCAGCACCAACTGATTCAACAACTACCGCACGGGTGATCCCATCTCCCGTCACCCGTGCGCCCGCGCTGTAACCTCCGTCACCTTACAAGGATCGCATCACCATGAAGAAGCAGAACGCCAAGAAGCAGAAGGTCGACCACGTCGGCAAGATGCTCAAGGACAAGGCCGACCAGAAGGCGCAGATCGCAGCGCGCGTCGCGCCCGAAGCGCCGAAGAAGAACGAGGTCAAGAAGGTCTATGCGCTCGGGTCTCCCGGCCATAACCGCAAGGTGCTCGGTGTGACGCTGACCGAAGTCAAGCGCCGCATCAATGAAGAGACGGCCATCGTCAAGGTCGCACTCGACGCGAACGGTGACCCGACCGGCGAAAGCTCGACCTTCAACTATCGCGACACCGCCGCCTGCACCAAGCGCCGCCGCGAATACACGCGCCGCAACCTGATCGGCCGCAGCTCGAAGACGGCGAAGCAGCGTCGCAAGAACAACCACGTCTCGGCGGTCGGCACCAGGGGCACCAAGCCGTCGAAGAAGAACAGCGCGAAGGGTGCCCCCTCCACGTCGGCGAAGAAGGCGGCCTGATCCATGCGCCAGTACACACGCGAAGTGAGCACCGATCTCGGTGCCAAGATCACCATCCGCATCGAAGCGGACAACAACCAGGCCGTCGTCCTGAAGGACGATGATCTCGGGTACTCGACCACGCTCGACCCGAAAGCCGCCAACCAGCTCGGGCAACACCTGATCCAAGCTGCGCGGATCGCCGCCATCAACGTCCTCGATCCTCCGGCACAGCGCACCGTCCGCGACGGCGCTGGCATGTTGGACGTGCGCCTGGGGACCGATCAATGATGATGATCGACCGCAAGACCTTCGACGCACTCGCGGCGCTGACGGCCCACCCCAAGGCGTTCTTCAGCCTCCAACAGTTGCTCGACCACCTGGCCGCGCATCCCGACGAGAACCCGCTGGTCTACGCGAACGCGGTCAAGCTGCAACTCGACGTTCAGGCCGCGCTCGAAACGTACCTCGAAGGGCGCAAGCAGCTCGGCCTGCGCAACGTCATGGAAGGTCTCGTCGTCGGAGCCGGTGCGCTCGCTATGGCGGTCGGCCGGACCACCCAGGACGTGCCCATGCCGGACCAAGACGTTGCCGCGTCGCTGGCCCACCACTGCGTCACCTGCTTCGGGCAGAACCTTCACGTTTCGTGGAAGGCCCCGCAGTGGTCGACGAGACCCACCCACGAACCTCCGCACTCCACCAACTGAAAGCATCCCATGTCTCTCCACCCTTCCGATCAATACACCCAAGACCTGAAGACGCGCCGCATGTTCGCCTCGATCACCGAGAACATGCAGAACATGGAGAAGCAGGTCGGCGATCTGCTCGCTCTCGCGTCCGGCATGCGCAACACTCTCGGCACCGCCGCGCTGTTGCTCGCGCAGATCGAAGCGAACTACGTGAACGGTTGCGCCGAACGTCGCAGGGTCGACGCGTTGGCGATGGAGTTGCAGACGCGGCTCGCCGATCTCACCGGCAAGACGGCCGCCGCGCTCGTTACGGGTTACGCCGAACACAAGTCGTTCAGCGATAGGCTCTCAGGCGTTCAGACACAGGCGGACAGGATCGCGAACGACCGCTTCGTCAAAGACGACGAGAAGGGCGGCCCGTTGCCCGGCGTCGAATATGTGGGCCTCGAATGGTTCATGACCAAGCTGTCGATGTCGCGCAAGGTCGTCGAGAACCGGATCACCAACGGCGCGCTGCCGGAGCACGATGCGGTCGACGACACCGGCCAGGGCAGGCCGAAGTTCCTGTGGGCGAAGCACAACGCGCTCGCAGCGGTGGCAAGATATAGAGAGAAGCCGACCAACGAGAGGGGACGGGCGGCGGCTCACGTCTAAGCGGGGCTATTTAATTGACAGGCTTGTAAGGCGCGTGAGATGACATGCACCTTACGACCCCCAATCTAACTGATCGGCCGTATCTAGGAACCAACCCAGATACGGCCGATCTGCCGAAAGGGACCGCTGCCAACGCCAATCAGCAATGCGGTCGGCGACTCAATAACATCCGCGTCACGGGAAGGCTAATGGTAAATCAGGACGATGCGCGCCGCGTACAGAACAAGCACAACGCGATGTTGCTCGCGCGCAACGGCATCCCCGTGTTCCCGTCCAGTGGAAAGGTGCCGCTGGTCAAGCTCTACAATCGCAGAGACACCGAGATAAAACCCGAGGATCGCGAAGCCGCTATCGAGCAGGCACGCGAGGAAGGGAACAAGCAGCTCACAGTCTTCGTCGGCGCGACGACCGATCCCGACATCGTCAAGCGCATGTGGCGTCACCCGAACCAAGATGCGGTTCCGTCCGTAGCGTGCGGGCCTGCGCGCCTGGTCGTGATCGACGCCGACACCAAGTTCAACGGTCCCGAGCTGATCGGCAAGCTCTTCGACGAGCACGGCGGCGTGCCCGAAGGCACGCAGATCATCACGACACAATCGGGTGGCCGCCACTACATCTTCAGCGATCCCGACAACGCCTTCACGAATAGCGCTGGCGCGCTCAAGAAGCAGTACGGCTGCGACGTGCGAGGGCGCGGCGGTCAGTTCGTTGCGCCTGGCTCGCTCCGTGAGGACGGCAAGCGCTACGGAGACCAGGCCGCGCTCAAGGCGTTCATCGAAGCCTACACCAACGGCACGATCCCGCCGCTCCCTGATTACATCGTCGAGCTGATCGGCACGTCCTCGGCGGAAGTGGGGGAAGATATCCCCATCTCCAAAGAGCGCGAGATCATCAAGCAGATCGACGAGGCGGACATTCCCGAATGGGAAGAGCTGTGCGCGCCGCTCGGCGAGTATGACTTCGACAAGCTGCAAGCCGAGAACAGCGAGTTCAAGTCGCTCTACAACGAGCCCGGCGACGACTGCTCCGACAACCGCTTCAAGGCTGCGCGCCACGTCATGCGCGAGTGGCCGCAGATGCCGCCCGAACACCTGGCGTCGTTCTTCCTGGCCTTCGAGGGTGCTGGCGAGTTCGTCGACAGCAAGCCGCGCTCCGGCGAATACGACAACCGGCAGACCGCTCGCGAGTGGCTGAAGAACCAGGGTCTCAGCAAGGCGTCGACCGGCGAGGCGTTCGGCGCTGTCGTCGACGATGACGAAGACTCCGAGTACGAGCGCGAGGTCGCCGCAGAGAAGGAAGCCGAGAAGGCCGCCAAGCCGAAGGGCACGCTGCGCCGCATGTCTGGTGTCGCGATCTACGCCGATCCGAACTGGATGGTCGAGAATATCTGCACGCGCGGTATGGTCGGCATGCTTCATGCTCCGTCGAATGCCGGTAAGACGTTCAGTGCATTCCACATGGGCGGCAAGCTCTCCGAAGGGTGGGAGTGGTTCGGCCGCAACGTCGAACAGTGCGGCGTTCTCTACTGCGTCGGCGAAGGCCACGGCGGCATCAATCGCCGCGCGCTCGCCTGGTCGAACCGCTACAAGCCCAAGCACGGTGCGCTCATCTTCCGCGACGGCGTTCCGAACTTCGCGCTCGATCCGAAGGGCGCGCGTAGGGCGTTGCGCAAGGCCGTCAAGGAAGCGAACGCGATGCTTGAAGGCGAGGGGCTTTCAGTCGGTCTGTTGTTCCTCGACACGTTCGCGAAGGCCGTAGCGGGTGCCGAGGAAAGCTCGGCGCGCGAGATGCAGCCGATCCTCGATATGCTCCGCGAGCTGGCCGTCGAGTTAGACATCTGCATCATCATCGTTCACCACTCCGGCAAGGACACGTCGCTCGGTGCGCGCGGCAGCTCGGCGATCTTCGCCGATGTCGACTTCAACCTTGAGATCGTCAACGCCGACCAGGCCAAGAAGAAGCACGGGCTCTCGCTCAAGCATAAGAGCCACTCGGCGATCATCATGCCGAAGATGCGCGACTCGGGGAAGTCAGGCCGCTTCGAGTTCAAGCTTGAAGAGGTCGAGCTAGGCAAGAACAAGTGGGGCAACCCCGTTACATCAATGGTCGTGGTCGAGGTCGAGGACAAGCCGTCCGAGGGCTCCGCGTTCGGCGTCGTCGACGAAGAGGCCCCCACAACCAAGGACGAGTTGACGCCCGAAGTGAATCGCTCCGACGACAACAGCCGCTTGAAGCTCTGCGCGAAGATCATCAAGGCCGTGCAGAAGATCGGCAAGCTCGTCGGCAAAGAGGTCCACGCCGACGCCGAGATGGTGCGCCTCGAAGTGAAGGCGATGCAGGACATCTACGACGAGGCCGGGCCGGACAACTACGCCAGGGCGTTCAAGCGCCGTGTGTTCGGCGGCGACGAGGTCAAGCGCTTCGTGCCCGAGGCGAACGGATCGCTGCATTACGTGACGCAACGAGGCAAGCCGAGCATGCTTGTGTTCAAACCCCGATCATAGGAGACCACCGTGAACGAATATCAACGTCGACTGAAGCAGGATATCGTCAGCCTGCCGCGCAACTCGCTCAACGCCGCGCTCAACGATCCGGTCCTCCGGGTGTTCTGGATATTCTACGCGGTGATCGCGGTCATCGTTCTGACTGCGGAGCCCTTGATAGCGTTCTGCACCAAGGACGACAAACGGCCGCCGCCTGAAGTGGTTTGTCCGCCGTATTGGAAGTGCAACGGGCCGCCTGGCACTCGCGCGGCGAACTGTGAGTGTTGGGACAAATACTAAAACGATAGCCGCCCTTCGGGGCGGCTTTTTCGTATGCGTCTCGCGATGGTGATATTGAACCCGTGAGTTGCCCGACGTGTCAAGAGGCGTAACCCCTTGACGGGTGTGAGGCGGTAAGGTATGTCATCTGACATTGCCAACCCGAAAGGACAAACGCCAATGACGACATGCCGCTTCTGCGAAAAGTGGAAAGGCCCGATGGTTAAATACGGGACGCGCCACTACGCTCACCCCCGCTGCTATTTGGAGAACGGAAAGCGCCTCGCCGATCTTCACGCGTGGCAGATCGAAGAGTTTCCCGTAAAGGTGCTCTCCGACTTCGGTCATCTCGACATCAAAACCCTGAAGTTCACCGATCCGGACATTCAGGCCAAGATGGACGGCGTCGAAAGCCGCCCCTCCATGATAATCTTCGATTAAGGGAGACACCAATGAACGCCACCGTCACCGCGCTCCCGAAGCCCGCCAGACGGCCGAAGGCCGACAAGCCTGCGCCTTCCACCCCTCCCGTCCGCAGCGCCGCCTGGAAGCGCAAGCTCACCCGCCAGCGCTACACGTCCTATGGCACCGCAGGCGTCGCCCTGGTGCTGATGGGACTCTCGCTCTCCCATCTTGCGGCCGGGATCGGCGCGCTCACCCACAGCGATCCTGCGCACGCCTGGGCTATGGCCGTCGGCATCGACCTCGGCTTCATCGCGCTCGAACTCGGCCAGCTCTGCACGACGACCGAATCGCTCCGCAAGGCGATCATGACGTGGGCAGGCCCCACTATCATCGGCACCCTCATCGTGTCCGCCTGCATGAACGCCTACGCGTTCGCCAGCGTCGCGACCGGCTGGCCGGTGATCGCCTCGGCCTGCATCCTGGGGCTCTCGATCCCCATGCTCATCTACGTGCTCACGCGGGTCTCCGTGGCCCTGTGGGTCGACGCCACGCGCTCTTGAGGGAGGACAACATGGAGACCACTGTCTACCTGCGCCGGGAGCCTGGCAGCGAAGGCAACAACGTCGTCGCGTACCGCGATGAGGCCTGCACAGACCGGATCGGTCATTGGATGTGGTGGCAGGTCCACAAGCCCACCGCCCGAACCACCCACGTCACGCTGAGCGGCAAGCGCCACAAGGTGGCTTGGGCCGAGCGCCTGACCGCCGACAAGGCCTGACCGATGGCGCTCCTGGCTCTCTTCGCCCTCGGCCTCGCCATCCCTGGCGCGCTCGCGATCTGGTGCTTCATCCAGCTCGCCAAGGCCTGAACGACCTTCCGATGACCTTCCATTAGACCCTCCAATCCGGAAGGTTTAGTGGAAGGTCGGAAGGTCGTCATTTCGTTTAACGTATTGATAAACAACAAAAAAAGCACTTTGACCTTCCGGCCTTCCGGTGGAAGGTTTGGAAGGTTACCGATATCGGAAGGTCAAAATCGGCGCGAGCGGAAGGTTTACAATCGCGGCAACGTATTGATCTGAAAGCATAATCGGTCGATGACCTTCCGACTTTAAACCTTCCGTACCTTCCGATCTGAAACCTTCAAACCTTCCGACCTTCCGGCCCTTCCCCCTTTAGGGGGAGGGCGGAGGGTAGGTTTGATGGAGGGTCTGACCGTCTGAGCGGCGGAGGGTCTCCCCGATCTGATCGTGCTCTCCGTTGCTGTGGGGCCGTGGAGCCCTGATGCCGAGGCCAGGCGTTGAGCCGGGGCGGCTGGTGGTCCTGGGAGGCCGGTCAGGCGGTCAGGCTCTCAGCGGGTGGCTGTGAGGCGGTCAGGCGTTCGGCCTCTCAGTCGGTCAGTCGTTCAGCCAGGGAGGGAGATTTAATTGACGGTGTGAGGAATGGGAGGTTACAGACCTACCGTACCCCCAACATCGAGGCAATCCGTTTGTCCATCCAATTCACCACACCGAAAGGGAACCCGGTCGTGATCCGGCGACCCGAGCTGATCGTGTCTATGGTCGGCTACGAGCGGTCAGATCGCGAGACCGGCGAGATGCGGCAGAACACCGCCATCACCTTCGAGAACCGTGAGGTCGTCTTCGTGAGCGGCAGCGCGGACGTGATCGAAGCGGCGCGCGAAGAGCACGCACGCGTTGCGCGCCTCAACTCGGAATACTGCGACCGCTGCCCCGCCCTGGCGAACGCGTCCGAAGAGCTGAAGCAGTACGAGGCGGTCGTGGACGCCGCCGAGCCCCCGGCAGACACGGACAATCGCCTCTGATGACCGATCCGATGCGCGCCGTGCTCGACGGCACCGATCCCGACTCCGTGCTGGTCCGCGTCCGCACCGCCGAGGGCGTCGCCCTGGCGACCCGCAAGGACTACGGCCGTCCCATCGACTATCTGCGCTATCGCGTGAAGGACAAGATCAGCGACGCGCAGTTCATGGCGGCCGAATACTACGCTGGCGACTACTTCGCGATCTCGCCGGTCGGCTCGAACACGATGGCGACGATCAATCACCTGATGATGGCCGTGCCTCTCTCGCCGGAGGATCGCCGCATGCTCGACCAAGAGGGCATCAACGGCGGATGCATGCACTCGAAGGGCGATTGCGGCGGAGCGCCGAAGGACCCGAGCGACCGCATGCTGAACGCGGCGTTCGCGCTGAAGCGTGTCGACGATCAACTCGACCGCGTCCAACGCGAGCTGCTCCGCGATCTGCTCATCCGCGAACACACGGTCGGCACCATTGCGCAGCGATGGCGATGGTCGCCCGAGCAGGCTGGCATCATGGTCCGCTACGCGCTGCATCGCCTGGTCGACGTGTACGAGAACATCAACCCCGACTTCGCGCTGTATCTGCGGCAAGAGCGCGAACGCAAGAACGAAGGCCGCGCCAACCGCAAGGGACGCCGACGCTGATGCGCTGGTCTGGATACGCCCGCGATCTCGACGACATGGTCGCCACGCAGCGCTTTGTCAAAACGGTCGCGTTCGCCGCAGGACTGATCGTTCTTCAAGTCCTGCTCTTCGCCCTCTGCTTCATCCACTAACCCGGAGACCACCATTGAAGACACTCGACGAGCTGTTCTGCACGATCATGTCGATCCCCTTTGTCGACACGAACATCAAGACTCGAGCAGGCTATCTGCGGACCCAGGTCTGCAAGCAGGGTCGCGGATACGACCTCTACCGCATGTTCGGATTCTGATCCATGCTTTTCCCGTACCGCATGATGGTGGTCGGTCATGGCCGACACGGCAAAGACACTGCCGCTGAAATTCTGCGCGATCACTATGGCGCGACGTTCGTCTCGTCGAGCTGGTTCATGGCAGAGCGTGTCGTGTTTCCGTACTTCTGCGAGAAGTACCCCGGCAAGTATGCCTCGGCGCAAGAGTGCTACGATGACCGCGCGAACGAGCGCTCGACGTGGTTCAATCTGATCGCCGAGAGCAATGCGGCCGATCTCACGAAGTTGGGTCGCGCGATCTTCGCGAAGTACGATCTCTACGTCGGCAACAGGAACGCCCGCGAGTTTCACGCCCTGCGGAACGCCAGCGTGTTCGACATCTCGATTTGGATCGACGCGTGCGAGCGCCTCGAATACCGCGAGCCCCGCACGTCCCTCACAATCGAGCCCTGGATGTGCGATTACGTGGTCGACAACAACGGCACCCAGGCCGATCTCAAGCGGAACCTGGCCTCGCTGATGCACGGATTGCGGACCAAGTCCTTGATCCAAAAGGGATTGTCAGCAGCGTGACCTGACAAGCCGGCCGAGGGAAGTTTGTGAGGGGAAAAAGTTGACGTTGGGATGTCAACTGCCTATTTTCCCCATACGGACAAATGGGCGAGGGGCCGGAACGAGAGTTACCCGGCATCGCCTAGTCTGAACCGACCCCGGCCTTGGCCGACATTCCGAACCCCGGCGCTTCAGTGCGTCGGGGTTTCGCGTTTCCACTAGGAGCCCGTCATGGGATGCAACTGCGGAAAGCGCCGCGATCTCACGGCGCAGGCGATCAAGAACGTTCGCACCGGCAACTTCGACGCCGCTCGTCAGAACGCGCAACGCTTCGTGAAGACGTTGCAGCTCGACGCGCGCAACATCGCGCGCAGCGTGGGGCGCTCGACGCTGATGAAGCGCCCGCCTTCAAGGTGAGATGATGGCCGGTACGCAAACGAACTACACCGGCCCCACGAAGATATACCGCGCGTCACAGGGGCCGATGCCCGCGTCGGCATACACGCAGTCACATGGCGGCGTGATCTATGTCGACTTGACCGACGCGATGAAGCGCCTCACCGTGGCGTTCAACGTGTACGGCGACGAGGTCAAACACCGCGCGCTCTACAACGCGATCAACAAGCTCGGCGACAAGCTGCTCACGGCTGTTCGTCGCGACCTCGTCCAAACGACGGGTGCGAAGTACGGACGCGTGATGAAAGCGGTTCACGCAGATCGCGCGCATCCCAATCGCCTGTTCTATCGCATCGTTGCGAGCGACAAGGCGATGAAGGTGAGCGACTTCGCGCGGTCGCTGACGCCAGGCAAGAAGAACCCGAGCGCCAAGCCTTGGAATCGCTCGCAGCGCTTCAAGGGTGCGTTCGTTATCCGCTTCAAGAACGGTGCCACCGAGATCGTCAAGCGTATCGGGAAGCACAACAAGAGCGGCAAGATCAGAACATTGTGGGGTCCGATCATCCCGAAGGAAATGATCCGGCCCGGCAACCCGAGCACGTACCACATTGCTTCGGCGATCCCGACGCAGTTGGGGCCGGTGCTCATGCACGAACTCGAACAAGCCGTGATCCGCGCGAAAGCGGCGAGCGGCACATAACCGGAGACCCCCATGAACATCCCGCATCTGGTATTCGTCGGCGCTGACAAAGGTGGCGTCGGCAAGACCATGCTGAGCCGCGCACTGCTCGGCTACTACGGTGCCAACGGCATCGACTTCCGCGCGTTCGACACGCAATCCCCGAGCGGCGGCCTGCAACGTTTCTTTCCTGGCCGCGCGCAGATCGTGGACATCACCAAGTCGACCGATCAGGTCAAGGTGTTCGACGACCTGGCATCGACCCAGGTGACCGTCGTCGACGTGTGCGCCGGTCTGTTGTCGCCCACGCTGAAGACGCTCGACGTTGTCGGCTTCTTCGACGCGGCGAAGCAGAACAAGCTGCGCATCACTGTGCTGCATGTCGTCGGTCCTGCGACGCAATCGCTCGACGAGATCAAGCCCGTGATGGCAGCGCTCGCAGGATCGAAGCACGTTGTGCTCGCGAACCATATCGACGACACCGCGTACGATGTACCGGCTGGCGCGCTCAACATTCCCCGGCTGGATGGGGAAGCGGCGAAGGCCGTCGACGCGGTCGCGCAACCGTTCCACGACTTCATCGGAAGCCAGGCGTCCTTCGTGCTGCGCGGCTACACGCGAAGCTGGTTGAAGGACGTGTTCGCGCAGTTCGACGCTGCGCAGCTCAACAACCTGGCCTGATACACAGACAAGAGCCCCTCATGCCTCTGACCATAAAGGCGTTGCCGTAGACCACGGCCGCGTGCGTCACGTGTGTTCAGGGCCATCCACTATGCGCTAGGTCAGCGCCGTGTCGCGGATGGGCGCTATTCGGGGAATAGCAGGCAAGGTGAGGGCACCCGCCATATGAAGGTCGGTGCGGCCTCGCCATCCCCGTGCAATTCGATACCCCCTCTGAACGACTTTTCTCAGAACGAGAAAACGAAAATTCGCAGAACGAAAAACCAAAAATTCACGTTCTGCGAAACGAGCTGAGTGGCATGGATCAAGGGCGAGAGAACTGCGCTCACAGGGATCATCAGCTCATACCCCAAACGAGCTGTGCATCACCGTTATGAACGATGCGCTTCACGATCCATGCCGCTCACCCAAACAGCACGCGTTGAGGCGCGTGGAGCCAAGCGATTGGCTCGCCAGGATACGAGCAGACGGGGGTCATGCTCTCCTGGCTCTGTGCGACCCGCGACGATGAGTAGATACGGCGCTGGCGGGAGCGACGTGTCGAATACCCCGTCGCGGGTCGCAACCCGTCCGCTCGCGCGAGCACGCGCACGCACGCGCGGAAAAATTTTTTTTCGAGAGCATGTTGGTTTTGGAGATCGCCAAAATCGCAGTTGGGCGGATTGATGACAGTGCGATCTCGTCAGTGCTCAAAAGCCACAATCGCCGAGGTATGCGCGGCCACTCGGCCGAAAACGCGGTGTGGCATTTCGATAAAAGTGCAACATGCCTCTAGGATCGCATTAGGCGCGCGCCCATGCGCTCAATCCGTCGCCCGGTATTTCGTACCATTGGGGCGGGTTGAGCGAATGAGCGGCGCGGAATTGGACGAAAAAAAAACGCCGCTAAGGATCAACTCCCTAGCGGCGTTTTCGGCTTAAACCCTAGCGTCGCAACGCTAGGGCAAAGCTATGGCGGTTCGTCGCACGAATCGCCCGCGCCGTTATCGGCGCATGGCAAGCAAGCGAGGGCAAAGCACGTCATAGCAAAATCGCGGTTTGTCATCTCGTTAGGCCTTCTTCGCTTCTACCGCGCCAGTAATGCGCTTGTCAGAGTGATATCGCGACTCGCCATGCGTCATAACGTCAACCGGCTGTAGCGCGAGCGTTGAAACACGATTGGCAATCTCGCGCAAACCGATTGCGCCGATATGGTCGGCCAATCGGCCATCAATGTAAACAGTGGGATTCATGGCGTTAGTACCTTTCGACTTGGACTCATCAGTGGCCGCGTAACGGCCAGACCGCGCTACCTGGCGCGCGGTTTCGTCCTAGTAGTAGCAATGGCGGAAAACGTAATTCCCGTTGTCGTCGCCCGTGAGATAGCCTCTAACGCGACAACCCGCGACGCTACAGACAGCCGGAATGGAAAAATACGTGTCGGGCTCCCCCGTGACGTAAACAGTGCGGCGCATGTCGCCCGCCATGTTATCGAGTCGGCAGTTCTCGACCTTCGCCAATGTGGGGCCACCCATCCACACCGCAAACCACGCGGTTGATCCATCGGGCATATGTTCCGATTTGTCGGCGCGATACTTTTGCATTGGTCAATCCCTCTCGATTAGCGCGGTATAGGTTCGGCAATCGCTCGCGAGAACGCCGAACTGCGCCGCGTCATGCCAGCGCATGAATCCCGCGTCGTCGCAGCTAACGATTGAACCGCCTAACCACGCGGCGAACTTGTCCGCTTGTGCAATTTCGGAATCTTCCATTCCGGAAGCGTCGCCATTGATGAAATACGACGCCCAATAGCTAGGCGCGGTCCCCGTGACAGTGTCGAAGGTTGCCATTGGCTCAACCCTTCGCTTTCTTGACGCGCGCATAGTCGCCCGCGCTCTTAAAGTATGTGCCGTGATAGGTTGCGCCGTTGATCGCGCGAACGGTTACCGGGACACGCTTTCCGCCAAAGTTGTCGCGGTACTCTCGACCAAACGACGCGGAGCCAAGCCTTTCCCCGTTCCACGTTGTGGCGGTATTGGTCTTTGCGTTGATATAGAGGAAATACCGTTCCGGTATGTCCCGCATAAACTCGAATAGCTCGACCTGGCCGCGCTCGTCATTGGTCGGCGGGTTGATATGGGGCGGCAGTTCGGAGGGATGATAGCTATTCGTTTTGCGCGCTTTCATCCACGCGTGCAAAGCCTCATCCCTGGCGCGGATGTCGGCGGCTTGTTCTGGCGTTAGCATTGGCGTTAGTACCTTTCGTTGGACTCATCAGTGGCCGCGTAACGGCCAGACCGCGCTAGGCGCGGTTTCGTCCTAGCGTTGCGATTCCAAGAATTTCGCTATGGTGTACGGTTCAACCGTCACTTTGACGTGGAGGCTGTAATCGTCATCAGCCCAAACCGTTGCGCAGTATCCGTAGATTGAGAGATAGCCCGGAGCAGTCATGTTACTTTCAACGTGACGCTTGATTACCTCCACGCCTCTATCAACAGTGAAAGCGAAGCTAGGATTGAGACGAGTCAAGAGGTCTGCGACCTCGCGCACATTGCTGTGATTCCAATTGAGTGCAGGCATTGGCGTGTTTTCCTTTCTAGGGTTAGCGGTGGTAAATCCAACCGCGATAGACTTCGCAGTAAGCTTCGCTGAACGTCTTAGCGGCCTTGTGGAGCGCGTCGCCCGCGTCGCCTAAACCACGGTCCCAATAGCCAACGCCGTGGCCTTGACGCGAAAACCAAAAGTCATGGCCCGCCTGCTCTTCGGAGTAGCCATGCGACTCGGCCAAGCGGTCGAGCCATTGCCGGACGAAACAGCCATCCGGCATGATGAAACCGAGAAACGAGTCGCAATCGCTCGCAATGTCGCGGATTGCTTCGCGCGTGAGTCTCTCGACTCCCAAATCATTCAACCGCGACTCGTTGTCGTCGCCCGTGTCGCCATTGGTGAAAAACACGGCTTCTACGTATGCCTTCGCGAACGTTGAAAGCTTGTCGTAAGCACGCGGCGCGGGGGTATCGTTCAAGACAAATTCAGGCATTGGCTCAACCTTCCAACTTGGCGCGAAGGTCGGCCATTTCGTTTGCGTGGTTACGTTCTGCGCGCTCGATTGCCGCGCGAGTGATCGCCTTAGCATCAAGCGTGTTCAAGCAATCCCACATATCTTTAGTGGCTTGCTCTGATGTGCGGCGCGCGTGTTCTAGATCGCAACGCGAAACCACAGTTCCGAACACGTCAAATATGACGTAGCGAAAGCCTCGCTTGCGATTCTCAAAGTCGAGTGCATCGCTTGTGACGATTGCGAAAAGCAAACCGTTGTCGACGACTCGCGCGGAGATGACGCGCGACTTGTGGAATCGCAAATTATCGTCATCCACGTAATGTGTGCGACCGCAAAGGTTGCGTTGCGCGTTGGTCTTTGGATCATGCGATTCAGTGCGGAAAAGCGTAGTCATGGCGTTGTTTCCTTTCGACTTGGACTCATCAGTGGCCGCGTGACGGCCAGACCGCGCTAGGCGCGGTTTCGTCCTATTTGTCAGGTGACACATACGACACGCTAGGCGTGCGAAAGCCTTTCACGTTGTGCGAAGTGTAGGAGTCGCGTCGGTTCATTTCACAACCGATAGCGGCAAAGGCGATAACGATACCGATTGAAACTGCGACGCAAACCGCGTCGCGCAGTGCTGCAAGGTATGCGCGGACCATTAGCGTGCCCTCGCGATGCAGAACGAAAAGCAAAACCGGCCAATGCGGATAAACCGCAAGCCGCCGACTCGTTTTGTGCTGAAATTGATTGCGTTCATGGTGTTCACGCTACCGGACGGGATTGGTCGGCGGAAACATTGCACGAAACGACGCGGTAGAAGTCTCGGCTGTAGCGCGGGCGATCATTTCCGCGCACCGAAGAAAAGGCGAGGCGACGATACATTGCGTCGAAAGCTTCGCTAGGGTCGCGTAGCCAAAGGCGGGCGATCCAATCGCACCCATTGAGCGTGCAACGAAAGCGAATGTCATAGGCCTTGCGACGCGGTGGCGTTGGCATTGGGCGAAAATTCAATTCGGTCATTGGCGTTTGTCCTTTCGAGCGTGTCGCCCCCGCGTGTGCGGTGGCAGGTGTGTAAGGTAGCACACCTAACGCATACAGCAAGCGTCTAGTTCGCCCCTAATGCCTGTATTCGTTGGCTTTCTTGCGTGTTGCGCGCTCGCTTAGCGCGCTCCGACATGCCACGCGCGCCAGCGTCGCGCCTTACGAGGCATGCAATGCGCGCATGCAAAGCAAGCCGCGTGCCACGCTCCGCGCTATCGCGCTGTAATAGAGCGTGATGAGCAAGAAACACCGCGATATCAGAGACTTGCTCGCGTTTGTAACAAACCGTGATCTCGGCCGCGCCGACCCACCCCCTGGGGTGTGGGTCCCTGTCGCCACACCCCCTCCCACCGGGGGCAGTCGCCGCCCCCGAAAGTCGGCAACGTTTTAGCGAATTTGCTCACTCTTGATCGCACGGGTCGCCCCCGCGAGCTATGCGCCTCACGCGTGAGAAACGTCACCTAACACCCCCTTTGGAGCCCCCGAACATGGCAAACACGTCGCATTCGCCTCGTCGCCGGGGCGGTGTTGACGCTTGCGTCAACGAACTACCGAAGACCATCAAGATCGGTGCCTACGATTGGACGATCTGCATCCGAGATGGAGCGGACGACAAGTACGGTCAAGCCGATTTCGAGTACAGCCAGATCAACATCTGGCCGAGAAACCTAACGAGCCCCGGTCACGGCGTCGGAATAGTGCTGCATGAATGCCTGCACGTCATATTCGACAACCACGGGCTCGGCAGACTGAAGCGGGATAAAGAGGATCGTGAAGAGCAGATCGTTCTCGGCTTCGAGGCGGGCCTGGTCTCGCTGTTCCGCGACAATCCGAAGCTGCTCGTCTGGATGAGGCGGTGGCTTCATGGCTGAACAGTACCCGCGAAAGCTCCCCGCAAAGCAGCTCGCGATACTGTTTGGTGTGAGTGAACAACGAATCTCGCAGCTCAAGCGCAAAGGGAAGCTAAACCCCGACAGCGCGAACCTCTACGACGTGCAAGAGGCCAAGCAGTTGCGCGGTTTCCAGATGAGCGAGCACGGCGTACGCGTCGTCGCACAAACATACGGCAACGGCACCGGCAAGATCGCGCCGCCGAAGGTGACGCCGATGAATGCCGACGTGGTTCTCTCCCCCGAGGATCGCGAGGCACTCGGTATCGAGCCCAATGAGCAGATCGCGCCGTCGCCAAACAGTCACTTCGTGGCGGCAAGCCGCATCACGGAGCTGCGCGAGCAGAAGATCAAGGCCGAGATCGAGCGTATCGAGACGCGGGCCAAGAGAGAACGGGGCGAGCTGGTCGAAAGAGCGAAGGTGCAATCGTCGTTCATTGAGGCCGGAGCGCGGATCGCGGCGATCCTTCAGAACTTGCCTGCCGAGATCGCTTCGATCTTTGCGGACCCCGACAAGAAAGCCGAGGTCCGGCTGAAGGTGCAAACGCGCGTCGATCAGGCGCAGCACACGCTCTACACGTCAATGCGCGACTACGGAGAAGATGATGCTGGCTGACCCATTATTCGCAGGGCTGGCCGAAGGATTGAAGCCGAAGCCTCGGCTGAAGCTGTCTGAGTGGGCGGAAGCGAACCTAGTGCTGCCGCCTGAACGATCCGCGAGCCCCGGCCCATATCGCATCGGCGACGCGGTCTTCCAACGCGGCATGATGGACGCGATCACCGATCCCGACAATGAGGACATCGTCTTCATCACGTCGTCCCAGGTCGGCAAGACGACCATCCTTGTCGCGGCGCAAGGCTACTACTGCGAGGCGGAGCCGTGCGCGCAGCTCTCGGCGTGGCCTACGCAAGACCTGGCCGACAAGTACCAAGAAGAGTCGTTCGATACCACGGTGAGAGATTCGCCGAAGTGGAGAGCGGCGATGACTGGCAGCACCGAATATAAGGGCGGCCAGATCAATTTCGTCGGCGCGAACACGCCGAACAAGCTCGCGATGCGGCCCATCCGTGTCGTTACGGGCGACGAGATCGACCGATGGCCCCTCAGCTCGTCGAAGGAAGGTTCGCCGGTCGAACTCGCCAAGAAGCGACGCACGACATACCACAACCGCAAAGGCCTGTGGGTGTCGACGCCGGTTCACGAAGACACCAGCGTCATCGTCCAGCTCTTCAAAGAGACGCGGCAACACTACTTCCTCGTTACCTGCCCCGATTGCTCCGCCAAGCAAGTGCTGAAGTGGGACAACATCGTCTACAAGAAGGGGCAGGAGGAAGACGCGCTCTATCACTGCGACGACTGCGGTGCGCTGTGGACCGAGATGACAAAGCGCCGTCTCGTTCGCGAGGGCGAATGGCATCAAGTCGGCACCGTGATCGGCACGCAGAAGGATGGCACGCCGATCCGACTGGCGACCCCGTTCAAATGCTTCAAGGTAGACGCTGGCGTGACGCCTGCGCGCGAGAAGATCGGTTTCTGGATCAACGAGCTGTATTCGCCGTGGGTCTCGATGCGAGAGATCGCGAAGGCCTGGTCAGACTCGGAGGGCAACCCCGAGAAAGAACAGACCTTCTACAACACGCGTCTCGGTCTTCCGTATCGCGGCGACATTTCGAGCTTCGCGGACCCTGAGAACTTGAAGTCGAGGCGTGAGAAGTATGATCCTGAGATCGTGCCGAAGCGCGCGGCGCTGCTCACAGCGGCCGTCGACGTGCAGGACGACCGCCTCGAAGTGCTGGTCGTGGCCTGGGGCAAGGGCGATGAGTGCTGGCTTCTGAAGCATCACGTCATCCAGCTCGGCCCGAACACGGACGAAGCGTGGGACGAACTCGCGAAGTTCCTCGAAAGCGGCTTCAAGCACGAAGGCGCGGCAGGGGAGACGCTCGGCATCTTCTCCGCCACTATCGACTCGGG
>VMHT01062708.1_pt1 | contig 63043 bp, 67 predicted proteins | sample 4693611 | NCBI WGS metagenome assembly VMHT01 (sample SAMN12280063, study PRJNA550983) | marine metagenome | isolation source: seawater sampled from same location over 5 years 0.02-0.2 micron viral filtrate | place: USA: collected off the coast of southern California halfway between the port... ...
AAACAAGAAAAAAAAAATAAGCTAAAAGAAAAAAGGGAAAAGGAGAAAAATTTTATAAAACTTAGAAAATTAATGAGAGAGAGAAATTCAAACAATGACTTCAAATATTTTAAAGATATGAATATTGATTCTCAAAAAAAAATTTTAACAAAATTACAAGCAGTAAATGAATTTTCAAAGGTAGAAAAACCATATAGAATATCACTTTTAGAATCTGATATTCCAGTAGAATTTAAAGCGAACGCTTTGAAAAAAATAAATATGTTAGAATATATGGACCCAGGTTCAGGAGAATATTATAAAATAAAAAATTGGGTTGATACATTTATGAGAATACCATTTGGAAAGCACAAAAATTTACCTGTTTGTATGGAAGATGGACCTGAAAAGTGTCAGGAATTTATGTGTAATGCTAAAAAAACATTAGATTCAGCAGTATATGGGTTAGAAGATGCTAAAATGCAGATACTACAGATGGTTGGTCAATGGATTTCAAATCCTCAATCATTAGGCACAGCAATAGCAGTTAAGGGGCCACCAGGAACAGGAAAAACAACTTTAATTAAAGAAGGAGTGAGTAAAATATTAAACAGACCGTTTGCGTTTTTAGCATTAGGAGGAGCGACTGATAGTAGTTATTTAGAAGGCCATTCTTACACATATGAAGGTAGTATTTGGGGGAAAATTGTGGATATTTTACTTAATTGTAAGTGTATGAATCCTGTAATTTACTTTGACGAACTCGACAAAATAAGTGATACACCAAAAGGGGAAGAAATAGTGGGTATTTTAACACATTTAACAGATACTACTCAAAATGATAAATTTCATGATAAATATTTTTCAAATATTGATTTTAATTTAAGTAGAGCAATGTTTATATTTAGTTATAATGATGAAAGCAAAGTAAATCCTATATTAAAGGATAGAATGTATCGTATAAATACAGGAGGTTATAAAAATGACCAAAAATGTGTAATAGCAAATAAATATTTGATTCCTAGGATAGAAAAAAATATTAATTTTAAATCAGATGAAATAATAATACCAGATGAGACAAAAATTTATATTTGCGATAAATTAACAGATAAAGAACAAGGTGTTAGAAATTTTAAACGTTGTCTTGAAATTATTTATACAAAATTGAATCTTTATAGATTAATGAAAGAAGGTTCATCATTATTCAATAATGAAGAAATAATTAAGGTTGAATTCCCTTTTACAGTAACCAAAAATATAGTTGATAAATTAATAAAAACAGGAGAAAATAATTCTCCACCATTTGGAATGTATATTTAATTATAACTTAAATAAATAACAGATAATTAAGTTATAAAATGGAAGAGTGCTTACATGATATACATGAAATATTAACAAAACATAAAATTAATTTTTTTTTGGTTTATGGAACACTGCTAGGACAACATAGAGAAAATGGATTTATATCACATGATACAGATATAGATTTGGGGATTTTACAAAAAGATTTTAATGAAAATATTAAAAATATTATATGCGGGTCTGATAAATTTGAATCAACATTCAGAAGAATAGGTGGAGTGGAAGATAGTTTAGAATATACTTTTCATCATAATAATGGAACAAAAGTGGATATTTTTTTATTATATCCTGTTGATAAAGAAAAAAATGATGATTATTACTATTGTGCTTCATGGTTTGGAATTTGTGAAACAAAAAAAGAAGGTTACTGTAAATGGGGTAATCATATTAGAGGATTCAAACAAGTAAATTTTAAAAATAGATTGTTTAATGTTCCTTTGAATACAGAAGAATTTTTGGAAGAATGTTATGGTTCAGATTGGCGTATTCCAAAAAAATTTGATTATTATGGTGGATTATCCGGTGGATATAAAAATTTAATAAACTAAAAATTTTTTAATATATAATTTATAAATTTTTTATACCAAGGTCTGAAAAAAATTTGTTTTCTATACTTATTTAATTCTTCATATGAAACCCATTTTATCATATCTTTTTCAAAAAATCCATCTTTATAAATTAATTCAGGTTTGGTTTTTTTTACATTTAAAAATCTTTTGCGAAATTTTTTAGGTAAATCCTTATTATATTCAATTAAAACAATATATGTTTTATATTTATTAATAGATATTGAAATAACAGAATTATTTACAAGTTTTTTTATTTTTTCCATAGAACCTAAAATACCATTTGCTTCTTCATAACATTCTCTTATTGCTGTCTCTTTATTATTTTCGAATATTTCTTCTGAACCTCCAAAATCACTCCATAGACCTGAATCAGCGTCTCCTTTTATATATTCTCTTGAAAACAAGAAATATATTTTACCCTTGTTAATTGCTATAGGTAATACACCAGCACCCATTTATATTAAACTAACAAAAAAATACATATTTATAATAGATTTTCTGTTATAAATTTACTTATATAAGTGCCATTGCGAATATGAACATTTCCATCACTTAAATCTTTTCTTAAAAATCCATTTTCATCTATATAATCATTATAAATATCAAAAAATATATATTTTTTTTCCTCGCATTTTTCTTTTATTTTTTTGTTAAAATATAAAACATATTTTTTTCTTTCTTCATCAGTGCCCAAATATGGATATTGAGGATTCTCTGAAGTATTATATTTTTGAATAGGAGGAACTACATTATAAACACATATATTTTTTAGTTTTATTTGTGAAATATTTACATTTAATTCAATCGCATCAAAATAATTATCAACAATATTGTTTATAATATCCTGATAAGATATTATATTAGTTATATGTTTATTAACGTGACATCTACAATCTATTTCACCTAAACAAAAAATAATACTATCCCCATCTTTTATATTGAAATTACGAATATCACACCTATGTAATTTTTCCTTTCCGAAACTATAACATAAAAGCGCTCCTAAATGATGTTTTACTATACCATTCCAACCATTTTCTGAATGACTATCTCCTATTGTATGAATAGACATATACAAATAAATATTTTTAAAATTAACTGTATTAAACGAAAAAACTATAATAATATATTCATGAATGAACTTCAAAATATATTAAAAACAATTAAACAAAATGAAAAATATAATTCATATACAGAATATAATCTTTCTACATATATAGATATTAAAAATGAAATTGTAAAAAATATGATAAATAATCTAAACCAAAATTTATATACAAAATGTTTTTATAATAAAAAAACCTTAATTTGTGATAATATAGGAGTAGTAGATATAGATGGAGTGAGATATATTGATTTTGATGATAATATTTTTACTATGTTAAATAAAGGAATAGATTATCAGGTTGATACATTTATAAATTAAATTTCACTTAAAACATCCAATAAATCTTTACCTAATTGTATCGGATTATCTTGTAAGGTTTTATAATTATCAATATTATGTTTCATACATCCTTCAATTGTTATACCTCTAGTATAATCATCTAATGTATCTCTAGCACCTTTTAAATAATTAGAAGAATAATAATTTTTTAATTGGAAATTTTTATTTTTTTTGTTTAATTTTCGGTTTATTACATAAAATAAATTATGATTACAATAATAATTTCTAACTAAAAAATGATTTTTACATCCTTCGTCACCATGAATATCAAAAACTAAATCATAGCCGTATTTTTTCATCTGATTTTTTACGGCTTTTACTTCTGGTGATTTTGTATGTAACCAATCTCTATTTAAATTTATACCCTTACTTGTAACATACCAATAACCTCTTTTATTTCCATCTGGATTTAAATTTGGAATTATATAAAAAGTATATTTTGAAAGATTTTTTTTATTTTTTCTCTCCATTAATTTTTTTACGAACCCCTCAAGTATCCAAGAATTAATAGTTTCACCAGAATGTTGCCCACTTATCAGCCATACTCTCTTGGGGCCATCTCCTATCTTTTTCATTAAAATAGGATTTTTATCATTTGTATAACCTATTGTTTTCATACTAGAAAATAGTTTTTTAGAACGAGAGAAGGGATATGGGGGGTAATAGCAAAACCAAATAGTGCTTTTTTTTGGGTTTATTTTCCATACTAATGTTTTTTTTGATACACTAAATTTTGTATTTTCCAATCTTTTCCAATTTTTATTATCATATGAATAACATACTTTATATCCCTGCCAATCTCCAAAATAATTTCTCAAATTATTAATTTTAAACTTAGTATTTTTTTTTATATTACTTGCTTTAAAATAAAACCAATTCTTATATTTTCTTTTTGTTGATTTTGGATAAGGTTCTTCTTTAATTTCTAAATTTACTATATTATTTTTGGTATTTTTGTGAATAATATTTCCCGATTCAAAATTTGAACTTATACGAATAATTCTATTTATATTTTTTATAGTTCTATTTTTTCTTTTTTTTCCTATTTTTTTAGTTTTAATCATATATATTTTGTAGAGATTTTTAATATTAAAAAATTTACAATATTAAAAATAACTAATTTGATTTTTTTATTGCTTTTGCTTTTAATCGTGCTAATCTATCTCCTGAACCCAAAATCGGTCTAACAGGTTGAGACCATTTTTGATGGGGAGCTGTTGGTGTAGTCCCTAATTTGTAATCTGTATACGATGTTTTTTTTTACCTGTACCATCACTTAACGTATCTGTTTTTCTGTTACTAAGATACCCTCCAAAATTACCAGACATAAAGTAACTATTTGTAACACTAGATGGATGGAGAACATATCCTTCTGCTAATTTCTTATGTTTTTTTCTTCCTGGGTCTGGACGAATATATACTTCGCCGCTCGGCAGCTCACTTCCATCACCAATAGAACCAATTACTATTTTATTTCCATTTATTGTTATAGTATCTTCAGGAGTTACAAAATTTTCAACTGAAGAAGTAATATCAAAAGCACTTCGAGATACATTTGTAAAAGTAGAACTCCCACCACCAGTAATAAATATTTTTTCTGTTGCTCCATCATCCAATCTATCAAAATATACATATTTATCACCTGCAAATCTTAGTAAAACGAATTCTCCATCTTCCAGCGGAATATAAAAACCCTTAGTTTCTGAAATAGCCTCCTTATTATATTCTTCTATATCTAGGGTTATGATGGTTCTGTCTGCCGCAGGTTTAAATACTACTAAATCAGTTTTCTTAAAATTAGTATCTGTTATATCTAAATCTTCGGTTGTTAATTCAATTGAACTAATATCTGTATTACCATCAAATAATAATTTAATAGCCTCATTACGAATTTGTCGTTTTTTAATTGGGTCTGTTTCATTTTTAATTAAATCTTTTTGTGCTGTAATAACATCTGTATCAATGTCTTCTTTTTTAACTCTTCCTGATATTGATATTTTATCAGTTTGCACCGTTCCTTTAAAATCTTTTAGTTTGTCAATTTTTTGTTTTTTTGCCGAATTAGAAGCATCATTTAAATTACCAAATATTCGGGAAAATCCTAAGTTTGCCGTAGGGGTTTGTGATGCTGTGTCAGCTGAATCTGGTCCTTCTCCGGTAACACCTGTTTTAACAGCAGAAATCTTATATTTATAACTAACACCGTTTTCTAATCTATTAGCTGTAAATTTTGTATGTTTAATATTTGATGCTATTTTTTTCCAAGCATCAGTTCCTTTTTTTTGATAAATATTATATTTATTTGCTCCGGGGGTAGCCGTCCAAACTAATTTTACTCTTTTATTTAATATAGTAGGATTTACCCCCGTAACTTGACCAGGTAATATTTTATTTGTTACTTGTGTAAAAGCAATATCATTTAAATGTTTGTTATCAACTGTATTATATATTCGTCTATCATCATCGGAAGGATGTTTCGTATATTTAAATTGAATATCTCCATCTGCTTCTGTTATATTAGCACTTAATGTTAATGTAATAATATTATTAGAAATAGCAGCAGAATTTATTGTTTTAGTTGAAGAACCTACTTTAACCTCAAAATCATCTTTATTTATACTTGTAGCATTTATATTAACGGATGTTAATTTTACTTTATTTTTTTCTGTATCAATAACTTCTGTAGTGAAAGAGCCTGTAAAATAACCAGGATGAACTGGAGTAAATGCCGCACTTTCCGTTTGATCACTAGTTACTTCAACAATTGTAGTAATTCTATATATTCTACCCGATTGATGAACATCCGTGCCACTAAGAGTCATTTCTGTATCGGTGTCTGGATATGATAATGTTATATTGTTCCACGTTGAACCACTATCACTACTTCTTTCTAATACATAATTATTACTCCCTCTATCTTTAATATCTGGCCAACTAAGTTCATTTCCATCTCGGGTGGGTGTAACATAAATAACTTTATCTTTTCCCTTTATTTTATAAGTATAAGCTGTACCATTAGTTAATCCTGAATTAGAATATGATTTTTCGGTTATATTTGAGACTATAGAAGAATAAGCACCACTATCTTTTCTATCAATATCATATTTTAATCCCATACCATCCCAAGTTAAATTTATTTTTTTATTTACAGGTGCTCCCTGTATATTTGTAGGATTATTAAGTTTTGTTACAATACCAACAGTAGTTGGATTTCCAAAAGTAATACCATCACTTGAAGAAGAAAGGTTATAATAATATATAGTATTACGAAGCCATGAAAACGCATCCTCATATCCAGCGGCGTGTGTTGCTAAAGTATTGGTTAAGGTAGAAAATGTAGAATTATCTGTACTTTTTTCTATTTTGTAAGCACTCGGGTCAGGAGGAACTTCGCCTAACATTAACCAGCCTATAACGGCCTGTTTCTGTTCAGTCGCAATCTGGACCTGTAAAACTACCATTCTAAAATATTTAGCAGTTATTGTTGACGCCAAGGTCCGAGTTTCTTCGACTCCGTTATAGTCGGCACGCCACTGGGTGAGGGTATAATTAAATTTTTCAGTATAACCAGTCAAATTGTTCGCATCGTCACCATAAAGAATTATCATCTGTTTTGGCGCGCCCCGGGAAACCGAATTGGTGCCCGAAGCACTGTGAATCCCCACTGTAAACGAATTTATCGAAACAGTTGAATTATATTCGAGGGAAACCCATTCACCAGAGTAGTAGGTTTTTGTCCCCCCGATATCCACTTCCGAGGTGGCGCCACCACTTCCGCCCGCACTGTTATACCTTCCCTGCCTAGACCTCCAATGGGCTGCTGTCATCTTAGTCGATTCTGGCCAAAATATCCAGGACAAGCTCCCACCATTTGAAGCGTCTAAGCTGCTCGTGCCCTTCGCCTTGGCACCACCACCAAACGCCGCAGCGACTCCATCACTCGATTTATTTATTATAACAGGGGGGGGAGGATCAAAAGTCATAGTAATTTTATTTTCTACACTTGTTGATAAATTAATATTAATTGGCGCATTTAATGCCATTATATAATAAAAAAATATTATAATTTAATTATAAAATATTATAATTTAATTATTTATTATAATATTTATAAACTATTTGTATGAATATCGTATAGCTGTTTAATTTCTACAGAAAAAGCGTAATCATTGTTATTTAAATTAACTATTCTGCCCATTTCATCTAATAGTTTTATATGTATTTTTTTAATATTAACAGGTCCAAAATATTCTCTAATTGATTTATAGTGTATATTATCATAATTTGGATTATCTGGTGTATGAGGTATTTTAGCTATTGCTGTATCATCATTAAATGCTGATTCTTGAAATGGAGAACTAATTGTATTAGAATAATTTTTGTTAAAATCATTAATTGACAATATATAATACTTTGACACATGAGAATCATAACAAGCTTCAGGATTAAATCCTTCGTGTTTATTATAAGTTACATTTGAAATATCAACAAAGTCTTCCTCCCATGAATAATACTGCTTTCTATAACCTAAAATCCATCCCATATTCAATTGTATTGGTCTATTTAAGTCGCTTTGTAATCTCCAATCTATGTTAAATACTTTTTTTATACCATTATTGTCTTCATATGGAACACCTTTTTTTTCCAATTCCTTGTAATCTCTAGTTATTCTAAATTTTCTAGAAAGTTCATCATATTTACAACCAATTCTATTTAAGCTATTATCAATAAATACAAATCCATTTAAGTAATCAGCAAGCATAAATCCTGTATATATACCATCTTGAATTCTTATTGTTCGTTTTTTTAATGAATTAGTTATCATTTTTCCATTAGACGATAAATCAAATAATTCTATAGTAAACTCATTTGTTCCATTATGAGATGAAAATGTATATTCTGTTTCAGGAATATCAACATTTTGAACCGATAAACTTATAACATTTTTGAATTCTTCTGGTAAATCTATAATAAAATCAGTTGAATCAGTATTGTAATAGTTTTTACGAAATTTTGTATTTATATTTAGAAGTTGTGTTTTAATTTTTCGACTAATAGGATTAATTTTATTGGTTTGATTCTCATCTGGATTTTCTTGTTTTTTTATAATAAAATTTGAATTTGTTTTAAATGTTTCACTTACATCTAAATCTGGTATGAAATTACTTTCAATTAATTTATAATTATCAATATTTTCATTGACTAATAATAGTAAACTATCACGACATTTTCTTAAAAAAAATATCATCTCTTTTTTTTTATCTAAATCTAATTCTTCATTATTAATACTATTTAGTAAATTATTATAACTTTCATTTACTTTATTCTGAGAAATATTCATACTTTTATCCAAATTAAAAATGTCTAGATAATCATCTTTTGAATAATCATCACTATTTAAATTAAAATTCATATATTAAATTGTTATATTTTAATTTGTGTAATATATACATATAAAATGTCTCATTGTTTCGGAACACATCCTAATTTATCAGCTAAAGATTATACAAATAAAAAATCTAATCTTAATGTCTTTTGTAGTTTAAGAAATACATTTTTAGCAAATAATAAAAAATCAATCGGAAGTAAAATAGCATGTTTAAATGATAATGGTAATATTACACATTTTGAAAATCAATCTTCTCAATTAAAAATAAAAAAGGGCTTTGAATACTTTAGTCAAAAATTCAAAACTGATTTATCAACAAATAGTGTTGGACAAATTATTAAAAATAAATACTGCAATCCATATGATTTAACACTCAATAATAGTGACATCAGTAATAATTTCTCTATAGGCGCACCTATACATACTAGAGCTCAAGGGACTTCTCTTGGTCAAACCGTTGCTATTGATATGAGTGGCACTTTTATTAATCGATACGCGGAGGTTAATAGAGTTACACCTATCGAATTAACAGGCGGTGATGACGGTTTTGGAACTACAGATAAAAAATTTGTAAATGCTAAAAAAATTATTTATGATTATTGTGCTATTAAACATTCATCACAAATAAATGTATTAAAACCTGGTGATTAAGCACTTAATGTTATTCCAAAATATCTCTGTTTTTGGTTTGAAGGATTTATATTTATAGAAACGTCTGCCAACTTATTGTCCTTCCAACATTTTAATAATAAATTTGTTTCAGTTTCCTTAAATTCAAAACAATTTACTATTCTATTTTCATTTAAAAATGAAGAAACTCTACTATCAACATAATAAGGTGGTATTCTCATCCACATTCTAGCTCTATTACTACTTACTAAAACTATCAACATTAATTCTACTAATATACTTAACATTTATAACTATATTAGTAAATCATTTAAAGTATTTTTTTTTAATGTTTATAATGGAGATTATCGAAAATGGATGTAAAATTAATATTCATTCATTCGATGATATTATTTTTTATAAAAAAAGATTATATCAATCGATTATTAATTTAAAAGAAGAATTAAAAGAAAAACAAGAATCATTAGATAAAGTTGAAAAATATTTATCTGTAAATTGTAATCATCAATGGGTTACTGATTCAATTGATTCAATGAAAAATTATAAATTAGCTCAACAAATTCAATATTGTGAAATTTGTGAACTATCAAGGTGACAGAAAATTATACCATTTTTTTTCTTTAACATGATAACATGTATGTTTACAATTTGACCTAGTTCCTCTACAATCTATACATACATCATTTTTAAAATTATGATATCTACAAGAGTTTCTACGTGAATAAATTCCTGTTTTGTCTGTATAAAACTTATCATAACACTTATAGCAAACTTTCTTATCCATTTTTTCGTATTCAGCTCTGTAGTCTCTACAAAAAAGGATTCCCATATAATATAAACTGTTATTAATTATTTATATTATTTATTAGTAATAAATTTTTTTTTATTATTTTTTATTCTTCTAGCTAATCTGCTTTGCTTCCAAGTTTTTCTTTAGTTTTTTCAATTTTTCCAAATTTTCCCTAGCAAATATATTATCTACTAATGATTTAAAATTTATAAAACCACCGTCATCTTTACTTATCCAGTTGTCTATCATAAATGTCTTAATAGAGTCATTTTTTACTATTTGAGGTGGAGGTATAATTAAAGGTTTTTGTGTATTTCCTGAACCACGTTCTTCGATACGTTTTCTTAATTTATTTTTTAATTTTTGTATTTTTTCTTTATTTGTTTCATCGACTGTCTTTAATGTTTTTAATGATTGACTTTTATTTAGTTGTGGTGGTGGTGTTGTTGTTGGTGGTATTGGTGGTGGTATTGGTGGTGGTGGTGGTATTTGATTATCCAATTTTTTGGCTTCTGCCTCTTCTTCTTCGGCTTTCTCTGCTGCCTTTTTTGCTGCTTCCTCATCTGCCTTAGCCTTGGCATCAGCCTCTGCTTGAAGTCTGGTTTCCTCATCTGCCTTAGCCTTGGCATGAGCCTCTGCTTGAAGTCTGGCTTCCTCATCTGCCTTAGCCTTGGCATCAGCCTCTGCCTTTTCTGCCTTAGCCTTGGCATCAGCCTCTGCCTTTTCTGCCTTAGCCTTGGCATCAGCCTCTGCCTTTTTTGCTGCTTCCTCATCTGCCTTAGCTTTTGCTTTGGCTGCCTCTTCTTCTTGTCTCTTTTTCTCTGCCTCGGCTGCTGCGTCTTCAGATTTGCGCTTCTCCTCGGCTTCTTCTTTGGCTTTCTTGGCTGCCAAACGTTCCTTCTCAACACGTTTTTTATTTTCGTATATTTTATTACTTTCAGTTACTAACTTATTACTCCATATTTTGTGGTTATTTATAGAATTTCGGATATTAAGTTCAATTGGTTTTTCGTTTTGGAAGGAAAAAAGACCGGTGTCAACAATTCTTTTAACGTGATCTGTTTTGACCATATTTCCATATTCGTCCCTATTGTAACCCAAGGGTATTGCTTCTGATGCGATTATCATTTTTTTTCCGGTATTATCTCTAGGTGTGTTATCGACTGGTTTCGCGAGGACTTCCACTGGAGCCATTTTGTTTGAAGTTACCAATATTTTTTCTGCCTTCTTAAGTTTTTGCGCATCGCCAAGGTCATGAAGTCGTAGTTCTTCTCCAGTTGGAATCTTAGTTTCTGGTTTTAATTCTAAAAATTCCCCATCACCATCTGATAATTCATCTGTTGAACTATTATCATCATCAAATTCTACTTCAACATCTTTTGATTTGGCAGCATCCATGTAATTATTAATTTTAGGAGCTTTTGGCTGTGCCTGTTCCTGTGCCTTTGCCAATTGAGTAGCTCTATTAAGCTTGTCTTTTTTTCTTTTTTTTATATTTTCTGTATTTCTTGACCTGATTAAATCATTCAAATCATTATAAATATGTTTATATTTATCTTTAGAAATTTCTTCATAGTCGCATTCTAACTCTTCATTATTTACATTTACTTTAATTTTATTTTCTTTATTTTCAAAAGCATAAACAATATTATTTATAAAGTAAAGAATAATTTCTATTTTTTTATGTTTTGGCATAATCTTTAAATTATGCAGTATCTTGTTTAACCTCTTTCCAAGATTCTTAAGTTTTGTCTCTTCACCCACTTCATCTCCATTATTCCAAGAATTTAATACAAAACTTTTTTTTCTTGAGACACTCTTACTTAAAGCTTTTGGTATTAATTTGAAATATTCCAACGAATCTATTTTCTCCGGTTTTACTGCTCTTTTTTGCTCTGTGAAATTTTTATCTTTAAGAACAGTAGTTAGTTCAATAATATTTAATAAATGATATAAAGGGTTATAAGGATTTAATATTAAACCAGCAGCACCTCTCGTTGTTTTTAACGATTGTATAAACTTCATTGATTTTTCCATTGAACTATCTTTTTTATCTTTATTTTCTGTTTCATAAAACAAATTTGGATAGTATTCACTTAATTTAGCTTTATCCATTTTCAATATATATTCCTTTTTAATAAAGGATGTTTTAAAATTTTTTTTTAAAAATCCACCTTTTTGTATAGTTTGTAAATTATTGTAACTTTTATTTTTTTTAACTTTCATTTTATTTTTTAATTTTTTTCTATAACTTTTAGCTTTTAACATATGATATATAATATTATTAGATTTTAACTAAATATTATATACCTAAAATTCAGAATCTGCTCCTCTATTTCCTCCTCTATTGTTTAAAAAGTCATTTTGCTCCTTTGTAATACAAGCACAACCATTACCACCACTGACATTAGAAGTTTCACAACACTTAGCATCAAAATTGTTATTAGCCCAATAAAATAATTGTCCTTCTGGAAGAGGAACTTGTGGTCTTAAAGCGTGACCCCCAAGTTGATTAACCTCCATTAAACCAACCTTTTTTTCATATTTATTATTATGAACACCATTGCTAGGAGAATAATCCAAAGATGCTCCCATATTAGTGTTGCCTTCGATAAATCTAATACCGGCAATAACTTTAAGTTCTTCAATAATACGAGCAATCATTTCATATCCTTGTTGTGTAGTACATGAACCAACTAGATGTAACCAAGCAATACCGCCAATAATAGCAGCTAATATGATCAACTCAAGTCTTAATTTAATTCCTAAAATAACAATATCTGTATTCAGTTTAAGCATATATACATATTTACAGATAAAAATTAAAATAATGAGAATAATTTATCTCTTATATCTAAAATATTTTCAATAGCAGAATTGTAATCTCTTAGTTTAATACCATCGATAGTGAAATGTCCAGTATCAGTGATTAAATGATATAATTTATCAGGTTTTTTGACAATTTTACCAGAGATATTTAATGTATTAAAGTTTCCTAAATCAGTATCATTAAAATGAATGTTAGGAGCACCAATAATATCAAAATTTTTAAATGAGTATTTTTTTATAGAATCAATATTTTTAGTGTCAATTTCAACTAAGCCAATAACTCTCTCATTGAATTGTAGTTGGTCATTTAATTGAATATCTTTTAATTTAATAGATTGACCGTTTTCAATTTCAATTAAGATATTACCATCTAATCCAGATTCTAAATATTTATGAATATCTGCTAAAGATGAATTACGAGAAATATATTTTAAATTTTTTAATTTGATAATATCTAGTGGCTCTAATTCATCCCAATCTAAAAACTTAAAACCATTGATATTAATTCTTTTGCTTTCTGTGCTGATACAGTATATAGCACTTTCTCTATAATCATCAATTTTTTTACTCATAGGATGTTCTTTTACATCAATCCATCCTAATTTTTGATTATAAACTTTGTGACATCCACTAACAATAATATTATTAAAATTATACATGGTAATTCCAGATATGCTTAATTTAAAAACAGCTGTTATTCTATCACCATTATCAAGTATAGTTCCAGACTTAATATTTTTAATTTGTTGAGGACCATTTTTAGTATTTATTATAGTATTTTTATCAAAACATTTTCTCTTTGGAACTTTTTTACTATTAATGTCTAAAATATATTTCATCCAAGAAGCGGTAATAGCAACTAAAACAGATAAAATAGTAAAAAAAGCAGTTCCTGCAGCAGCAGCGGGCCATGTGAATGGTAAAATCCATAATAAAACAATTGCTGCTAGGAAAACAATTAATGCGATAATAAGAATAGTCAAAAATGCTCCAATAAATGATTTCATAGCTAAATATATACCATATACAGTGTATAAGCCAGATACAACAGCAGCAGAGATTTTATTAAATAAATCTTTAAATTTAATCATAATTTTTTGTATAGGAATCATAACATTGAAAATTCTAGAAAATAAATATGAGAAAATTTCATTTAACTTATTTCTAAGTCCAGCTGCTAAAACTCTTATGAAGTCAAGAGATTTATTAGAATTTTTAACAGTTTCTACAAGTCTTTCAGTAATATAATAAAATGGTTTTATGAAATGACCGACAATACTTCCTAATATAGTATTAGTGCACTGAATAAAATTATCACTTGTAAATTCGATTTTAGATGTTCCCTTAGGTAAATCTTGTTCTTTAATAATTCCAGCAAATGGCATAACACTAGGTTTGCATCTTTCTTCAGCCCAATTTTTTCTAATAGGTTCTATTTTGTCTTTAATGTAATAGTATGATAATACTATAAAAAAAAACATAATAGTTAAAAATGCAAATACAACAGATCCCCCGTATTTGTCTAAAAATCCATTTTTTTCATATAATTTTTGAAAATGACTGTTAAATGTTTCAGGAATATTATTCATATATAATATCTGGATAATATTCTTAAATTCTAATCTTCCCAATCCCAGAAAGTAAATTCACCAATAGGTATTTTATGATTATCAGTAATTAAACAATATAAAACATTATCAAATGCTCCAGTTTTAATAGCATTTTTGTAATCCTTTACAGGAATATAATTATTTAGTGTTGAATCATCAGTGTTTTCTGAATTAAATATTTTGTGTTCTCCAGTAACATAAATATATTCATTTAGTTTATTACTCCATATTTGATAGTATGGTGAATCTTTTCCTCCTTTTAATTTTAATGTTCCATAAACTTCACTACCATTTTCTAAAATATCACCCAAGACAATATCCTTTATCTTTTTAATTTTCCCATTTTGTAATTTAATTTTAGTATTTTTTGAAAAACAAATAGTTCTTAAAGTTTCACCAACAGGACCATTAACAAAACTCTGTCCAGTTAGACTACCACCTTCTATCATATAAATAAATGTAGTGACAATTCCTATGAGTTTCATAGCAGTATCTTTAGTTTTAATTATAATTTTTTGAAATTGCATAATTATATTAACAAACATACCATAAACATCACCAATGATAAAACCAAATGAACCTTTTAAAGTATTAATAAGTTTTCTAACCATTTGAAATGAATCAAGTAAATTTTGTAGTGTAGAACCAAGACTTCCTAAAATATATTCAATAGGAGCTAAAAAAAATCCCATTAAGTCTTTCTGAATATTACCGACACAGTATGAAAAATTTTCAAGTGTATCATATCCTAAATAACCAGCCATAGGCATATATGTTGGAGAACACCTATACTTTGGCCAATTATCTTTTACATCTTGAATACCATTTGTAATAATTGATGAAAAATATAATAATAAAAATATTACTATAATAAATATTGCTTTAATTATATCACCAAACTTCATATTAAAATATAATGTTATTTTTATTTAATAAAATTTATATGAAATAAAAATTTATTTCTTTTTTTTTGTTTTTCTTTTTCTTCTTCTTTTTCTCTTAGTTTTCTTTCTTTTTGATTTCCTTCTTCTTCTTCTTTTAGTTTTTCCTCCAGTTTGTCCAGCGACACCTCTACTTTTACCCTGTAATGCTAAACTGTCATATTCTGAATTAGCTCTAGCCTGTAATTGTAAATCAACAACATCCTTCATTAAAGTATTAGCTCCAGCTCCAGCTTGTGACATTTGAGGAACAATAAGGCCTCCGCCTCCAGCCATAGCTTTATTTAATTCTACAACATTTGATGAATTTAATTTTTGCTTACTTATAGCCTGTTGAATAGCTCCACTAGAACTAACATTTTGAGAACTAGGACTAACTATATTTAAACTAACAGCTCCTCCTTTTAATTTTTTTCTGTTTCTTCTACTTTTTCTTTTTTTCTTTTTTTTCTTTTTCTTGTTGGTTGTGTTTGCGTTCTTATTATATTTATTATTTCGGCGTAGATCCGTCAAGAATGCTTGCAATAGTTCTGTGTTTTTTTTTCTTTTCTGTGCACTGATTTTTGTCATATATATATTAACGCGATAAAATTATATAAAAAGAAAAATAATAGTAATTTATATGTCTTTTAAAATAGATGATGAGACTAGATTAAATTTTGATAAAATGTTAAAGGAATCTGGAGCTTCTGATAATACTACTAAAATTAGAAAACTAAAACATAGTTCTAAAATTAGAGAACAGGTTTCTATTATGATGGATATAAAAAAAAGATATACAAGATTAGGTAAGAAATCAATAGATAGAATGATTGATTCACAATGTGCTTGGTTAAATACAAATTATACGAATATTTTTTTAAGATTAAAAAAAAATGAATTAGATTTAGATATATTACATAATCTAATTTTATGTTTAAAAGATGTAGAAGATAGTAAGATTGACCAACATGAAGCATCAATAAAGGTAGGTAAAATATTGAAAAAATTATATATTGATAGTGCTATGAAAAGACAAAAAAAAGTAGATAAAAAAGCTGATAAAGAAAAAAAAACCTTTGTGCAACCTAAAAAAAATATATCCTGGTCAGAATACAAAAAAACCTTATAACAAAATTGAAATTATTTAAATAGATTGATTTTTATTTAAATAATATGAAATTAGTCATAGTTGAATCTCCAGCTAAATGTAAAAAAATAGAAAGTTATTTGGGGAATGGTTATAAATGTATAGCAAGTTTTGGACATATAAGAGAAATAGCAAACGGTCTTAAAAGTATAGATATAAAAAATAATTATGATGTAGTATTTAAAACAATAAAAAGTAAAGGAAAGTATATAAAATCATTAAGAGATTTTATAAAAAAATCTAGTGAAATTATATTAGCGACAGATGATGATAGAGAAGGGGAAGCAATAGCATGGCATATATGTAAAACTTTTAATTTACCAATATCATCAACTAAAAGAATAATATTTCATGAAATAACAAAATCAGCAATAAAAACAGCAATTAATAATCCTACAGTAATTAATATGAATACAGTAAATGCCCAATTAGCACGACAGGTATTAGATTTATTGGTAGGATATACAATAAGTCCGATTCTTTGGAAACATATAAGTAGAAATACAAAAGGAAGCTTAAGTGCTGGTAGATGTCAAACACCTGCTCTTAGATTAGTTTATGAGCAACATAAATTAATAAATAATTCTCCTGGGAAAAAGGTTTATGAAACAACAGCAACTTTTACTAATAAAAATATTGAATTTGTTTTAAACTATAACTATAATGATGAAAAAAAAATAGAGCATTTCCTGGAAGAAAGTGTTAATTTTGAACATAAATATAATGTAACAAAACCAAAAATAACAAAAAAAAATCCACCTATTCCTTTTACTACTAGCACATTACAACAGAAAGCAAGTAATGAATATAACTTCTCTCCAAAACAAACAATGAGATTAGCACAAACATTATATGAAAATGGATTAATAACATATATGAGAACCGATAGTATTACATATAGTAAGGAATTTGTAAAAAAGGCAAAAAAATATATTGAACTTCAATATGGAAGTGAATACGTAACTAAGAACATTGATAAACTACAAAATAGTAGTAGTAAAAAAAAGAAAGATAATAATGCTCAGGAAGCACATGAGGCAATAAGACCAACAAAAATAGAATTAAATACAATAAATGTTTCAGGTAAAATAACTTCAAGAGAAGTAAAATTATACAATCTCATTTGGAAAAATACTGTAGAAAGTTGTATGACAATTGCGAGTTACAATTCAATAACAGCAAAAATATCATCTCCTGAAGAACATACTTACAAATATAGTTGTGAAGAAGTAATATTTCCAGGATGGAAAATAGTTGGAGGTTTTGAAAAAGAAAACAAATTATATAGATATTTGTTAAAAATGAAAAAAAATAAAACATTGGAGTATAGTGAAATTTATAGTAAGGTGACACTAAAAGATTTAAAAAAAAATTATACAGAAGCAAGATTAGTTCAAATGTTAGAGAAAAAGGGTATTGGAAGACCTTCTACATTTTCTAGTTTAATATCAAAAATTCAAGAAAGAGGATATGTAACAAAGCAAAATGTAGAAGGAAAAAAAATAAAATGCAAAGATTTTAGACTAGTTGATACTGATTTAGAAGAAATAGAAACAGATAGAATATTTGGAAATGAAAAAAATAAGTTGATAATTCAACCTATAGGCATTATGGTATATGAATTTTTAGAAAAGAATTTTGATGAATTATTTAATTATGATTATACTAAAAATATGGAAGACGACTTAGATAAAATTTCAAATGGCAATCAAATATGGTATTCATTGTGTGACAGATGTAATAATGAAATCAAAAAATTATCAAAAAACATTAGTAGTTCTCATAGAGAGAGTTATAAAATAGATGAAAATCATATTTATATGATAGGAAAATATGGACCAGTAATTAAATGTGAAAAAGATGGTAATACTAGTTTTATAGGAGTAAAAAAAAATATAGATATTGAAAAATTAAAAAATGGAGAATATAAATTAAAGGATATAATTGAAAATAAAAAAGGTGGATTAAATAACAAAAATTTAGGTGAGCACGAAGGAGAAGAAGTAATATTGAAAAAAGGTAAATATGGATTGTATATAACATATAAAGGAAAAAACCATTCTATAAGTCATATTAAAAAAGAGATGAATAATATTATTTTAAAAGATGTATTAGATGTATTAAAAGGAAAAAAAACATCAAATCCAAATATACTAAAAGTAATAACAGACGAAATATCAGTAAGAAAGGGAAAATACGGTCCTTATGTGTTTTATAAGACAAAAAAGATGAATAGACCTAATTTTATTCCTATGAAAGGAGTAAGTTTAGATGAAATAGATGAAGAATGGGTTTCTAGTAAATTATAAACCATACAAATGTGGAATTCTAACAAATTTTCCTCTGGATTGTTCATCTTTTAACATATTGAATTCTAAAGTTAAACTAATAGGTAAATTTTTAAAATCAACTAATCGTCCATCGTGGTATCGAAACTGAAATTTAAGCCTGTCTATTCTTTGAATGGGTGGATCACTGTGAAATAAATTTGTACATAATGTTGGTCTAAGACCTCTACCTTGTGAAAAATCATTTTTTGATGGAAGTGATAATTTGGCAAATGAACCATTAACTCTATGACCCAAATCATTATTATATAAATGACCGGTTCTTTCAGAATAAGGGTAAATTTCATCAATATTATTATATCTATCAACTTCAATATAAATAGCATCTTCTCCATTAATATCTAAATTATTAGTAGCAGTAACACTTCTAGTAATAGTATTTGTTTTAAATGTAGCGTTATTTGCTCCAGAACAAACGATTTCAGTTATTCCTTCTGGAGTCAACCAGGGTGTGTCAACATCATTATGTAAATATAATCCACCAATATTTTTTATATAAAAATCGGTATTACTGCTTATATCAGTAGCATTACCTGATATATCATTTTTATCAAATCCCATATAAGAAGGTAGTCCCCATTTAGTATATTGATGAAATATAGCTTTATTTACATCGCAAGTAGGGTCATAAATTTCTTGATTTGAAAATTTTAAACAAAACTCTCCTTGTTTAGAGCCAATTAATAATTTATTAGAAATTTTATCATAAAATACAACAATAGGTCTTAAGCCCCAATTGGAAGTATTATTTGGATTTCTATACCAAACAGAATTTTCGTCTGTATGAGGTTTCATTAATCCATTATAATCAAATGTATTATCTGACTTTCCAGTAAGTGGAAACATATTATGACTAATATCAGCAGATGCGTTAAATATTTCCTTATTCATTAAAGATTCAATTGTTTTTGCTAAATTTTCAGCAGTATATGATCCTTCAGGAACAGTTATTTGAAAATCGGGGGGTTCCCATCTAATTTCTATTTGTATGTTTGTATTATCCATATTAATAAATGGTGGTTTTGGAACAGCATCTGACACTAAACTACTATCATTTGGAACAATTTTAAATGAACCATCAGTTTGTTTAACATAAATATTAATATATTCAGCATTATCATTATACCAATAACCTGTTGTAGGTGTTGTAAATAATTTATATAATATATCATCTATAAAAACTTTATTACTTGAGAATGCGTTTCCATCTTTATCATTAAAAATAGGTGTAGCATTATCAGCTCCAAAAGTTAATCTTAATTTAGTAGTGTAAGTAAAAGACATTTTAGTATTTTGATAAGATTCTGAAAAGGTGTAATTATTTAAGGGTACAGAATAATCAATAAGTCTTAATGATTGAACATTATGAAAAGCTTCTCCTAAATCAATACCAAAACTGTTACTATTAGGCCATTTTTTATAATCTCTATCAATAGAATGAACAGAAATAACCTTTCTATCTAATACAAATGTTTGCTCACTTTGAATTAAAGGATGAGATGTTTGTAATATAAAATTACTCATAATATAAAATAAGGGTATTTTATTTTTTTAGTAATAACATATTTAGAAAATATAGTGAAATTTTGTAAATATTAAATATAAAATAAATATATATATTAAATGCCTAAACGAAAATCAAAACAACGTGGTGGTGCGACAACTAATCAATTAAATGAAAATATTAATGAAAATACATTAAAAAAAAGAAAAGGTATGATTTATAGATTATTTTCATTACTCGCAAAAGACCAAAGAATGTCTATTATGTTGATATTATTTATTCTTGTTCCGATAGTTGAATTTATTTCTCAATTTGCCACTATACCAAATGATACAAAATTAATGATTAATTTAATATTCTTAATGATCATTGCTTTTATAGGAGGAACTTATTTTAGAAAATTTGCATTTCAAATAATTTCAGTATTAATATTACTTCAAATAGGTGGTTTATTTTACGTAAATTTTGAACATAGAGATTTTATAAGCAAAGATGAAAATATACCTCAGGAATATAATATTTTTATGACAACATCATTGAGCGTTATATGTTCTCAACTATTAATTATGATTTTAACAATATCTCAATCAATAAGTGGAAATTTATATAGTTTAAATAATTGGTTTTTAGTATCATTATTTTTATTATTAACAGTTATAAGCGCTGTATCTATAGGTCAAATATGGATTATTCTTGGAAAACTCAAATGCGATTGTTGAATATAAAAAATCTAAATGTTAAACCAAATTCGTTAGATTGATTTGAAACCCAAATACCAGATATTTTTAGTAAAAAATTAATTTTTTTTTGTCTTCCATATGATATTTTATCATCACCGTATAATTTTATAAATCCATTTTTTAATTGTTCTTTTATTCTACAAGTCAGTAATTTATTATTTATATTATTAAATTTATTTAATATCATTTTTTCGATACATTTTATACCAGTAATGTTCATATTATTAAATTGTGTGTTTTCAAACTGACATTTAATTTTATTAAAATATTTATCTATTGTTACATTTTCTAATGAAAATGTAATAAACAATCCTGAAGTAGAACAATATTCATCACTGAATATAAGTCTGTGAAAATCACTTCCAGGCATAACATTGTTTTTTGTTTTTTCACTTATAATAATATTGTATGGATTAAATTCATTATGATTAATTGAAAGATACATAATTAAATATAAAAGATAAATAATATTTAAATCATAATGAAATGAATATATTATTTATGAATTATTTAATAAATATAATAGTAATATGCTTTCATTTGAAATATCTTTATCTAGATTATTAAAAATTTTTTCTGCTTTATTTAATGTTATATATAGTTGTTTTATTTGTTCATCTATATAATTCAACCATATATTTGATAAATTTGGGTATATATTTTTTTTAATGTAAATTATATTTTTAATATTATTTACTTTACTATCCATTATATTAAAGTATTTTAATTTTTTAAGTATTAAACAAGCTTTAATAATATTATTTATATTATGAAATATTTTGCTTCAAAATTTGAAGAACATATAATAGAAAGTAATAAATATAATCTTCACAATAATATGAATGATTTTTATAATGAAATGATAAATGATGTAGAAAATCAAAACAATTTAATTTTTTACGGACCATCAGGAATTGGTAAATATACTCAGGTATTAAGATACATTAAAGATTATAGTCCTACTAACTTAAGATTTGAAAGAAAAATAAATTTTAATTTTAATAATAAAAAACAATATGATTTTAAGGTAAGTGATATTCATTTTGAAATTGATATGGAACTATTAGGATGTCATGCTAAATTATTATTTAATGATATTTATTATCATATATTGGACATATTATCAGCAAGACCTAATGGATTTGGAATTATATTATGTAAAAATTTTCATATGATTCATAGTGAATTATTAGATATATTTTATAGTTATATGCAGTCTTTAAAACATAAAAATCTCAATATATGTTATATTCTTATTAGTGAAAATATAAGTTTTATACCTGATAATATTTTAAATAGGTGCCAAATAATTCCATTAAAAAGACCTTTAAAAGGTGATTATATTAAAATAACTAGTAAAACATTAATGAATAATATTAAAACAAAAGATATTACAAATATTAAAAATATCAAAGGAAAAGTTAGTAATATTACTAATCTAAATAAAAATATTTGTGATAAGATAATAATTAAAATATTAGATTATAAAAACTTAACTTTTTTAGAAATGAGAGAAAATTTATATGAAATATTTATTTATAATTTAAATATACATAATTGTATTTATTATATTGTTAAAAAACTTATTGATGAAGAAAAAATAAAAAAAGATAAAGTTAAAAATGTTATTATACAACTTCATAAATTTTTAAAATTATTTAATAATAATTATAGACCTATTTATCACTTAGAGGGATTTATATTTTATTTATGTATACAGATATATGAATTACAATAAAGCATGTGAAATACTAGAAATACAAAGAAAACATACATCCGAGTGTATTAAAAAGGCTTATTTTAGAATGGCATTAAAATATCATCCAGATAAATATAAAGAAGATAATGGAGAAAAGTTTAAAGAAGTAAAAGAGGCGTATGATTTCTTGGTTACTAATGAAAATATAGATAAAAAAATAGAAATAGATGAAAATATTAACTATAGAGAATTAATAAAAATGTGTATGAAATATTTCTCTCCAGAAACTACATGGGATAGTTTTTTTGTTGATACAAGTTTTACTGGAATTATTAAAGACTGTCATAAAATATCAATAAAAATATTTGATAAATTAAATAAAAATAAAGCAAAACAAGTTTATGATTTTTTATCAAAATTTAATTATGTATTAGGAATTGATGAACATTTATTATCGCAATATAAAAAGTCATTACAAAAAAAAATGGTTTATGATAATATAATTATATTAAATCCTAGCTTGAATGATTTATTAAATGACAATATTTTTAAATTAGAAATAGAAGATAAAGAATTTTATATTCCATTATGGCATCATGAATTACATTTTTTCTCTCCAAGATAAAGATTTAATAGTAAAGTGTGAACCAGAAATATCAAAAGAAATATGGATTAATGAAAATAATAATATATATATTCAAAAACAAATACCTATTGTAAATTTATTTGAAAATGGGTTTTATGAAATTAATATTGGAGAGAAAAAATTTAAACTTGATAGTCAATCTTTAAAAATAACAAAAGAAAAACAAATAGTTTTATTAAAAAATAATGGAATATTAAAGATTAATGAAAATCATACATATGATACTTCATTAAGAGGTGATATTTATGTGGAAGTATTTCTTGTGTAATTAGCTTGTCAATTCCCAGTTCAAATTTTTTGTAATTTTTTTAACTTTATTTAAATGGTTTTTTGATGTCACTAATAAAACTTTATTATTATAATTTTTTAAAATATTTTTACAAAATTGTATATTTTCAATAGTGGATAAAGATTTTGATTCTGTTATAATTTTAGCATTCGGTAATATATTTAATATATACTTTTTCATTTCATAAGCTTCTGTGTGTTTAACTTTTGCTACATTACCTCCACTTACAATAAATATATCATTTTTTTTATAATATTTAATAGAACTATCAAGTCTTTTCTTTAATGTTTTACTAATTTTACCTGATGGTAGTAATTTTTTACCTAAAACAATAATAATTTTCATATATTATAAATAAGTATTTAATTATTATAAATTCAATAAAAAAATTTATAATAATAATAATAATAATTCCACCGGTGGGATTTGAACCCACGAAGCATCTGCAAGCGATCTTAAGTCGCCCCCCTTTGACCGGACTCGGGTACAGTGGAAATAAAATTTTTTAATAATAATTTATATTTATTTAAGCATCACTCGACTTCTTCTTGCGTCGCACAATCTTCTTCTTAATCTTTTTCTTAACTGGCTCTGGCTCTGGCTCTGGCTCTGGCTCTGGCTCTGGCTCTTGCTCTTCTTCTTGCTCATCCTCATCATCGTCATTATCATCATCAAATGTAGGTGCGGGACCTTCCTCCTCAGCTTCCTCCTCATCATCCTTCTCATCTAGTACAGCTGCTACTTCATCATCATCACTATCATCCTCGATATGACATTTTCCTGAACCTACTAGTCGAGTAGGAGGACGAACCTGAATCTGAACTAGCTGCCACGTTACACCACACTTACCACCAGCAAACCACATACCATTACAACGAATTAGTCCCTTTACGTGAGAAGCCTTAGGAACAAAATCTAGGGGTGATGAACCAGAATCTTGTTCAGGTGCCTGATTACCTTCGGCACCCTTTCCATACTTAGGTGGGAGATATAGTGCTTTCTTATCCATTCCGTAAATCTCAACATTATAACGACCCTCCCAAAATGGAACCTTAAGCTTCATCGTAGGATTACGGTTTAAATCTGGTTCTCCTGTCTCCTTATCCTTAGGATACTTCAGAATTGGATACATAAGAGCATCTACTACTTCACGACTCATCTTCTTTCCGAACCACTTTTTACAATTCTGAACAGCATCATTCTTAACCTTTTCCTCAAAATCTTTAATTGCTTGAAGGAACTTATGCTGAGAGGAACTCTTTTGCGGGTCAAACTGAAGAGACATATCATACTTTACTGAACCATTCTGTTCATCTACCCACTCATTTACACCCCAAGTGAGCATAAGAGGAACTTGAAGAACAATTGGCTGACCCTTAAGTCGAATATTTACTGATTTACCACCTCTCTTGTTAGTCTGTGGCTCATCATAAGTAGTCTGGGAAGGCTGGAACTCTTTTGCTTTTACGAACATCTGCTGTGCGGAACTCATTATTATAGTTTAATATCACTAGAATATTTTAAATCAATTTTACAAAATTATTTTAAGTTTTTGAAAACATAATATCTTTACTTGACTATATTTATGGTGTGTTTGTTAGTAACATCAACTTACTTGCCATACTGTTATTTTCTTTCTTTTTTTCCTCAAGTTTTTGCTCATTTTTATTTATCTCTCTAATAATCATTCTAGGCGATTTCTTATTTTCTGGATTTCCTTGAATACTTAAAATATTTTTATGGGCATTTGTTACAATTTTTAATTTTCTTATATTTTTTTTTAATTTTTTATTTTTTAAAGAATTATTTTTTATTTCATTCTCTCCATTTTTTTTTTCGAGTTCTATATTTTTTCCAGTTTCAATATCTGATGTTACAATTTCATTAGTTTTATTAGACAATGTTTTACTAGCAAACATTCTACAACTATAAATTTTTTCTTCTTTATTCTTAAATCTCTTATTACAAAAATAAACAATAATTATTAATAAAACAATACTTATTAATGAAGATAGTGTAATTAAAGCTATAACTAAACCATTATTATTATTATTTATTTTTATTGGATTATTTGTATCTAATGGTTCAATAAAAGATGAAGGAGACGGATAATATAAGACCTTTTCTTCGGATAAAATTAAATTTATTGAAGATGGAGAATAAATAGGTGATGGATGAAAATTAGGTGATGGAGAAAAGATAGGTGAGGGATAAAATATTGGAGATGGAGAATAAATGGGTGAGGGATGAAATAAAGGAGATGGAGAAGAAAGGGGCGATGGGGAAAAGACAGGGGAGGGATGAAATAAAGGAGATGGAGAAGAAAGGGGTGATGGGGAAAAGACAGGGGAGGGATGAAATAAAGGAGATGGAGAAGAAACAGGTGATGGGAACGAAATGGAAAAAGAAGGTGTTTGAGAAATATTTGTATAATTAGTTATGATTAATGAATTATTTTTGAAATTTGTAATATTTTTTGAGTCTTCTTTTGTAAAATTGGAGAGAATATTATTTTTACCTTTTTCTTGTTTTTCATTAATTGAATTTTCTATTTTTTTAGTATCACTAGATTTTTTATTAAAATTCATAGGTTCCAAGCAAATATATAACCCCATAGAATTTAGATTTAAATTATTAATACTATTTGTTATTTCTCCTATTTTATTACAATTTTCAATATTTTGACCATTTATAAAAAAAATAAATAAAGAAAATATTAAACTTTTTAACATATAATTTACATGTTAAACATAATTTACTTTAAAGTATTTATAGTTCAAGTTTATATATTTTAAAAATATAATTAAAAAATATGTATTATGTATAAATAAATGTCTAGTATAATGCTTACAAATAATATAAAGATAAATAAAATTCAAAGAAGTCCAAAAACATTTTTAAAAGAATGTATTTTTGATGCTGTTATATTGAAAAAAAAACGAAAAAAAATTTCAATGAATGAATTTGAAATACCATTATATTCACAATATAATAAAATATTGGAAATAAATTATAATGTTAGTCAACTAAAAAGTGCTTGTAGATATTATAAACAAAAGGTAAGTGGAAATAAAAAAGAGTTAATATTTTTATTATTTAATTATTTAAAATATTCACATTTTGCGTTGAAAATACAAAAATTGTTCAGAGGTCACTTGAGAAGATATTTAAATAAATTAAGAGGTTCAGGATTTAATAATGAATGTGTGAATGAAACAGATTTTTACACATTAGAAGATTTAAAAAATTTGGATAGTTCTCAATTTTATAGTTTTAAAGATAAGGATAATTTTGTATATGGTTTTGATATTTGTTCAATATATAATATGATAGTTAAGGAGAAACAAAAAAAAAATCCTTATAATAGAAATATTTTACCTATAGCAAAAATTATGAAAGATATAACAAGCATCGTAAAAATAGGTAAATTATTTAATGATTCGCCGAATATGAAATTGGAAAATAATATAGAATTATTATCAAAGGAAAAGCAAATAGAATTAAGAGCAATTAGTATATTTCAAAAAATAGATGATAATGGATTTATAACAGATGCTAATTGGTATTTAAATTTAAATAGAGTTCAATTAAAAAGGTTTTTAAGAGAATTAATTGATATATGGCAATATAGAGCACAAATATCAAACGAAACAAAAAGAAAAATAAATCCTGAACACGGAGATCCTTTTTTTACAGTGAATATAAATGTATTATATCATAAATGTTATGAAGTTCTACAAAAAAGAATATTAGATATAATAGAGATTTTTGTAACAAAAGGAGAAGATAGAGATTCTAAATCTTTGGGAACATATTATGTTCTCGGTGCACTTACAACAGTTAGTCAAAATGCAGCAACTAGCTTACCTTGGTTGTATGAATCATTTGTTCAAAATTTATAAAAAAAATAATTACAACAACAGCATAATACAAGTGAATAATATATATATATTATCTCCTTAAAGGACTTAAAAAGGAGTTATTATACTAGTTCATAAGATGCCCAAGAAAGTATCGAAGTCAAAGTCTAAGAAAACCACTAAGGCAGTAGCCGCACCAGCCGCTGCCGCCGCTCCTGTTAAGGAAGCTGCTCCTGCTGCCCCAGCTGCTCCAGCACTTGGTGACCAGTTCACCGCTCTCCTTGCTCAGCTCACTTCTCTCCGTTCTCAGCTTACAGCAGTAACCACTCAGGTTCGTGCTCTATCCAAGAGAACCGACCGTGAGCTTAAGCTTGCTCAGAAGCAGGGACGCAAGAAGCGTAAGTCTGGAAACCGTGCTCCCAGCGGTTTCGTTAAGCCTACCAAGATTAGTCTAGAGCTTGCCGGTTTCCTCGGTAAGCCTAAGGGAACTGAGATGGCACGCACTGAGGTTACTCGTGAGATTAACTCTTACATCCGTGCTCACAAGCTTCAGGACCCCAAGAATGGACGCCGCATTCTAGCTGATGCCAAGCTCCGCAAGCTTCTTAAGCTTAAGAAGGACGATGAGCTTACCTACTTCAACCTTCAGCGCTATATGAGCCCTCACTTCGCTAAGGCAAGTAAGGCTGTTTCATCCGCTTAAATTATTTTATAAATCATAATATTTTAATAAATTTTATGATTTTTTATTTATTCAATTACTTATATATCCAGCGTCACTTTAATACCTTTATGATCACTAGCATCTATGTTCCCAAAATTTAAAGCATTTAATACTTTTATATCACCTTTTATCCATACAAAATCTATACACTTACATACTTCATTACTCGGAAATGAATTTAATTCCTCACCACAAAATTCATACACTGCACTTTTATAACCTTTTTTTTTCATATAATTATATTCCTTACTATCTGTTTCAGCATTGAAATCACCTGCTATTATCACATTTTCATATTTTTTACATAATAATAATATTTTTTTTATTTCTTTCATTCTTTCCTTTCTCTTTTTTTCTCCTCCTGGAATTAAATGAATATTTACAAATATTATTTTTTTATTATTTACCTCTAATTCACTATATTGAATTCTTCTATTTCCTATATATTCCGACTTCACATAATTATATTTAATTTTCTTATTAAATATTGTCAACATTCCAAAAAAATAACAACTTGGTAAAAATATAAATGGACAAATAACAAATATTAATATACTTAAATATGGATGTTTGAAATATATATCTTTCAAATATTCTCCATACTTAGAAAATATATTCACACATAAATACAACATCTTGTTCATTAAATATTCAAATACTCCTATCACATATTTTTTATATTTTGGAAAATTTTTTTTTAAATATTTATATAATACGTTTCTCTCCACTAAGGTACAATCAAAGTGTTCTACATCTGTATTTTTTAAAAAATCATGAATATTAAATATCGAATTACTAAAAGGTAATGTCGCCTCTTGAAGAGCTATTATATCACAATTCTCAACTTCATTTTCTAATATATTATTTATATTGTTAAGTCTTTTCACCCAATTATTATGTATAAAATTTATATTCCAAGTTAATATATCTAACTTCATATATAAATTTATATAAAAAAAATATTTTATATGTAACTTATTAAAATATAAATCTATCTAATTCTAAAATTTTTTTTAATTTGTTTTTACAAACTGAACTAAATCTTATATTAAAATTTTTATAATTTCCTAATTCTTTTTTAATATTTCTATAAATATTCAATGTATTTACTATTTCATTTATTTCTTCTTCTTTTATATAATTATTTATATTTAACCAAGTTAATAAATCATCATCATTTAAAGATTTTTTATACTTTTTATAAATTTTTAAATAATAATAAATATTTTTTTTACTTTCATAATAATCATTTCCTGATAAAACACATATTAATTGAAAATCATTTTTTTCTATCTCTAACTTATTCAAAATTTTTTTTAAATTATATAATATACAACTATGTTGTGATAAACTTATATATCTTAATATTATTGGACTTCCATAAGCAAATAAATCCATATCTTCTGTCAAAACGCCAAAAACCTTTTTTTTTATTACTAAACTAGCACATAATATATCTGCCTCACCTATCGCCGTCTCATGACAAATACCATATGAATCTAATAATGATTTTACCAAATTTACATCTTCTTTTGTTATTCTTATCATGCTTCTTTTTAATCTTTCTAACTCCTTTTTTTTTTATTCAGATAAATTCTCATACCCTTCTTCTAAAGCTTTTTTATGTAATTCTTCATATAATAATTTTGCCTCTTCTCTATCCTTTTTTCTATTTTCTAATTCTTTTTGTTTTTCCATTGGTGGTTTTCCATCAAATATAAATATTGGTTTTATATTATATTTTTTAAATAAAGAACACATTACATAAAAACTTTCTATTAATGTATTTTGACTTTTAAATCTATATAAATATATACTTGTATCTATACATATTTTTTTTCCATATAAACAAGATAAATGGATTTTTTCTGTTTCATCATAACACTCATTTTTTAATAATTTTGAAAGCAACTTTACTCCCATTATTTTTTTCTATTATTATTTATTTTAAACTATTTATTTCAATTTTCACATATTGTCATTCTAGCTGTTAAATTAATAATATTATTTCTTAATTTCTTTTTTTCCATATTAATATTTCTCATTTTAAGTATAGAATTTAAAAAAAATTTATTATTGTATTTTTTTTTTATAAACTTATAAAAATTAAAAAAATTTTGCTGAGTTTTATCAAATTTTATTATTGTTCCATTATTATACAAACACCATTTCAAAAAATCATCATTAAAAAATAATAATATTGTTTTTATTACATAATAACATAATACATTTGTATCTTCTTTATATAATAATTTTCTATAACTTATACTAGCTGAATCATTTTTAAACAATGTTTCATATGTTAATCCCATATAACTCAAAACTTTATTCATTTGAAATAAAGAAAAAATTCTCTCTAATTGAATACAAAAATCAAAAAATAACAAAAAATCTTCTTCATTATTTTTATCATCTAATAATTTAAAACTTAAAAAACAACAATTTATTACTGTTGCCCAATATTCACTATATGATTCAGATATCTCAAAATCACTATCTACATTAAATATTTTTTTCGTATTTTCTTTTAGTATATCATATTTTGAAATAGCAAAATCCAAACATAAACTATGAAATAATTCATGTAATAAAACTTTTTTCCACTCTTCTTTTCTATAAACTAAAATTTTTCCTTCACTAGAACAAGCATAAGTAACTGCTGAATTACAATTATTAGGACCTAAAACCATTATTGGATTTTTTGGCATTCTTTTATCTTCATCTGTTAGATATAAATAAATATCCAATGAATTAACCTTTTGTCTTAATCCTATATTTAAAAACATAAATTTTACATATTTTAATGCCTCAATTATATCCAATTTTATTTTACGATGATTTGCCTTTTCAACATCTTTAAATAAACCATAATATACATTTATTTTTGTTGTTCTTATTATTACACTACCTTTCATATAACCTCTAATATTATATAAAATTTTATCTTTTATCTTAGCTGGCATAAATGAACTATCCATTAAACTTGATTTTGGTAATTCTTTTAATGAATCTGTTATTTTTTTCAAATCCATAGTAATTAAATCATTTTTTAAACATACATTTGACCATGATTCTGTTAATTTTATATCCCTATAAATTAATTTAATGATATTATCTGTTGATTTTTGAACTCTTGATGTTTTTTTTACGCAATACTTATCAAAATCATCTATAAAATGTTTTAATAATTTTTCACTTTTTATTGTGAACGACATTATAATATATATATTATAATATTGTTATTTTATTTATTACTTTTTCCAACAAAATATAAGTTCCTTTCCACGTCTTTTCTCTTTTCCCCATTTACCTCCTGTTCTTTTAACTATATTATATGTTTCCTTTCTTGTTACAGGAATCCATCTAGTTTTTATTTTATCATACATTATATCAGGCATATTTAAACATATATGTTTGTTTTTTGGTAAATATTTATATGCTTTTTTTAAAGTTGGCACCAAAAATTCATCATAAAACTTTGCGGAATCCTTCATTTTTATTTTTTGCGAACTTGATGGTTGTTTTATTTTACCATCTCCTTCATAATTTTTCATATTTTCATATGCTTCTAAATATTCATAAGGCGGTGATGTAAATACATAATCATATTTTCCTATTTTTGAAAAATCTACTTCTTCTGCCTTTTTAAAATACATTTTTACATTACTTTTTGTATAAGGTTTCAATAATTTTATTATTCTATTGTAACCTTTTCTCAAATTTTTATTACTATCAATTCCTATGTAATCTATATCTAAAGCCATTGCTGCTACCATTCTTGCACCCCAACCTGCTGTAAAATCTAATACTCTTTTTGCTTTATATTTTTTATACATACATGCTGCTGCTGCTGCTCTTAATGTATTTACTGTGCCCCATTGCAAATCTATTGCTGCTCGTGTAGCTCCTAATACTGATTTACCTGATGTCTTCTTATGAAGACGTTTGGCAAATTCTAACATCTTTTTACGTCTTGTTTTATTATTCCACTTTTCTATAAATGATTTATTTCTGTATCTTGTTTTTCTTCGGGCTTTTTCTGTCCCCCAATCTATTAACGCATTTCCGGCTATTGATTTCGCGTTCCAATCTTTTTGTTGTACTAATTTTCTTAAAGTTAAAAAATCCTTAATAGCTTCCCCTTTTGTTACATCTCTATAAGGATAATTTGTAGCTGTCCATTTTCTTTCCTTTTTTTTACGCTTAAATGTTTTCTTTTTCTTTCCTTTTTTACGAGTCTTTGAATTTTTAAAAAAAAAATTTTTTCCAATATTCATAATAAACTTATATTATATTGATATTATAAATTTATTAGTTCTTTTTTTTAAGTTTATCTCTTATTCTCATAGTATCATAAAATGGCACCAAATTTTCTCCCTTTTTCTTTCTTGGAATATAATGTGATAATTTTGCTTCTTTTGTCAATAACAAAATTCTCTTACAATATTCATCCTGTTCATATTTTGCCTGCTGTGCTCTCTCCATAACTATTTCATTATTTTTTCCATCAAAGAAATCATCATCCATTAAAACATCCGCAGGTCTTTTAAATACAACCTTTGGTGTCTTTCTTTCTGGAACTTTTTCTTTAACCTTTCCTCCTTTACCACCAGCCTGTAATGCCTTTAATGGTTCATCTTCCCATAAAGAACCTGAACCTAATGCGAATTTATCATAATACTCCTTATTATTTTTTTTAAATTTATTAGCATGATAATAATGTTCAACAGAAGCCCATTTTTTTCCATCTAATTCAAATAAAGGAGGCCTAACACCATCTACTTTTTCTTTAGCATAGAAATTTGATAAAACTCTTCTCCAATTTTTTTCTTTTGATAAATCATCATAAGCTGATTTTTTATCACTTGGTAAACTTTCACCACTTCCCTTTCCAGGTTTTGAATCACTTGATTTAGACCAAAAGATAAATTCAATATTTGGATCAAATAAATCACCATCTTCTCTAGTTGGAGTTGGAATCATTTCTATATCTCCTTCTTGTTCTTCCTGTTCTTCTTTTTCTTCTCCATCAGATTCATCATCTTCTTCAATTTTATTATTTTCTTTTATAGGTATATCTACAGTATCACCTATTAACTTAGCAAACTTAGGAATATAATTATATAATGTTTTTCCTTTTGATTTCATACATTTTTCCACAATGCGTGATTTTAATCCAAATGGTATTTCATGAAATCTATGAATTTTTTTATCTTTGTAACTAATTAATTTATAATGGTCTCCTGTATGTTCGAAAATAATATAATATTTTGGCTTAAAATATTGTTTTTTTTCTATTTCTTGATGAACAAAATCTCCACAGTGAAAAACCATATCATAATTTCCTTTTTTATATTGCTCACTAGATAATATAATAAATTTTGTGTTTAAGACAATTTCTAATGTTGTCACAGCCCATTGGTCTGCCCAATAATCGCAAGTTTTCATTTTATTTTTTAAATCTTCTAGAGATTTTATATTTTTTAACCATTTTACTTCTTTCCTATTATTTTTTACTGAGCTAAGCTCACCTTCCATTCTTTTAATTTCTAATTCTTTTTGATTGTATTTTTTTCGTAATTCCTTAGCTTTTTTTGTAGATTCTTTTCTTTTTCCTGGAATCATTTTTTTAATTTCTTTTGCTAATTTATTGAAATCATTTTTAAGAACAGTTTTTAATTTTTTTTCCTTTGGTATATTTCTCATTAATCGTTTAAATTCATCATCATACATATTATATCTCTCCATATAATTTTGATAAACAGTATTATCAACCCTTTCAACCATTTTTTCTCTTACTGACCTTATATCAGCATTTATATTAATACTTTTAAAAGCATCTCTTATAACATAAAAAAAACATTCTCCTCCACCGGCATTATCTACAATTCCATAATTGTTATTACTCATAAATTGTTCTATCCATTGTGAATCACTTTTACCAGGATTTTTATAATTTTTCTTTTCTCTCTTATCATCTTTTTCTTTTTCACCTGTCAATAAAAAATCATCATCATCTTCATAATCTTCAATATTTAATTCTACTAATACTTTTGGTGGATTTTTTAACTTTTTATCATCATCATCTTTTTTATCATCTGAATTTTCATTATCACTTTCATTATCAATATCGCTTAAATCAATTAATCCTTCCTCATCATCAGGATTTTCAGTATCTAAATCTTCTTCATCACTTTCATTATCTCCTGAATCATAATCCATAACTAATTTTTCATTTATCATACATTTATTAATATAAGACTTATCAATAAAGGAATATAATAATGGTCCGTCGATTAATGATATATCTAAATCTCCATCTTCATCTTTTAAGTTTTCTAATTCTTTACTATCAAATTCATAAACACCAATTTGATAAATTTTTTTTGTTTCATCAACAACCAAATAAACTGGAGTAAATAAAATATTATTATCAATAAATGTAAATTTTATATCCCCTAAAGCAATAACAACAGGAATATTAAATAATTGAATTTGATACATAGAAACATCTCTTCCTTTATCATTTTCATCAATATTTTTTAGTTCGGCGTATGATACTTTTTCATTAATTTTTGATAATACCATATAATTTAGCCTAATATTAAAAATTTACTTAAGAAACTATCATTACTAATTTCTTCCATATAAAACCATAATTGTTTTCTTCTTTGAACAATGTCATAATTAGAAATCTCTTTCTCATAAATAACAATTTCTTCTATCAAATCCTGTTTCCTTTTTTTTCTTTTTGTTATTCCATAATAATCGGCTATTAAATCTAACTGTTTTTTTGTATAATTTTCACTATAATTTAGTTCACTAGAAATATAATCGTCAATACCTAATTCATCAAAATTATTGTTATTTAACTTACTAGATTCTTCATTAACATTTTCTAATAATTTTTCATATGTTACTTCTCTATTATTTTTATTATTTTTTTCAATTAAAGAAAAAGATAAATTCTTAACACTCATTAATAATATAATAATTAATAATGTTTTTATATTATTATTTTTTAATCTTCTTCCAAATCATCATTTAAATCCATAAATTTAAATATAATTTTACTGTTTAAACTATTATATTCTTTGTGATTTAAATTTGAAAAATATTCTATATCATTTAAAATACTATCCCAATTTGATAATTCAGATAAATATTTTTTACCTGATAAAATCATTATACTTATATTCTCAACCAACTCACAAATATGATTTATTTTATTATCTTTATACATTTCATTTTTGATTTGTTTAATAAATTCAATTATAATTGATTCTATTTCTAATTTTTCAATAATTTCTAATTCGGCACAAATACTAAAGAAACTACTTAATGCTCTTCTTTTTTCATTTTGTTTATTATATTCACAAAATAAGTTATAATCCTCACTAGAATCAATATAATTTATAACTTCAAATATACTTTTAAAATTTTTAAAATTTTTGATACATATATCTTTCATAACAGAAAACTGTTCAATTAATTCTTTATATAATTTAGCATATACTGATGACCAAAATTTATGAACACTTCCTATTTCAAAGATTGCTTCTCCTATTTTTTCTAGAGTATCTGAACCATTATCACCTTCCTCTACAATTACATCTTTAATTATACAGATAATTTCATCCAATACTAGATTATATGTATTATCAGTAAGTTTATTTAAATTACATCTAATTTTGTCCATTTGTGCTTCGACGCCTTGAGTATTTTTTTCTAATTTAGTTTTTTTAAAATTTCTAATAGAATTCCAATCTTCTTGTGTTATATTTTCCTTTTTTACTGTCCTCGCAATATTTCTATAATTATTTCTTTTAAATACAGGTGTTTTTTGATAAGATGGTGCTCCTACTCTCTTAGATAATTTATTAATTTTTTGTATTACTTCTTCGCATAATTCATTTATTAGATTTTTCTCTTCAATATCTAGAAAGAAATCTAAATTATATGTTTTTTTTGTTTTTAATACTGAAATCATTTTACAACTAATAATAATAATAATACATATTTTTTTTTATATCAATTTTGGATTAACTTAAAATTGAAACCAACTTAAATATATATTAATTATATTAATTAAGATGACTTCATTATTACAGAACTCCTCAAATAAAGAAATTATGTATTCATTCTCTACCTGGGATGATGAGACTTTAAATTTAAAACAAAAGTTATTAAGGGGCATTTATGCCTTTGGATTTGAAAAACCAAGTTCTATTCAGAAAAAAGCTTTATATCCATTAACACACAGACCACCTGTTGATATTATTGCTCAAGCACAATCAGGTACTGGAAAAACTGGAGCTTTTGTAACAGGAACTTTACAAATTATAAATGAAAAAAATAACAATACTCAAGCTATTATATTAGCTCCTACTCATGAATTAGCTATTCAAACTAAACAAGTTTTAGATGATATTGGAAGATTTTTAAAAGTTAAAACTCAATTATTAGTTGGTGGTACTTCTGTAGAAAAAGATAAAAAACTATTAATAGAAAACACACCACATATTGTTATTGGAACTCCTGGTAGAGTTCATGATATGTTTAGAAGAAGATATTTATCAAATAAACATTTAAAATTATTAATTATTGATGAAGCTGACGAAATGCTTTCTTCAGGATTTACTGAACAAACGTATAAAATATTTCAGTTTATGCCTAATAGTATTCAAATTGGATTATTTAGTGCTACAATGCCAAATGATTTAAAGCAACTTACAGATAAGTTTCTTAGAGATCCTGTTGAAATATTAGTTAAAGCTGAACAACTTACTTTACAAGGTATTGCTCAATACTTTATTAATATTGAAAATGATGTTCAAAAATATGAAACACTTAAAGATTTATTTTCCAGTCTCACTGTCTCTCAAGCAATTATTTATTGTAATAGTACAAAAAGAGTTGATGATTTACAAGAGGCAATGGAAGCAGATAATTTTCCTGTTAAGAAAATTCATGGAAAAATGCCTGATGAAGAAAGAAAAAAGACACATAAAGATTTTAAATCAGGAGGTTGTCGGGTCTTAATTACTTCCGATTTATTTGCTAGAGGTATAGATGTTCAACAGGTTAGTATTGTTATTAATTTTGATATTCCAAAAAATGAACATACATATCTACACAGAATCGGTCGTTCTGGTAGATGGGGCAGAAAGGGTATAGCTATTAATTTTCAAACCAAACACGATATTTCACGTCTTAAAAAATTTGAAGATTATTATAGCACTCAAATTGAAGAAATGCCTGCAAATTATACATCCCACCTAGGATTAAATTAAATCGTTTAATAAATAATACAATTTTCTTTATTTGATTTAAATGTTAAATAAAGAAAACAAATTTTTTTCTGATGAAACCTTTAAATTACCTATTGAATATTTAAAAAATAAAATAGAAGTTTCTGAAAATATTAAAACAGATTTAGAACTAGTTGAAACAATATCAAAAGATACTCGTCCCATTTATCATTATACATTCAATCCTAAAACATTATTAGGTAAATTATCTATACAGCCATGGTCAAAATATTTTACAACAAATAAACTTTTTTTAGAAGACTCACAAAAATTATATAAAAATATACAATCTCTTCCTTTTGAAAAACATATTATTGAAAATATGTTAGAATCTTGGAATGATGTTAAAGAACAAACTAATTTTTTAGAAAAATATCAATACATTGATTTCAATAGATTTAAATGGCTTAATAGATCAGCTATTTTTTTATCTATTTTAAGCTTTTATAATATTTCTGCTCCTGTTTTACAATTAATTGCACCATTATTTATTTTGATTATACCATTTGTTGTTCTTAAAATGATGAATCTTCCTATAAGTTGGAACTCATATTATAAAATACTTAAGGAAAATTTAAGAAATCATGCTGTTGGAAAACTTTTCTTTTCTTTTAAAAATGCTTCTATTGGAAATAAACTTTATTTATTATTTGCTGCCGGAATGTTTTTTTGGAATATATATCAAAATATTTTAAGTTGTTATAGATTTTACATTAATACACATTATATTACTAATAAATTTGAAATAATTAATGAATATTTAGATTATACTATTGAAAAAATTAAATTTTTTTATAACTTAACAAAAGATTTAGAATCTTATAAAGAATTTAATAAAAATTTATTGATTTATAAAGATAAGTTACAAAAATTTCATAATTCTATTAGAAGTCTTCCAAATAATAAACAAAAATTAAGTAAATTTTCTAATATTGGAAAACTTATGAAAAGTTTCTTTGTTTTATATGATGATGAAAATATTAACAATATTATTAATTATTCTCTAGGATTTCACGGTTATATTGATTCTATTATTGGTGTTCATAACAATATAATTTCTAAAAAATTAAATATTTGTAATTTTGGGGATAAATTTTCTTTAAAAAATATTTATCATCCATCTATTGATAAACCTGTTAAAAACAATATTAATTTAAGAAAAAATATTATTATTACTGGACCTAACGCTGCTGGAAAAACTACTAGTATTAAAGCTACTGCTATTAATATTTTATTAACACAACAAATCGGATTTGGATTTTTCGATTCCGGACAAAACAAATTATTTGATTTTATTCATTGTTATTTAAATATACCTGATACTTGCTCTAGAGATAGTTTATTTCAAGCTGAAGCTAGAAGATGTAAAAATATTCTAGATTTAATTGAAAATAATCCAAATAAAAAACATTTTTGTATTTTTGATGAATTATATTCAGGAACAAATCCATATGAAGCTATTAGTAGCGCATATTCATATTTAACCCACATTTCAAAAAATAAAAATGTAAGATTTTTATTAACTACTCATTACATTAAATTATGCAAATTATTCAATAAAAAAATAGTTGTAAATAAATCAATGAAAACTTTATTTAACCAAAATAAAGACCCTATTTATACATACAAAATATCAAACGGAATATCAAACGTAAAAGGTGGCGTTTCTGTTTTAAAAAATTTAAATTATCCAAAATCAATTATTAAAAATACATATGATATTTTAGAAAAAATATAATACGTTTGAATAATGTTTTTATTTTATAATCATTAAGTAATAATGGTTTTTTCAAGAGGACTAGTAATTAGCTTAGGTGTAAGCGCATTAAGTTGCACTTTACTATTCTTATATTTTAGAAATAAAATATCAACAATAGAAAGAAAAGTTGATGTTGTTTTTGATTTAGTTCAAAACTATCAACCTACTGATAATATGAATAAATATAATGAAGAAAATTTTCAATATCAACAACAAAATCAAGATAATACATACTCTAATGATGAATCTGATGAAAAAATACAACAAAACATTATACTTGAAGATAATAGAATTCAAATTTCTGATGATGAGAGTGATGATGATAGTGAAGAAGTGAGCGATAGTGATGAAAGCGATGACGAAGAAGAAATACCCAAACTTTCTTTAGCAGAAACTAATGAAACTGAAGAAATTAAATTAAATGATGTTAAACAAATTACAGTAGATAAAGTTGTAGAAGTTAATAATAATATTGAAATTGAGGAAATAGACAGTTTAGACGAGATTGATGATGAGGACGATGATGAAGAAGAAGATAATAATGAAAATCAAGAAGATGAAGAAGAAGATAATAATGAAAATCAAGAAGATGAAGAAGAAATAAATGATGATAAAAATGATGATGATGATAATGAATTAAGTAGTAGTCAAGAAGATGATATTAATTATAATAGTCTTAAAGTTACTGAATTAAAAGCAATTGCTGAAGCAAAAGGTTTAAATAATTATAAATCATTAAAAAAAGGACCATTAATTGAATTAATAAAGGCATCGGAATAATTTTATATAACAATTATATAAATGAGCTGGGCAACTTGTTATTCAGGTTCTAATAATATACATTTTAATACACCTCCTTTTATGAGTGATGGAAGATTATTTACTAATTTCAATCCTTCATATGAAGCAAATCAGAAATTTAGGAATAATTTAGGTATTAAAAATAATTATGACTACAGACAATGGTTAATTAAAAACGGAAATATATTAACTGAAAAAAATAGAGAATTGGCATGTAACGAATGTTCTCCTTGTGTAAAACTATCTGAAAATTCAAAACACCATAATAAATATTTATTTCAAGATACTGCCGATAAATCTAGACCTTACGGTTATGAAAATTCTGATTTAAAAAATTTATATTTATCTAAACATGCGCTTCAATCTAAATTAGTAGCACCTATTATGACTCAAGAACAGATATTATTAAATAAAGCTTCTTTATAATTAAATATTAATTAAATTACTAAATAATATTTAAACAAAAAATAACTGTTAATTGTATGAATATATTAAGCATAGATGTTGGAATGAAAAATTTAGCAATTTGTTTATTTAATATCAATGATAAACTTGATTACAAAATTAAAATATGGGATGTTATTAATTTATGTGATGAAAAGAATTTTTGTTGTGGAGAGAAAAATACAAAAACAAATAAAATTTGTAATAAAAAAGCAAAATTTACCAAAAATAATAAATATTATTGTAAAATTCACGCAAAAAATAAAGAATTCAAAATACCTACTACAGATTTAAATACTAATAAAATTAAAAAATTAAAAATTAATCAGTTAAAAGAATTAGCAAACAAATATGACATCGAATTCGAAAAAAAAATTAAAAAAGATGATTTAAAAAATATTTTAAATAAAAAATTAGAAATTGAATATTTTGATAATATTTCATCAGTAAAAGCGAACAGTTTTAATTTAGTTCAATATGGAAGAAACTTAAAAAAAAAATTTAATAAAATTTTTAATGATATTAAAGTAGACGGAGTTATTGTTGAAAATAAAATAGGACCACTTGCTATGAGAATGAAAACACTTCAAGGTATGATTATGCAGCATTTTATTGAAAAAGATATACCTTTAGTTGAAGAAGTTTCCGCTTCAAATAAATTAAAAGAATTTTTAGGTAATAAAAAAACTACATATACGGAAAGAAAAAATGAAAGTATTAAAATTACCAGAAATATTTTAAATGAAAACAATTTTTTAAATAATTGGTTAGAACACTTTAATAAACATAAAAAAAAAGACGATTTAGCCGATAGTTTTTTACAAGGAAGATGGTACTTAAAAAATACAATTTTAAAAGAAAAATTTGAATAATATATTTATTATGCGGATTACTTAAAATTAAAAGTTCTAGTTAAAACATAAGATGGAAGAAATTAATCTTAATTTAGGAGAACCTAATTTAAATGTTACTGGTACTGATTCTGTTGGAGCAATTAAAATTAATATTGAAGAACCAAAAAAAAGTGTTAATTTTGGACCTGGTGCTGAAATGTTAATGAATCCAAATAAGAATAAAGCTACTTCACCAAAGACTGATATAAAATTAAGCGAACTTAATGATATTGGAAATGTTGATATTAGTGAAGATAAACCAAAAATGAAAAGACCTTCATTCACTGATGTTACTAGCAACATTTTTGGAAAACCCTCTAATGGTAGTAATGACAATATTTCTTTAAAATTTGATAAACCCCCTGAAATTTCTGTTGAACCTCTCAAAAAAGCTACATCTAATCCTAAGATTGAAACTAATGATGGGTTCAAAACATTTAACGAAATACCTGTTGCTCCATCCGCTCCTCCCCCTACTCCTACTTTATCTGCTGAAGAAACACTAAGAGAAAAACTTAAAATTTTAAGAAAACTTGAAGATTTAGAAAAAAAAGGTATTCAACTTACTAAAAAATATAGTATGGAATCTCCATTAGCTGAAATGAAAGGAGAATATGAAATGATTAAAAATGAAAGAGAAAAGAAAAACAGTATTAAATTTCAAGGTAAAATGCTTATGGCATTTGTAAGTGGATTAGAATTCTTAAATGGAAGATTTGACCCATTTGATTTAAAACTAGATGGATGGAGTGAAGCTGTTAATGAAAATATTGATGAATATGATGATGTTTTCGGTGAATTACATGAAAAATATGGAGGAAAAGCAAAAATGGCTCCTGAACTAAAATTATTATTTATGCTTGGAGGAAGTGGTGCCATGTTACATATGACAAATACTATGTTTAAATCTGCCATGCCTGGTATGGATGATATAATGAGACAAAATCCTGAACTTATGCAGCAATTTCAAAGTGCTGCCATGAATTCAATGAGTCAAAGTAATCCTGGTTTCGGTGAATTTATGGGAGGAGTTATGGGTGGAAACGGTTCTGGTCCAATGCCTCCAATGGGCTCACCTCCTGTTCCTTCTAGAGAAATGAGACAAAATCCTCCTAGAATGCCAAGACAATCCTCTAGACCTGATGTTGCAGCCAGTAGAAGACCACAATTCAATGATGCTGTTAATGTTAAGGATAATTATGGTAAAACTTCCAGAGCTGAAATGAAAGGACCCAGTGATTTGAATGATATTTTATCTGGTCTAAAAACCAAAAAAATTAATATTTCTCAAAACAAAGATTCAAATAGTGTTGTTAGTGTAAACGAATTAAATGAAATGAAAAATTCTGTTTTAGAAAGACCAAAAAAATCTAAAAGAAAGCCAAAGTCTGAAAGAAACACTATTAGTCTTAACTTTAATTAAAAATAATAAATAATTACTATATATGGTTCTAGGTATTATTTTATATGAAGGTGTTGATTTAGCTTATAATATTATAAAATTAAGTTATAATGGTGTTACCGGAGCCTATAACTGGTGGTACCAAGTTGAAGAAAATGAAATAAAAGAATCCAACAATGAAACAAAAGAACTTCTTGAACAATTAAAATTATTAAATAATAAAGTTGAAGAACTAGAAAATATTATACAAAAAAATAAAAAAAATTAATACTAATTACAACTTTAAATAGTATTAATCTACTTCTTACGTGTTCTTTTACCTCCTCTCTTTATTATATTTCTTAACTTATTTGTTTTATTTTTTATATTTCTAGTTAATCTATCTATTTTTCCTTTTTTTTTATCAATTTCTTCCGGATTTAATTTTAAATTTTTTTTGATTTTTTTTATTTCTTGCTTTTTTAAAGCTATTTGTTTTTTTAAATATTTTGACCTTGTTTGCCTACCAGAACCCTTTTTTTTTCTTGTTTTCTTTTTTTTTCGACGTTTTCCACCAACTTTCCTACTTTTTCGTTTGGCTACCATTTCAAGTTCTTTTCTAAACTCAGGCATTCGTTTCACTAAAGACGGGTTACCAAGCATAGACTTTCTTCTTTTCCTCTCTGTTGCTTCTTTTTCTGCCTTAATTTGGTTCTCTGTAATAAGCATCGGAGTGGTTGCGTTTTCTACTCCTTCTCTTAATTTTGACATAGCAAAAGCACATTGACTATTCATTATAAAATCGTGAATTCTATTTGTTATATTACTAGTTTGGCCTTTTGAAAGTAAGGTTTTTAAATTAAATGTCAAATCAACATTTACTATTATATCTTTATAACCTGCTTCACCTTCTATTACTGTAAATTTTTCTCCCCGATTTTTTACAATTTTTGCAGAAGAAATTGTATATCGTTGGTCTTTTGGCGTTTTGATTAAATCTTTTCTATATATTTTTGTATTTATTTTAGTTGCGTTTTGAGAAAAAATATAAGAAGGTATAAATCTTATAGGATTTATTTTTTGTTTAATATCTTTTTTTATTTCTTTTGAATAAAATTCACTATTTAAGTGTGGATCTATATCTAATGTTATATATTCATTCACCTTAAAGTTGGCAGGTATTTTTACTATTACAGAAGTATTATTTACCACAATCAATCTTTTTTCATTTGGCTTTGATTTTTCAGGAATCCAGAAAGATATTTTACTTTTTTTTTTACTTATTTTTTCTATTTTTTTTGGATATTTATGTCTTAAAAATGTAAAATTTACTAGAGTTTCTAGATGTTTTTTTATATTACTATTATTTGGTTTTTCACAAAAATATAATTGAATTTTGTTTACTTTTACTAAATTTTTCCATATTTTTTCATATCCTTCATTATCTTTGTATTGTTCATATTGTAATATACCATCTATTATTTTTGAAGAATCTAATACCGGACTCAAAAATGAAATTTTATAAGTATTTTTATTTTTATCGTAATTTTTTATTTCTAATATTTTAGCTTCTAACCCAAAATTTTTATTTTGTTTTCTAGGCTCATATCTAACTATGTCCCCTACTTTTAAATTTTCTGTTAATTCTCCCAATTTTCTATTAAAATTACGATATGTTATTGGAAAAAATTTATCGCCTGACAGTTGTCTTGATTTATAATTAAATGTTACAGAATATAATGTTTTTGATTCATCTCCTCCACATCTAGCTTTTTTTTCATCTTTTTTACTATATTTTGTTGTCTTTTTTTCTCCCTTACGAGTTCTTTTTTCAATTCTTTTAGCCAATTCATCTATATCTATTTTATTATCTATTTTTGTAGCCATTATTCTATTATAAATTAGTGAGAAATTATACTAAAGTTTTAAAATTATTTAAATTTCTAAGTTGTTCTCTTCTTTCATCTTTTTTTCTAACTTTTTCCAACACCTCTCTAGCTTTCCTTATTTCTTCATCTGATACTTCATTATTTGAATCTAAATCCAATAAATGTTCATAATTTCTATATTTACGAGGTATTATACATAACGTACTTTCTTCATTGAATAAATGCTGAGTCAAAATTGTGAATATAGCAGTTAATGCTAAAGCTATTAAAATGTCTCTACTACCCATCCATGAAATAGCAAAAATCAATATTTGTCTTCCAATATTATTTTTTAGATACTCTTCTTGAGATTTACTTAGTTCAACAGTAACATATTTTGAACCTATATTTAACATTATCATCACTAATCCTGCGAAAAATTTACTATTGTTTAATGATTTTAAATAAGATAAAGTTGTTTTAATCATATTTAATATTTAGTAAGAAAATTTTATTTAGTCGCATTTAAAGTTGTTAATTCAGATTTAGTTTTTAATATTCTATCATTATCTGTTTGACATGGTGATGAAAAATTTGCTGGTCTCCAAGTTCTTATATTCAATTTATGTTCTTCCTCATCATTTTTGATATTATTACAAAATGTTTCCTTAGAATCTATTAATATAACAACGATTAATGTCATTATTATTCCTGAAATTATCCCATAATTTTTTGCTATATATCCATTTAGGAATATCAATAGTAATATGTAAAATTTATTATTCTCAAATTTCTTTAAATATTTAGGTTTTTTATATACTAATACTACCAATATTGCTAATAAAATATAATTACTATAATTATTCATTTATAAAATTATATTATATTTTATTCAGTATATTAATATAAAATTATAATCTTATTTTTTTATAAGTATGGCATCAACTCTTTCGTATTCTGATTATTCATCAAACAATAAAAATGAAGAATTTTCTTCAAAAAAAAGAAAAAATAGAACAATAAAGAAAAAAAGCAAAAAAGTTGAACAATTCCTAAACACAATGGGAAGTATTGATAATGAAGAAGAAGATTTAGCAGATTTTAATACTGAATTTAAACAATTTCCTCCTAATCCTGAATTAACAAAACAACCCTATGAAAAACAAGAAGATTTTAATCAAACTGACGTTTCCGTTAGTCCTGAAGGATTCACTAAATTAGATTCTAATAAAACAAATGATATGAATTATCAAAATTATTTTAACACTTATATTCCTTATTATAATAAAGCTACAAATAACTCTAATTTACACGGATCTAAAGATGAACTAATGAGAAAACTAAATTATATGATTCATCTTTTAGAAGAAAATAAAGATGAAAAAACTCAAAATGTTACAGAAGAACTTGTTTTATATATGTTTTTAGGCGTTTTTACTATTTTTGTTGTTGATTCATTCGCTCGTGCTGGAAAATATACTCGTTAATATTATTTAAACTATTAATAATATTAACCTTAAATAATTACACTATCTGGATATTTTGTTTCTATTTCATCTTTTTTCTTTCCACAAATATCATCTAATTCTAATTTCTTATCTTCATTTACATTTTCTATTTGATTGTTTGTATCTTTTTTACAGCATTTACATCCACATTTTTTATAGCAACAACTACATTTACAACACGTAATAGGTCTAAAAATATAATCGTATTTTAAATAATTGCGTGTATATAATAATATTAACCCCCATAAAAAAATATTTAAAATAAATGAAATAATACTACCTATTGATATTAAAAAAATAGAATCTGAATATGTATTCACTGATAAATTATAAATTATAAAAATAGATAAACATAAATTATTTAAATAACGTGACATAAAATGATTTTTAAAAATAACCTTAAATACCTCTTGTCTTCTACATTTCATATCAGCATTCGTCCTTATGGCCATAGGCTGGCGGGGATTTGATATCGAGTACTCCATATATGAAAAAGTTTCATTGTAAATATAATAACAAAAATAATGATTAAAAACAGCCAGACTTTTTAATTGTTTTACCAAAAATTTAATTAATGATAATAATCCTTGAGGAGAAAATATTACTTTTAGTAATTCAATAAAGTGTGTACAGTATATTACTGATTTTGACCTACAATCATTTAATTGGGATATTTGGTTTAGTATTCTATTTGTTTCATAAGTAGCTTCAATATATTCTTCAAATTTTTTTTCACAAATTTTTGGATATTTTGTGGATTTATATATATTTGCCATAGTTGAAATAAAAAAATCACAAAATAAAAAAATTATTATGTAATATCCATTATACATATTACCAATTGTTGCTAATAAACCTATTCTTGATTTAACTTCTGTTAATCTATATAAAAATAATAAACCGATATATGGAGTATTTTTTTTTAAAAATTTATATCTTATGTCAAATAAATTATCATTTTTTAGACCATCCATATGTATTCCTCCTATTTTTGAATTAAACTCACTCTCTATATAGAAAGTTTCACTATCTATATTTAAAGTTTGATCAGTAGATACAGCACTGTGAATATTTTTAATCAAAAAACGAATACGTTTATTGTTATAATAAATTACTTCATAAGAAACTAAACTAATTACTAAACTAAGTATAGAAACACTTATTGATAAATAATAAATAGTTATTTGGTCATAAGTATAACTTGATACATTTTTTAATATTAAAAATAATTGAAATAATGATTGTGGAGCACTTTCCAATAAAGATTCAGTCATTCTAATATCAATATAATCTAATTTTTCTCCATTAACATCTACTTGGTTAAAATTTCTAAAACTCATACATGCTGATAATACTACGTGTAATTGTAGAACATTAAACAAAAAACTACAAAATAAAATCATTACTGCCTCAATAATTGTTTTAATTCTATCAAAACAACTTATATCTCTTAAATCTAAATTAGGTAAAGCCCACTTTTGATTTGTTAGTGCATAAAAAGTAGGTAAAAATAATATAACTAAACATAAACTAAAATATTCTGAGTTTGACTTTTCTAAATCAAGAAGCACTATAATATCACTAACAATATCAAAATAGTATAAACCCAATGTAAAAAATAATAGAAAAATATTATAAAAAAGTTTCAATGTAATATAAGATATAGAGCAATATTTTCCTTTACAACAACATTTACACCTTAAAACTATTTTATCAGTAGGACAACATTGAATTATGCGACATTCTTCCATAATATTTTAAATTAGTATTTAAACTTTATATTAATTTAAAATAAACACATCGTTACTTAAAAATGGTCTATAACCAAAATTATAAAAATAATATGATGTTTTGCTTTTTGAAATTGGTTCATAATTATCCATCAACTTTTTTAAAATTACATTATTATTAGATATATTTTCAATAAATAATCTAGAAAAAACTAAAGTCTTATAAATTAAAGATATTGAGCACATAAAACTTAATACAAAAACACTTTCATCTGTTTCTTTAAAAGAACCTATTAACTCCATACTTCTATTACTATTATAGGTTGTATAAGTATTATGAAAAATAAAACAATCATAAACTTCACCATTAATCATTGTAACAGTAATAAATATTTGTTTATCTTTTACCAATAAACTTATATGATTTAAATTTGGTGTGATAATACAATTAAATTTTGATTTCATTAATCTTTCATAAACATTAACAAAATATTTAAATGTTTGATTGGTAATTAAAATTGTATTTATCGAAGATTCATCAAATTTAACTTGTTTATCCCAATTTGAAATATTAAATAAATAATTATTATATATTGTTAAAGGAACAATAGAAGTTGTATCTCCTTCTCTTTTAAATAAATAAACGTATTCACTTTCATTGTATCTTGAATTTACATAATGACTATAAATTATTTTTGGTGCCAATCCTTTTTTTCTATATTTTTTATGAACACATAAAAAATCAACATATTGTAATTGTAATTTTTTATTTCCAATATAACAATCTAAAGGTCTAGTACTCATAGTTCCTATAATTTTTTTTAAATTATTTTTATCAAACATTATTGATAAATATGCTTTTCTATTATGATACTTAAAAAAATTTAAAACGTCCATTTTTGAAGGTGAATATTTTTCTTCTTTATTAGGTAAATAAAATCTTTTTATAAAATAAGAAAATTGTGATTTTAATTTAACTGGTGTTTTTTCATATGAGTTAAAATATATGTTTGGATCGTAAAATTTATTTTTTTCAGGTTTTTTATGTTGAATAATACCAGGGGGAATTATCCAATATTTTATATTATGAAAATGAAAAACAGGTTGCTTAGACCAAAAAGGATATTTTAATTTATAAATAGCTATTAATACTAGTATAATTAGTATTATTATTAATATATACATAAATAATCAATATTTAATTATTTATTAAAACTAAACGAAAAGAAAATATAATATAATATTAATGGATGTGTTGATATCGGGTCAATATATATTAAGTAAAATCATTTTACATTTAAGAGAACAAACAAATTTATATTTTGAATTACCAAAAACAAAAATTAAAAGTAAAAAATGGTTAATGGCAATTAAAGATTTAAATGTTGCATTAGAATATAATTTATTATTTTATAAAAAAACAATAGGAGAAACACTTACTATATTTCAACTAGATTTTTTAAGAAAATATCAAGCATTTAGTGGATTAAATTTCTTACCACAACAAATAATTTATGTAAAAAATGTTTTAAATAAAGTTAAATTAAAATTACTAAATGATTATCCGTTTTTACCTTATAGAAATAAAAGTATATTTTTCAATCAAAGTAGTGAAAGTGCAACAAAAAAAGCTGAGAATTTAATTAATAATTCTTTTCAAAACAATATATAAATGGATATTCATATTTTGATGCAGGTAATAGTTTTAAAATTAGAAAAAAAGGATTATAAATTAGATATTCCTAAGATTAAAAATAAAAAAGAAAAGAAAAAAATTTTAAAAAACTTAAAAATTGTTAGAGACTCATTTAAACATAATTTTTTGAAATATCATAAAAAACCATATCTTGAAAAAATTGGGAAAAAACTATCCAATAAGGATATTACATTTATAAATAAACATAATGATATAGATATGACAGACATATTTAAAAAAAATACAATAGAAAATGCTATGTCAATGTTAAGTGATTATAGAAAAAAAATAATGAATATAAGTAGATTTCCTTCTCCTTTAGCTGGAATTACAGCTAAAGAAGCAAGTGATGCTGCTAGAAATAGATTAAATGGTGGTTACAAAAAATCTAAAAAAAAAGAAAAAAAATAAAAAATAAAACAATACGTAAATAAATTAATATAAACAAATTATTAATTTATTAAACAACAACTTAATTCTTTTTTTATTTCAAATTTAATATCTCCAAAATTATTTTCATAAAAATAATAAGAATGTTTATACAATCCACAATAAGACAGTCAATGGTAACTTTCTGGAAGAGTTACATAAAGTTTTCTAGTTCTTTTATTTGCTAGTCTTTCAACATCACCAACATGAGGTGTATATTGAGATTGAAAAATATCTAAAAAAGCATTAATGTATAATTTTTCTTTTCTTTCTGGAACGCACAGCATAAATATTTCTTGTTTTCCTTCGGCGTGTCTTTCAATTAAATTAAAAAAATTAGCCTTCAATTGAGCTTGAAAATCTTGTTTTTCTTTTGCCCATTTTTGATTATACATATTTTTCAAATCATCAAAACTAGGTATTTCTTTCTGGGTATATTCGGAGTATCCCTCGTCTTTTGAACTTAGTAGTGGTCTCTGAAATTCAGCCATATTTTATTTATATTTAAATAATAAAAATAAAATACTAACGAATTATGATGGTTTATATAAAAGATATAAATATTGATGCTGATACTGAACTGTAATCATATCAATCTTTCCTTTTAAAATAAAACCTACATTTTTGGCTAATCCTAATATATGTTTTTGAGTTTCCATATATAATTTATGACTATTTTGACGTATATTTTTGGATTTATCATCCTTAAATATTTCATTAAATTCTGCTAAATTATTTTTCTTGTCCAAATCAAAGTTGGCTTTATACTGAAAATCTTTAAATTTAACTAACGAACTAGTTATTCTTTTCTTGGCATATTTTTGAGCACTTACTAAATGTAAAGGGTCTGCTACATTCAATATAGGGTCAAATTTATCTCTATTTACTAAATGTATAATTAAGTAACCACCAGGCATTAACCAATTATAACAATTCTTAAAAAAAGTGTTTTTGTCTTTAATATAATACAATGTAAAATAAAAACATGTTATTGTGGAAAAACTTTGTTCAGGATATAACATTGATTGTAATACATCTCCTTTTTTAAATGTTAAATTTGGAAATTTATTTTTAGAATGTTTTATCATTTCTTCTGATTTATCAACACCTTCTGCTTTAAATCCAGACTTATTTAATAGATTTACATGTTGTCCTGATCCAGAACCAATATCTAATACTCTATTTACAGAATTTACTTTTATTAATCTTTTAATTTCACCCACTTCAAAATCATTTTTTACTTTATCTAAAGTTAAATCATCATAAATATCAGTATAAAATTCATCATATATTTCATTTCCTCTTTTTAATATAAATTTTTCTTTTTGTGTAAATCCTTCTTTATAAATCATATCTTTATTTACAATCATTAAAACAATTAAAATTATTCCTGTTATTAAAGCTATTTTTGACCAACCTTTTATTTTTAATATTTTTTTTAAACTTTTTTTAAAAAAACTGATTAATTTTTTGATTAAATTTTTTACATTTTTAACAACATTTAAGTTTTTTTTCATAACTTATATGTATTATAGTTATTTTTTTTATATAAAATTTTATATAAAATGAATGATAAAGATATTACTGATAAAAGAAACATAAAAGAATTTAAGGGTATTACATTTTCAAAATTTAAAAAAAGTGATGCAAAAAAAGAATTACTAAATAATTTAAGTAATGGTAAAATAGAACCCGCATGTTATTGGAGTGGTGAATTTATATGTGCTGGCCACTTTGCTGATTTATGGGAAATTTTATTACTATTTAGCAGTAAAAATATACATTTAGGAAATCCAAAATTACCAATTTACTTAGAATTAAGAATAGAAAATTTTAAACAAATTCTTAATAATGGATATATAGAAAATATACTTAAAATGAGGAATAATGATAAAATAAGAAGATTGTTTGCGGAAGTTGTTTGTGTTTTATGTTTAACAAAAAAAAAACATTCATTTGATAATATTAAAGTTAGTAAAGATGATTTTAATATTACAATGATTTCGCATAAAATGAAAGCAAATAACACTTCTTATGCTCAAAAGATTTTTAAAAAAGAAGACCCTACTGAGTTATTTATTGCTGTGAATGAATTTTCATGGAATATTATAAAAAATCAAAAAAATGGTTCTTTAGCATGTTATTGGTTCGAATGGATTTTAGGTTTTGAAGATATTTATAAAAAAGAACATAAATCTTTTTTAGCTGGAAGAAGAAGTAATATCCCTGTTGATAGTAGTAATCAAAAAGATATTATTTGGATTATTTGGGAATGTTTATTATTAGAAGCTAATAATAGAAATAAAGGATTACATAAAATTATTAAATCACTATTGAGTGTTTTTTGTTTAAGATATAAACCTGGAGTTAGAAAAAGAAGAAAATATATTATATATTTTGCTATTAATTTATTGACCGAACCTTTAGACAATAAAATACCAATTATAAAAGATGAAAAACAAATTCAAAATATAACATCAAAAATAAATATTATTTACAAACAAATAAAAAAAAATGAAATAAAACCAGCTACTGATTATTTATTTAATAATAGTATGACAAATAATAATTTAGAAAAAACAATTAGTAAATTAGAAAAAATGAATGCGCTTAGTGGAATGGTTCCCAGAAATTAGATAATAAATAGACATTGTTCACCAGTACAGATTATCCTTTTTAAATTTTTTTCTATACATTAATTATAATATAATATGTCTAGAGTAAGAAAACAAAACGCTTTGTATGGTTACGCACCCAATGCCGACCCAACTACTACAGTAACTATAACCGCTGCTGACGGTAGAACAACAAAAGTTTCCACTGGTGCTACAACTGGATGGGGTGGAAATATGAAAGGAGGTTTATTTCCCACTGTTGGAGTGTCATATCACTTCAATCTTATGAAAGCAGCATGCTGCAGAAATGGAGGTGGAAAAGCCCCTATGGTCAACATCCGTGATGAAGATGATGCTGATGATATTATCGGAAACTAATTTTAATTTAATTAAATATTTAATTTAATATTTAAATATTTAGCAAAACTTATGCGTAACTTTTTTTTCTCAGTAAATTACATAATGGCACGTAAGTCCAGATCACGCACCGCACGCCGCACCTTAAAGGGCGGAAAACGCAGAAAAGCAAGAAGAAGTACACGCAAGCGCAGAAATACACGCAAGCGCAGAAAGAGCCGCACTCACAGAAAGAGACGCTAATTCATAAATAATAATATTTTATTTTAATTATTATTTATAATTCACCTACAATATACCTAATTAATAAATACAATATTCCTCCCCACGTCGAATCAATCAATCCTATTTTCAAATCATATTTATTTAATAATGTATAATTTGTAAAATCATAAACTGCATATGTTGAAAATCCTAGTAAAAAACTATCTAATAAATTTAAATTTTTTTCAATTACAAAATAATATATTTGAAATATTAATATTAAATATGCTAAAATAAATCCCAAAACTTTTGTTTTTGTTGATTCTCCTTGTATTTTATTTAACATCTTCAAAAATATACTTCCAAATCCTAACAATTTTAAAAATATGAAATCTAATAATAAAACTAATAAACCTACTAATAATAACTTTTTATAATTCATATATAAATAATAAATATATTAAATTGTATCAAATCTAGGTCTATTTGGCATAAATTTTATTATTTTATTTTCTTTTTTTGATTCTTCTGTAACTTTTTCTACTAATCTTCTACTTTCCTTTTTTATTCTTTTTCTTAATATTTTCAACATAAATCTACTTATTGTATTATTTATTGTTTGAAAAATTTTAATTATTCCACCTGTTACTCCTATCATTTCTATTAATGTAAATTTATCTGTTGTTTTATACAACCACCAATCACTTAATCCAGCAACCAATAATGTATTTGTAATTATTAATAACCATTCTAATATTGATTGGAATTTATTTTTTAATTTTTCATCTACATCATAATTTGGCAATTTTTTTTCATCAATAAATAAATCCTCATAATATAATGGACGTGATGCTGTATAATAAACTATTTTTGGAAAATTCCAAAATAATATAAATGTTGAAAATCCTACTACTATTGGAAAGTAATAAAAATTAAATATTTCAGGACTAATAGCTGCCACTGGACTTAAAATAAAAGGTAAAAAATAACGCTTACATTTTATATTTTTACAACTTGTTTTTGAACATTCAATATCTAAACACATTAAACACATTTTTATTTACTTATAAAGTCATCTTAATTTTTAAATCAGTTATATAATGTCTAAAATAATTTAATATTTATAAAATGTATAATGACTTCACCATCTATTATGAAAACAGTTACTCCTATTAAATCATCACCATTTGCTGATACTAATTCTATAAGTGAAAATACATTTAAACCTCCAACTACTTTGAGTTTTAAACATATTTTAATTTACACATTTATAATTTTATCTATTTTACTTTTAATTTACAATTCATATTTATACTTTACTGAAAAAACAGATATTTTAGCGAAACATTTCGGTATTAATATTTCACAGTATTTTCAAAATACTAAAGTTGGCGTTAATAGATTTCTTCAGGGAACTAAGGATACTATTGATATTTCTAAAAAAAATATTGACTTAAGTAAGGGCAATAAAGTTCATAATATAAATCAAAAATCTCCTATTGAAAATAAAAATTTAAGCAAAACTCAAAAAAAAGAAGATTTAAACAAAATAGATACAGAAAGTTCTTATAATAGTTCATTGAAAAAATCTAAAAAATCTGGTGGTTTTTGTTATATTGGAACTGATAAAAGACATAGACATTGTGTCGAAATGACTCCTGGTGATGTTTGTGCTTCAAATAAAATATATCCTACAAGAGATATTTGTATTAATCCTAATTTAAGAACATAATCTATAATCAACTTGTTAATATTTAAATTATTTTATTTTATTTTATTAAAACAATTTAAATATACAATATCAAAATATCTCATAATGACTTATCGTGTTTCTGCTGTTTTTACTCTTAAGGATACAGAGTCTAAAGATAAATTTGTTAATTTTTGTAATAGTGATAAAGGTCTTAGTGTCACTCGTTCTTGGAAAGGATGTAAGTCCTTAGATATGTATGAATCTAGAGAAAATCCAAATAAGCTAATTATTTGGCAAGAATGGGAAAGTAAAGAAGACCAAGAAAGTTATATTAAACATCGCCATGATGACGGCAGTTTTGATTTTTTAGGAGAATTAGTCGCATGTCCTCCTGAGATTACACCTATTCGTAGTATGATTATGAAAACAGACGAAGAAAAGATTAGAGATATTATCACTGATATGTGTGATAAAGACCATACTTTAAGTACGAAACATATGGCAGATGATTGTGTTTTTATTCGTCCAACTGGTAATCCATTAAATAAAGAACAATGGAATGAAATGATGAATAATCCAAATGTCAGTGTAGAGGAAAGTCATCTTGTCTCCATTAATAAACTTCACATACGCAAAGATATGGCATTTGTATGTTACACCGCACATAATAAATTTAATTATATGGGTAAGCAAAATGATGATATTGCTGTATTTACATCTGTTCTACACAGAGTTGGAGGTGTTTGGATAGTTGTTCACGGACAGCGCTCAACTGGACGCAGCCCTAGTGATGAACCTCCTAAGTTTTAAATAAAAATTTAGAATTTAATTTATAATTAATTAGTAATTTTTTATAAATTAACTTTGTTTAAAAAACCATCTTAGAGAAAAATAAGGTGGGAATATTTTTAAACTATCATCAGCAGTTAAATTTGGTCCAGCAGAAACTAAATTTTCGATTTCATTTCCTGTTAATGCTTTATCAAAATATCTTAGAGCTGATAAATTTCCTGAAAATCCATTATTTCTTGATACATATATGTTTCCATAATTTTGTTTTGGCACTGCTTTAAACACATGTCTATTTTTAATTGAACCATTCATATATGTATCCATATGTTTACCCTTGCATCTTAATACAACATTTACCCATTTATTAAGTGGAATACTTGGAATTGTTACTTTTTCTATTACATTAGCATAGGTATTCATAAATACAATTAAGTCATTTGAACCTCCATCTAAATACACTCCTGGTCCATTATTTGGAAATGATAATCCATCCAATTTCTGTGCATCAAACTCTAGTTTTCCTGATACATTTCCTCCAGAACCTTTATTGAATATATGTTTCAATCTACTTGATGTAGATGTATCACCTGGTGTTCTTTGTGTATCCCAAGTTGTATCTTTAATAAATAGCCATACTGACCATGTAAATTCTATTCCGTCTCTTTCATTTACTGACCTTAATATAGGAACAGAATTGGCATCTGCTGGATTTTGAGGCACCTCCTTAAATCTTTGCGCATCTCTTAATCCATTTACTATTATTGGATTTTTTGATGGTGATAAAAACCATGTCATTAAACGAGAACCCAATCTAATTGCTATTATAAATAATATTACTATCAAAAATAAAAAACATACTTTTGCCACTAGTGAATTGGAATATAAAAAATCTGTTGTTCCGCTCACTAATTTATTATTCCTAAATTTTGAAACTACTGAAGAGGCACTATTTTCAGCATTAGCTATACCTTCTCCAATTTTACTAAATGGATTATTATAATTTTCTTGAAAACCTGAATAAGACATCTATATATACTATTAAAGATTTTTAGATTTTAAAACTTATTGATTATGTACCAATAACTTTTTATTTATAGTGAAAAACTTGATACTTCTTCATTGTCCTTCAAAAATGATAATTTCAACTTATAAGCATTTATTAATCCAGCTAAGAAATTTCCTCCTGGACCTTCTCTGTAAATCTCATAAGCTTCTCTTGGATTTATTGTTCTTGATATATATCTAAATTTTGATATTTCTCCCTCAAAACCTGCCTCATCACTTCCAGCCTTTTTTGGACAAACATCTATTGGCACCTTCTCGATATTTGTCATAAATGGAGGTCTATCCAAAATTCCTGTTTTTACTAATTTTCCATCTATGTATATATCAATTGCTCTGTTATTTGTTGAAACCATAATATGGCACCATCTTTGAATTGGAATATTTTCTATTGACATTGTAGTTGAATTTACCATAGCATTATCATCTGACCCTGGCGAACCTGTTCCTATTACTACATCTAATCTATTTGTAGAACCCCCTAAAGAAACATTTACGTAATCTTTCTTTTCTCCTCCTGTTTCTGTTCTAGTTCTTTTAAATATCACTTTTTGATCTCCATATCTATATTGCCAATCCTTAATATAAATCCATACCGAGTATGTAAAATCTACTGAATTTTTATTTCCAGGAATCTTAGATGCTGCTATTTGTGTCGAGTTTCTAGCATTTCCTCCACTGTATAAAACATTTGATGTTGAATCTAAAAATACGTAGGTATATACCACATAAATTACTACTATTACTATTGCCCACAATAATATTTTTTGCAAATTTAACATAATATAATATACTATTAGAAATTATCTAAATATCTAATTACCTAAACTATTGGAGGATTCTTATTTTTTAAAAATTTATAATTTAAATCTATTCTTTCTTTTGATATCGAATTTGGAAACATTACTACATTACATACTCCCCCTCCTACATTTCCTCCTCCTACCACTAATTCACTAGGTCTCATATCTCGTGGCACTACACCATTCATTGTTGATACAAACTTTGAATCTATAAAAATATCTAACACACCACTATCATAATTTATTACTATGTTAAACCATTTTTGTAATGGTAAAGCATCATATATAAACTCTCTATCATCATAATCACCACTTGTCATTATTACTTTTAATTTATTACTAAATGAATTATATAATATTTTTGGTCTATTGTTATAGTTTAGTATTTGTTTATATTCATTTTTAAACCCTTTATTCGCTCTTATAAAAAACCAACCACTTAAAGCATAATTATAATTATATTTTGTATATTTATCTGTTAATTCCCTTGACACCTCGTATAATCTTGTTTCTTTTCTTAAACATATTGGTTTTCTTAATAAAACTCCCGCTTTATCACTTTCCTCTTTTTTTAACTCTTTTATTCTTATCAATTCACCTTTCTTCATTTCTATTTGATTTTCTATTCCTCTTACTTTTGATGTCTTTTCTTGAACCAATCTTATAGCATTGTCTAATCTATTTGATGATTTTAACTTTTCACTTTCCCGTTTCTCTTTTTCCTCCTTTAACTCTATTTTATTTATCACTTCATCTACTTTAAAATCCAAATTTAATAAAAATAATTTTAATTCTTCTTTTTCATTATCTAATCCATCTTTTTTTATTTTTTCAAAATCAACTTTTTTTATTCCTGCCATAGACAACTCCTTTTCGATTTTTCTTTTTTGCGTATTTAAAATAAATATTTCATTTTCTAAATTTCTTATGTTAATATTTATTAAATTGTTTTTATCATTATCTACTGATACATTTGTATATAGCTTTTTTTTTATTATTGGTATTATTAAATATGCAGCAATCAATACTATTTCTAGGAAAAATACTGTATATACTACATTAGGTGTGTGTCTAAACTCAATGTAAATATATCTTATTAAATCATGGAAAAAACAAGGTATTAAGAAAAATAGATAAAATAATTTTCCTACTACTTTATTTTTCTTAATTACTTTTTGAGCTTCCTTATTTGACTGTACTAAATAGTAAATTACACCCATTATTGCTATTGACATAAATGCCATTATTATTTGTGTTCCTCCTACTGTAAACAATATATTATTCGCAAATAAATACATTACTATTGATAATACTGTCAATGCTATTCCAGAACCTATTATATATTTTAAGTATCTTCCCGTTTCCTTAAACAACCAGCTCCTTTTATCACTTTGGTCTCCGTATTCAGGAAATTTATTTCCATACTTACTAAATGCATCTCTTCCTAATAGTCCTATTATTGCTGACATTAATATCATCATAACTATCGCCAAAATATATTTTAACCATACTATCTCATTTGTTAATGATATGTAAAAACCTAAAACCGCAAAACCAAATAATGATGTTGTTATTATTACTGATCTACTAGCCCATGTTTGAAACATTCCCCATTTATCTAAATCTGCTGCTTCTCTTAAACTAGTTAGATTTTTATTAAAAAATTTATTGATTATTGTTACAAAAATACCATCTAATGGAATTAAATAAAATATTGATATCAATAATTTTATTAACAAATTAAATATAAAAAATCTAGTATAAATTGATACTTTATCGTCCTTTTTAGATATTTTATATAAAGCTAAACTAAATATTATTATTAATGTTAATACTGAAAATACTGTAATTATTGTTGATATTGTTTTTAAAGTTACATCTTCCTTATCACAGCATTTTTCTTTATCTATTGTTGGACTACATTTCTCATCATTACATTGGAGATATGAACTATTCTTCTTATGTTTATATCCATAACCACAATCTAATTCTGAACATTTTCCTTTTTTTTCAATATCTGTCATTTATATTTTGCTTATATTAAATTATTATAAATTATTTGACGCCGTTTTTTCAGCATGACAATTATTACATAAAGCAGCTAAATTAGATACTTCATTACTTCCACCAAATTGTAAATCTATCTTATGATCTACCTGAAATGTATGACTTAATTGTTGATTACACATATCACATTTCCAACCCTGTTTCGCTGCTACATATTTCTTTTTTGTTTCGCTAACACACCTTTTTCCTGTTCCACCAGACCTTAGCATTCTTTTTGTTTGAGGCGTCATGCTTACATTTATCGTTTGTCCCATTTGACTTATTTTATTTTGAGCATTCGTAAAATCAAATAGTGGTGTCAACATATCACTTGTATTTGAATCCACTGGCATATACCTTATTAAATCTGTCGCATGTTTTACTAAATTTTTACTTTCACCTGGATTTTTATTTATAAATAAATAAATACTTAATCCCACAAATCCAAATGTTGCCATTTTATAATATTTTTTACCTCTCATTAAATATTCTGTAAATTTTCCATCATAATATGTATTTGCCATTAAAAATGCTGTTATTAAAAATATCCAAAAATTTATTTTCATATAAATAAACAAGCTAAAATATTTATTGATATTATTTAAAGAAATAATATTAATATGTAAATAATGAGTTGTTGCTCACTTGCCACTATTTCTAAACTCCATAAAATGGAAGATGATGTTATGAGAATGCCAGGATTATATACTTTTTGGTCTATGCTTTACATTTGTTGCGTTGCTTCTTTATCTTTTGATGATACTACCGGACCTTCTCGCGACTTTTTAATGATTCTTGCTGGGATTAGCACTATTTTCCCTGCATTTGCTGGTTTAAACCAAATTTACGGTAATAAATTACCATCCACTATGTTTTTAACTGTTGGACCTATTTATCAATATATTTTCTGGCAACTACTTGCTTACTACCGAGCTGATGTATATGGAACTCATCCCATTGGTGTTCTAAATGGGGTTTTTACTGGTTTTTCTGCTTTATTTACAGTTGATACTATTATTAAAACATGGACTTTAACCTGTAATACACAACTTTATCTTGATTATGTTGAATCTAAAAATTAAATATTTGATTTAAATTATTTAATAATAATTATAATCAAATTATGCCTTTTTGTAAATCATACCTAAACGCTTGTGCTTTCTACCCTTGTAAGTTTTGCCATTGTATTTAAATGATGCTAATCCTTTCTTCTTAGCATCTAACATAAGTTTGAAAAATGGATTAAGCTTTCTCTTGCGAGTCTTCTTCTTTCCCTTCTTCTTTCCCTTCATTGTTCCTTTACGCTTACGTTTTCCTCCCTCCTGTCCAGCAGCAGGGGGTGCTTCTTCGTTACCTTCTCCTCCTTTATGTCCCATGTTTTCTACTACTGGTTTAATTTCACCTGCATTTTGTGCTACGCCTCTTCCACCCTTTTGACGGCGGCGGCGGCGACTGCTGCGACTTCTTCTTCTTGTGCGTCTTGCCATTATACATTAACCCAATATATTATTTTTTGTAAAAATAAACTATACCTAAAATTAACAATAACGCGCCCCCAAATTGAATATATTTTTGTCTTGTTTTTATTATTTCTCTATTTCTAATTTCTTTCGGTTTATATTCATCATAATATTTCTCTAAACTATCATAAAAATCTTCTACTGGTTTTTCTAATTGTTCATTAATTTTATTAAATATAAAATGAACCCATTTCATAAATGACATTCTTGAACTTAAATATGGTGTCACCGGATATTTATCTAATAAATCTAAAAAATTTTTTCCCATTGGTTCTAAAGGAAAAAAAACTGGCAAATTTTGTATTAAATCATAATATTTTCTTTTTGATACATCATTTGGCTTACTTGGATATGTTATTGCTATTGTTTGTAATGTAAATTTTAATTTTGGCAACCATACATTGTGATTTAAACCCATTAATTGTAAATGATATAAAAAGATAACAAATTAAACATATAATATGGATAAAACTACTACATTCAATCAGTTTTGTAATAATTGTGGAAAAATTGGTCACACATATAATCAATGTTCTAAACCTATTACTAGTTTAGGAATTATCGCATTTAATAAAACTACCACTTCTCTTAAATATTTACTTATATGTAGAAAAGATAGTCTTGGTTATGTTGAATTTATTAGAGGTAAATATCCTATTTACAATAAAGATTACATTCAAAATATTATTAATGAGATGACTATTCAAGAAAAACATAATTTACTATCAAAAGATTTTAATGAACTCTGGCAAGATTTATGGGGTGATTTTTACGGTGTTCAATATAGAAATGAAGAAAAAAACTCTTTAGAAAAATTCAATCAAATTAAAGAAGGTATTCATTTATTTGATGACTCCTTTTTTAATCTAGAATCTCTTATTAAAAATAGCACTACTAACTGGATAGAACCCGAATGGGGATTTCCAAAAGGAAGAAGAAATTATCAAGAAAATGATTTACAATGCGCTATTAGAGAATTTTCTGAAGAAACTGGATTTCCTAAAAATAAAATATCAGTAATTAAAAATTTAATACCTTTTGATGAAATATTTACTGGTTCAAATTTTAAATCATATAAACATCGATATTTTTTAGCAAACTCCAAATATAAAGATGAAAGTAAATTTCAAAAAAGTGAAGTCAGCAAATTAAAATGGATGAATTTAGATGAAGCTATTAAATATATTAGACCATATAATTTAGAAAGAATTGACCTACTAAAAAATATTGATAAAGTTCTATCTAAATATAGTTTAATCTCATAATAATATATTAATATGATGAATTATGAATTTAATGGTGGAGCTAAAGAACTTAATATTGACGGATTAATTACTGATGTATGGGATAAAACTCAGTTTATAATTGGAGGTGAAAAAATTAAGATGAAAGACGGAGGAAGATCTATGTTATATCATACAACAAAAAAAACTGCTGATGGTTCCTATATAAAAGAAAATACTAAACATTCAATTAAAGATATAGAAAAATGGAATGAAGAAGATGTTAAAATATTTAACTATCTATACAAAAAATATAAAGGACTTGTTAAGTCAGCAAAAATAAAAAAAATTCCTAGAGAACAAATATTAAAAGAAATAAATAATATTTCGGAACCTGAAAAAGAACCAGAACCTGAACCTGAA
>VMHT01107049.1_pt1 | contig 62986 bp, 75 predicted proteins | sample 4693611 | NCBI WGS metagenome assembly VMHT01 (sample SAMN12280063, study PRJNA550983) | marine metagenome | isolation source: seawater sampled from same location over 5 years 0.02-0.2 micron viral filtrate | place: USA: collected off the coast of southern California halfway between the port... ...
ACTTCCCTTGATAACCACTGCCTTAAATTCATCACCATTAGATTTTATTGAACCTTTAAATCCTTTTGGAAGCTTGACAAGGGTGCCGTATACACTACTTGTCTCGCCCCACAAATAGGCAACAGAAACACCGTCGGCCGCTATATTTACAAGGTCGCTTTTTTGCCGCCACACCATATTGTCTGCGTGAACGTTGATTGGACTTTCACCGTTGTCAAAATGTTCTTTTGATGGCTTTACAAGGTATGGGCCTTCATCAATTTCCAGGTAAATCAGGTTGGTTTTGTCGATTGCCGCAGTGGTGTGATCTTCACCTGCAGGTTGAGTCCAAAACGAACCTGTTGGCATCCACATCTTTGCCGCGTTTGGATCGTCATTGTGCATTTCACCTTCAATCACAATACCTCTATAGGTTATGTTGTGAATGTGCGGTGGCGATTCAAAGCCTTTGTTAAATCGCACTAACATCCCCGTTGCCGTGTCTTTTGTTCGGTCTCCCCACAAGTCTGCTGCCCCGGGGCTTTGGTCGCCACGGGCTGGATTCAAGTAACCCCATTCGACATCTTTAGCTGCAATAACTTTGTCTTTTGCGTGTGCGCCGGGTACAAGAAGAAAACAGGTGCTCAATAATAGCGATGCTATTGTAAGTTTGTTTTGTTTCGTTGGTTTCATTCAAACCTCCTAATTGTTGGTCGTAGGTTTTATTTAACAGACAGGCACAGTCTATTATTTCGAATAAGTCTCATAAACGACCAAAATCAATAAAGACTTTCCTGAAAATGTGGATAATAGAGGTGATCCATTTTGCTTTGTCTTTTTCGCCTTGAAATCAAAAGAGTGAAATAAACGTTGAGGGAAGTATGAAAACCGAAGACCTGTCTGTGTTCGTAAAGGTGGCTGAAGTGGGCTCGATAACCACTGCTGCGATAAAACTTGATATTAGCTCATCTGCTGCAAGTATGGCGGTTAAACGTTTAGAAGAGCAGCTTGGCGTAGCGCTATTTGTGCGAAGTACACGCAAAATTCGATTGTCACCTGAAGGAGAGCAGTATTTGCCGATGGCAAAGCAGGCACTCGACACCTTACAGCAGGGCCTTGCATTAGTAACAGAGCAGAAGCAGAGTATTCATGGTGAGCTTCGCATGGCGATGTCTTCGGAAATGGGGCGCAACCTAATGCGTGAACTGCTAAATAAAGTGCAGCGCGAAAATCCAGAACTTTCATTGCGATTACATGTGAGCGACAGTCGGGTGGACTTCTACCGCGATGGTGTAGATGTAGCACTTAGAGCCATGACAAAAGAAGCGGTTAAAGAATCGCAGATGTATGGTTTTAAAGTGTGCAATATTCCGCATGTGATTTGCGCGTCTCCCGATTATTTAGAAAGAAACGGTGAGCCTACAACTTTGACTGATTTAGCGCAGCACAACGCACTTCTTTATAAGCTCTACGACCAAACCCACAATACGTGGGAACTTATCAACGAGGGCAAGAGAGTTAAAGTGAAAGTGAACAGTAATCGCGCTGTGAATGACGGTGATATTGTTCGGCGCTGGTGCGTAGATGGAGAGGGGATCGCTAAAAAGTCATGTATAGACGTTGCGGGGGATTTACTGAGCGGAAAGCTGCAGCGTATTTTGACTGGTTACCACGTACCGCTAATTGAAATGTGGCTCATGCTGCCTAGCCGGCATCTTATTACGCCAGCGGTAAGATTAATTAGAGATGAATTAAAACAGGTTATTGAAAATAAGCGTCAACGTCTTATCAATACATATATTTTGACGGAGCGAGAGTGGCCTGTCTCCAATGAAATTTGAGCTCGTTTTTAGATACTCATTTGTTTCGATGCTAAGTGACTAAAAAATAAACTAAAAACAGAATCTTATAATTGAAAAAAAGACTGGAATATCCTTTAATAGTGCTCGCAAGGGATTGCGACATTTCAATAGTACACTCAACTATGCAGGACGGCATGGTGAAGTCTCGTCATGTGCAATCCTTTGTTTTCATAAAAAAGCTTCAGTTCTAAATATTTTAGCTAAAGCGAAAAACAGAGAAAACACATGAATGCAAAACTATTAGTTCCATCTTTATTAGCAGTTTCACTTCTTACTGCGTGTGGTAGTACACCACCCTCGCCAGAAGAGCAGGCAATGGCGAACCAAATGAAGCAGGCGTTTCTTGCGAAAATTCAAGGCATGTCCTTACCTGTTGCAGCCCAACAGCAACAGCAAGCTGCACCCCAGCCGGAAATCGTTATCAGTGCGACTGAACTTACAGCACAAAAACAGAAAATTGACGAAACCGGCGGAGCAGCGATTTTTTATCGTAAGAAAGATGGCATCATGATAGATGGGGAGATGTTTCATGACTTCGAAGGACAAGTTGCCAACTTCGGAGGTAATAGATTTACTGGTGAGTTTACCTATGCGGTAGAAAATTTCGATGGCTCATTTACACTCAAATATCACAAAGCCAAATCAACTGAAGCACCTATAAAAATTGCAACGGTGTGGAAGCGTGGTGACCGGTATGAAGTAAAAACAGTTACCGGAAAAACTGCAACAGGTAGTAGTGTAATTCCTACTTCAGACGGTTTTATTATTGGCCGTCCGGGGTCTGCTTTTCGCTATTTTATAGACAATGATAACGTAAAAAATATAACACTCTTAGATAACTACCACATCGCTAAACATCAGAAAGGCGATGCTGCATCTACAGGTTTTATTTTGTTAGAGAAAGATCCTCGAGACAAAGGCGACAGCGTGGGCGGATTGCTAGACTCCTTTAAAGAAATAGGTAATACGTTTGGACTTAACAAGTTTGATGACTATGTTTTAGTTAGCCTAGACGGAAAGACCATCGTTCCAATGGATGTTGGATTAGGAGGTAAGGATGTTGCAGAATACTCAAACTGCGAACGTCAAAATGCTGTGATGAACAAGTGCGAAAACGTGGATTTCAAAGAGTCGCTTTACACAAAACTTGGCTTACCTAATTACAGTCACTATTTCTGGTCAATCAATTGGGTACAAACGCAGTCAGGTCCACTGGCTATATACAGAACATCGACGAAAATTAAAATTGTCGATATCAACAATAATCAGGTTCACACTGCATTTTCGCGCACCTTAGGTGTAAACGAGTTTGATATCATTGAAAACGCTGACGGAACTACTGGTATAGAAGCAAGACTCGGATTTTCTAAAGAGAAAATTAACGATATAGAGTCATTTATCAAGAATAATACGTCTGACATCGAGCCGATTCAGACTTTACAAAACTCTTAATTTACACAAAAATTAAACATTCAAAAGTCGTAGTAAGGAAGCGGTAATAAGTCCCGCTTCCTTTTACGTTAAATTCTAGACCTTAAAAGCGATAGGCGGCGGTAAGCCTAAAGCGTTGAGGCGCGCCAGGTTCAACCCACACATCTGCGAAAGAGTTAGTATAAAACTCTTCATCAAACAGGTTATCTACTGCAACTTTAACTGACAAGTTTTCTACAGGCTCTATTTCAGCAAACGCACGAACCGTGGTGTAGCTTGGTAAGTAGAAGTCGGTAGCGGTTTGACCTAAACGCTCATCAACATACAACAGTCCTGAACCGATACGTACTGGCATATCAGCAAATATAAGTCCCTTGCTCAACTGAATGCTCAATTGGTTTTCTGGAACGTTAATTAAAGGATCGCCAGATTCAATGGCTGCAACAAAGTTAGCATCCGCCGCATCGTTTGTACTTTCAGCATCTACGAAGGTGTACGACACCCAAAGCGAAATATCATTTTCAAATTCAGCGTTAATGTCTAACTCAACACCACGGCTACGCGCTTCGCCAGCGGGGGTTAAGAAGAAGCCGTCAGACGCCTCAGGGCTATCATCATAAACAAGGATGTTACTTTGCTCGATATTAAACACGGCGAAGGTGATATCACCCCGTATATTATTAAACATCGATGTAAGATCGGCTTTAACGCCAATTTCCGCAGATTTAGATTCGTTAGGTTCAAACGGATTTCCGGCGAAATCCGACCCCGTCAGCTGACGGAAACCTTCACCGTAAGTTGCGTACACACTTGTGGTGTCATCAAACAGATAAACAGCACCCACTTGTGGAGAAAAGCGTGTGTCGTCTTGTGATGTGGTACTTACAGGTGACGCAAGGCGATTATCAATTTCCTGCTCGAACTTATCGAAGCGACCACCCAGCCTAACTTGGAAATTATCAGTGATGTTGATTTGGTCTTGGAAATAGACACCCCACGCTTCCTGAACTTCAAAACGGTCCAAGTTATCAGACAATTCCACGTCTGGAAGTGGTGAGTAATCCGGATTAAAAATATCGACCACTAAGTACTGTTCTAAGTCCAAATCGTTAATGTCAGTATCGCTTGAAAAGAATGGCGGGCGATAGCGCAGAATAATCTGGTCATTTTCAAACTTATCGTAGTCAGCACCAATAATCACGCGATGTGATAGCGACCCAGTATCGAATTGTCCCGCTATTTCGCCGCGTAAAACGAAGTAATCGGTTTGGAAATTACGGTAGCGCTTAAAACGAGACAACAAAGCTTGATTAGGATCGATAAACAATGTTTGGCGGCCACCAAAGTTGTTTTCTAATGCATTACCCTCGAAAGTGGTATCGCGCAAGCCAGCACCCAAAAGCAGGTTCCATTCGTCAGCAAGTTTATGAGAAACCTCAATTTGATGACCAACCACTTCCGTATCGATGGTGTCGCCATTAGGATCGCCGGTAAAGGTTTCAATTGGCTGGTGGCCCAATTCACCATCGATGGCCACTACGCCACGGTCGAAAGGAATTTTTTGCTCGGTGTATTCAAGTTCGTACGTAACCGTGGTGTCTGCTGATGCTTCCCACGTAACCGATGGATAAAAGCCAAAACGCTCAGTTTCTACTGTATCGCGGAAACTTTCAGCATCTTCATAAAAGCCTACTAAGCGTACACCTACATTTTCAGCACTGCCTGCAACCGATTGTACATCAGCCTCAATGCGCTTCTGTGACCAGCTTCCGTAAGTTGCTTTAATTTCACCACCTTGACGAAACTGGGGGCGCTTTGTAACAAGGTTTACCGCTCCACCTGGTTCACCGCGACCAAACAGCGCAGCTTTAGGGCCTTTTAATACTTCAACATGATCAACGCCAGAAAGATCACGAGGTCCGCCAAATCCGCGTCCTGCGTTAAAACCGTTTACCAAAAAACCGCTAGGTAAGTTTTCGTCACCTGAAAAACCACGAATAGCAAAGCTGTTCCAAAGGCCACCAAAGTTATTTTGCCTAGCTACCGAAGCGGACAAGTCTAAAGCGTCGTTCAGGTTTATAGCGCCTGCATCATTGATGAGGCCAAGGTCGATATCCTGCGCTGCTGCCGGCACTTCTTTATACTCAAACGCTCCTTGATACGCACGGTGCATGGCATGCACCGTAATTTTCTCTACATCCGCTTCCGATTGAATATCAGTGTTTTGCGCATTTGCAGGCGCATTCAAAAGCGTTGCGATAGAAAGGGCGAGGGTGGACTTTACCCAACTAGTCTTCATTAGTGTTTTCCTGTGTCTTTCTTATTTTTGGTGAAAATTGAGGTAGCTGTTTAAAACTGGCCGATGAAAACTCCGGGGCTTCAAACAAGTGATGATAGTAGAATTTGCGCAACGACGCATGAAATTCACGAACATTATTTTCGTAGTTAACCATGGCTTTAACATCGGTATCAGCCCCACTCGTTAATAAGCGTTGCGTTACAAAGACGGGGATAGCAGAGCAACATAGCTTGCAATTTTATCTTTGCGTAAGGTGGCGGCTTGATAAGCCTCTGAAAGTTCCTTTGCCGTTTGGTCGCCAACTTGTTGAAATGCGTAATACCACTTCCAATTAAATGAACTATCTCGCTGTGGATCAAAGTCGGTTTTATCCGCCCACTGTGAGTGAGTTTCAATAAACGCTTCCCATGTTTGTTCAACAGGTTTGTCCCATGCACTGTTAACGGCTTCTCGCTGCGTGACCCGCTGCCAGTTCTGACACTAGCGCATTAAATTCGTCGATGGCTGCTGGATCTAGCCCAGATGTAGGTTCGTCTAAGAACAGTACAGGCGCATTGCGCAGTAGCGCCAAGGCAATTGCGGTCTTCTGACGCATGCCTTTTGAATAATTAGATAGCGCCTTATTCCACGAATCTTCTTGAAGTGCGACCTTGCGAAGTGCGGCAAACATATCGTCGTCAGACTTATCGACTCCAGCTACTGACAAGAAATAGCGAATGTTTTCTAAACCAGAAAGATGGCCATATAAGGTGACAGATTCGGGTAAGTAGGCAACAGACTTTTGAACCTGGTTTGGTTGGGTAGAGGCATTGTGCCCTAATACAGTAGCGCTACCGCTACTTGCCTTCATAAGGCCTAAAAAAGTTTTAAGGGTGGTGGATTTACCTGCGCCATTTCCACCTAAAAGTGCAAATACTTCGCCTTTTCCTACATTAAAATTGAGATTGTCTAGAAGCGTGCGATCGTCAACACACACGGTAAGCGCATCCGCGCATACCACTGAATTTGTTTGTATTGTTTGGAGAAGCTATACATTAGAATTGTGCAGTAATGTTATAATATAACTATCTAAATGGGAATAGCTTTTATTTAGGTAGTGTGTGTTTTGTCTTAATTAGAAACAATTTACAAATTTCGGAAGCTGAAACGAAAAAGGCTTGCCGAGTGGCAAGCCTTTGAAATTGGTGGAGCTGGCGGGATTTGAACCCGCGAGAATAAATTTTTAAGCTATTGTTTTATAAAAAAATTTAATTTAGTTTATGATGGTGCGTGTCATTTGCGTGTCTTTTTGGTTCGTTTTCTCATATTCCTCGATAAATCTACCGTAATGCCTAAATAGCATTTCAGGTGATGCGTGGCCCATCCAATTTGCTAATTGCCACAGGTTTACACCTTGGCTTATATACCTGGTAGCAAACGTGTGTCTCATTTGGTAAGGGTAACGATAGCGAACGCCAGCAGATTTTAAGATCCGTGACCATTTGTGCTTTCTGAATGAGTCGGGATTGATCCGATTCATTTCCCCATTAGGGAGTTGAACCGGCATCCCAATTTTTTGAGGGAATACAAAATCGCCAGCAACAAAAGATAAAGCCTTTTGATCATTCAATGCTTGCATGGCTTCATCATTTAATGGGATCGCCCGTTTACCTGCATTAGTCTTGGTTCCTTTCATTTGGTGGTGAACGATTGCCACTTTCACAACTACCATTTTATTAATGAAGTCTATATCTTCCCAGCGCAGTGCAGACCATTCGCTAGGTCGCATGCCTGTATTGAACACAAACCTAATTACGTTAACTTCCCAACCTTTCGCCTTTTTGATAATGGCGTTAACTTCCTCAGGAGTGAATGGGTCGATATCGTTATGATCACCATCAAGGTTCACTTTGTTATCTTTTTCAACATAGTTTGAAAGCTTGATAGTATCGATAGGGTTTATGTCTACTAGGCCATCCGTCAGAGCTTCAGCTAGTGCGCTTCTTAAATAGCTAAACTTGTTGCGCAATGTCTTTGGCGAATTACCCGACTTTCTAACAAAGTCTTTGAGTAAAGCGGGGGTGAGTTCGCTTACTGGTATATCGTGAAGAGTAGACAATGATTTTTTCAGTTTGCGATAACCTTCAAGGGTAGACGGTGAAAGGCCGCGTAATTTGGCCGCGTCCTGATATTCATCTAAGTAATCAAGTACGGTTTTCGTTCTGTCTACCTTCCTGCCGAAAATACGAAGCTTGGCAGAATTAGGAAAGTAGTCAGCATACTGAAAAGTTTTTCGCTCAATGGCGTTTTGAATTTCGCCTAGTAGGTTATCTGCGTATTTAATATTTCTTGTTGTGGGTTCAATCCGCAACACCTCACGGCAGCGAACACCTTTATAGGTGAACGCTACCTGTAATGATTCGCTGGCACGGTTCTGCTTTATGCTTACGCCGCGCGGCAGCTTCCTCCGTTTCTCGCCCATTCTTCCACCGCCTTAATATCGATCCATCGCTCGCGAACTTTGCTTATTTTATAATAGTGTACACCTTCAACCCAAATGCCGCGCTCTATTCTTGCTTCAACTGCAGCCTTGGTTTCATGGCTCATTGCACAATAAGCTTTTAAAGGAACTACGTTCATAGCTTAACCCCTTCAGAATTATCCAGCATATCTAACAATCTGCCCTCACTTAGCGGAGCCCTCATAGGGGAATTTTCATCAAACTCATCGCTGTAATTCATCTTAGGCCGGATTAAATGTATGTATAGGCTTTCAAGCGCATCAAGCTTACCCTCGTCACATTTTATGTAGCAGTATGAGTCAAACTTGCCAAGATTATCCCTTACGTGAGAGCCTAGCCTACTGAGCAACTTCCTGCTCTGTCCAACGTAAACAACTTCGTCATCCTTTATTAGAAAATAAACACCAGAAGATAAACCGACAGAAGTCGCTTTCTCTACTATCTTGCGTTCACCCATCAACTCTCCACCTAAACACGCGTGCGCTGAGGTCATAACTCTATTGCAAAAACGCTCCCTTTCCTTAATGTACCTATTGACATGAATGCTGCTGTATCGTTTTACGTTGCCCTTAATTAGCTCTATCGGCTTAGGGAAATCAGGGTCAAAATCTGGGTGCCTAGGGTTTGTAATCCTTTCGAAATCAGCTTCCTCCATGCCCAAATGCTTCATCAATGCCTCCTTCGTCAAGAGCCTGCAATCTGGGATTTTTTTTAATTTTTTATTCACGCCACTTCCCCCTTCAATACACTTTCAAGATATACGATGCGCTCAATGTCATTCCGAGAGCGGATGAACTCTGGAAACTCGATGCAGTTACCTGGCATTTCTCGCCAATATGGGTTTGGGTCTGTGCCGTTGTCATCCATCCACACTGAGTAAACGCCAGCAACTTCATACCTAAGCCATGTTGGAGGAGTGTCAATCATAGAAGTTGAAACATGCGTCCAGCCTTCAGGCCCACTCTCTAATAATTCTTGGTTAGTCATTGGCTGGCCCTTCTATTACTTCATATTGCTCTTTAATCGCAGAAACTGAAACTGATAGCTCTACATCTTCACTGTCCAACATATCCCACGCTTGCGCCTTGGTTAGTGTCGGCTTGATTGGTTTTATTTCTTCAGCCCCAACAGGGATATAACGTCCGTTGCCTAAAAGAATAACTATATCCCCATCTGAGTCAGGTTCATCTATTAATACTTTACACTTATCACCATAGAAGTCGTGCGTCCACTTCTCGCCCTCTTGCTCTACTTCCACAAAGTCACCCTGAGCGTCTTTTGCTATCTTCTCTAGGTTTTCACGAGTAGCTTTGAAGCGCGGTTTCTCCACCGCATCAGCAACGGTTTTTGTTTGCTCTAGTTGCGGCGTTTTTGTGATTGACTCGGCAAACGTAGGGCGCTTAGCCACAAGCTCCCAGCCCATAGAAATACCCCGGTGACCATCTAAAAAGATATTTCTGTCGTTATCGACAAACGCTAATTGCTGACCTCTTTGAGCTACACCTATTGCACCCTCTGGCGCTAATTTCCAATTAATTTTATTCACGCCGCTTCCTCCATTTTGTTATTTTCCCACGTAGACAAGTAATCAAACGCACCTAGCTTGGTGTAAACCTTATCTAGTGTTTCAATTTCTAAATCTACCTTTTCACCGATAGCGGGAACGGCTACCCATGCCAGGGTGATAACGTGTAGGTTATTTTGTTTTGCTAAAAACGCTTTGTGGTGCGTGTTTAGAAATTCGTTAAGTCTTGGGTCAGACTGGCGATAAGCTGACTCACAATGAACCGTTTCGCTAACGATGTACTCTTTGCCTTGTTGGTCACGGCATACTACTGAACACTCGAAATACCATTTCCACGGTAGGCCAGCGATAAGTTCAGCGACTTGTTGAGAAACCTTAACTTCATTACACGATTTGTAATTCATTACCGCGCAATACTTTGCTTCACCTAATACCATGGCAATGCAAAGGTTTTTAAGCGCAGTTCTAGCAATCATTTGCTTGCGCTTGATTGGGGTGTTTGCTTTGCGCTTACTCACTGGCTTTCTCCTTGCTCAAAAACAGAATCAGGGAATGGTGTTAGCGATGTGAGGTTTATGTTAAACATTTCATCTTTGTCATATTCCAACTTTTCAACTAGTTGGTCTACAAACGGTTTAGCTTTACCGTGAAGATGAAACCAGCCAAACCCCCAAGCAAACTTATACTGGCCAGTAGGTGCGCCAAGATTAAAGTTTACGTTATAGAAGCATTGCACTCGCGTTTGCTCGTCAAACTTCATCACTCTTGCTCCTTGCGTAGTTTCCACGAATAACAGTTTGAGTAACTAAACTCTGCTCTCTCTACAACGCCCGCCACTTCCATTTGCTTTAAAAGCCTTAGCGCTTGTGGAGTTTTAATGTCAAGAAGCCTAGCTACTTGGTAAGTGCGGCACTGTTCAAATTCTTGAAGATATTTAACAGCCTTATAATACCAGTCACTCCCTATTAGATGGCCCATCACTCTTGCTCCTTGCGTAGTTGTTCTAAAGTTCCGACACAAAGAAAGTCCAGAATGTCCATTATCCTACTAACCGCAAGAAAGCAGAACATACAACCTCCGCAAAAAAACAGCCCCGCGTAAAATATCCAAAACTGATTATCTTGTGTAAAGCAAACGTACAGCGAAATGGCTATTGCAACCGAAGAGAGCACAAAGTAAAAAAACACATAAAGTTTATCAGCAATCACGACTCACCCCCTTTGCGTAGTTGCTCTTGCTCCACAAACATGGCGCCTAAGCTAGTTAACCTTTTATTTGCGCCCTTTTTATCATTAACAAGAAACCCGCCATCTACGGCAATATTGTAGGCAGTATGCCCTGACCAATACCCCATGGTTTGATCACGCAGGGTTTTAAATAGTTGGTCACGCATTTCCGATACTGGCGCATCTGATAAATCGCCAGACCATCTAGCTTTATATAAAGGTTCGATGATGCTATCTATTACACGCTCATTAGCCTTTGCTAGTTGCTTATTTAAACAAGTAATCTGCTCTAGTAGCCCAGGTATATCTTCAACGTAGTAGAGCTTTTTGCCATCAGCCCAGGCTTCTTTCAATTCGCAGGTATCTTTCATGGCTGGGTCAAAGTTTTTATCACTCACGCCACTCTCCCCATTTGTGCTTGACCTTGAATAGTGTCGATTAATGCCGATGCACGGTTTTTCGAAAGCCCTGTTTTCTGGCGCACCGTTTCAATACTTTCACCCGCCTCTAGTAGATTCTGAACACGTGCTACCACAGTGGCATGAATGCGTATTGGCTTGTTGTTTATTATGATTGTGGTCATGGGTTTTCCTTTAGCCCCCGAAGGGGCTTTTAAAGTGATTAAGCGGCTTTAGGTGAAACAAGCACTTCACGTGCACCGTTATGACCTGGCTTACTTACAATGCCTTCAGCCTCCATCTGCTCAATTAAACGAGCGGCACGGTTGAAGCCAATTTTAAATTTGCGTTGCACTGCTGAAACTGATGCGCGTCTTGTCTCGCGCACGAACTTAACCGCTTCATCGTAGAAAACGTCTTTACCTTCACTGTTTACGAAAGGGTTTGGTTGGTCTTCTTCAGCTTCATCAGAGGCAGGCTGGCTACTACTTTCTTCGGTTAACTGAAATGCAGCATCAATCAACTTTATAAAGCCGAGCAGGGTGCTTACATACAGATAAACATCAGCATCGAAACGCGCTTCTGCTTGGTCTTTCGGAATATCGTCATTTTCTTCAAGAACGCGATCAGCTAACTTGATGCGCTTGATTGAACCGTCTTCACATAGGATGGCGGTGAAAGCCTCGTCATACTCAAACGCTACTTTCTGAACCAGCTTGCCAGCGTCCAAATGGTTTATTACTTCATCAGTGTCAAGCGCTTGGTTTTTCACGCGCACTAGACCGCCCGTATCATCAGTAGCTTTTAACTCTGCTTCTTCTAACAGGTTGATGGTGTCAGGCGTGGTGTCGGTAACCCAGTGAGTCAGTTCAGATTGAATGCTGCGGCGAGCAAATGGAACAACGGGAAGTGAACCAATAGCTTTGCGAACCATAGCAAGCCAAGCTTCAGCTTGTGAGTCTGAGCTAGCGTGAATAATTACCAGATTGCTTTCAGGAATGATTGTGCCGTAAGTGCTTTTGCGGTTGGTGAAAGCTTGTGGCAGCAATTTGGTGATAATCTCTTGCTTTATATCAGCCTTTGCTTTTTTACCAACCGGCGCACCTGTTTCCATTTCGATGCGCTCAACTACTTCTTCAAGCTCTTGATTGACTACGCTGCCTGGTAAAAGCTTTTCTTCTTTCTGAATACGGATAGTGAACATGCCTTGTGCAACATGCGCGAATAAACCACCGATACAGCGAGCAAAGCCCATCGTAGCCAAGTCGTGTGCACCGCAATGGCGAAATTCATGCTCACCTAATAACTCCTCAAATGCTTCGCTGCTAAATGCCAAAGGTTGAGTAATTGTGTAAATCTTTGCGTTTTTGAAAATCATAAAATTCTTTACCTTTTAGTAAGAAAAGTTACAGAGGTGGCCTAAGCCGCCTCTAACTCATAATTAACTGGGAACGGCGTGCGCGAGGTTATGTCTTTTATAAACTTGCGCACCGTTAGCATTTTTATTTCACCTGGGTTAGCCGTATCTCCCTCAGGGTCAATGGTGCTTCTCTTGAAAATCACGCGATCCATGTAGCGACCTGGCATTTCAGCGATAGAGAGAATTTCATAAATCACTTTTCCTTCACCATGTGCCGTAAAGAAACGCTCACTAACGCTATGTCCGTCAGTTTCATCATGAACTTCACAGCCGCCAATCCAATAGAGAGTTCCCATAAAGTGCTCAGCGCGAAACGGAAAAACCATTTCATACTTATCACCGGCTTTAAGGTCGGCGGCGTTCATCACGCCACCTTCTTCAAGTTGTTAGCCTTAACCGATTCAACGAACTCGCGTAAGTCGCTGGCGTAAGGCTTGTTGGCTTCTTCAACTAGCTTGGCTAGCTGATCCATAGCGTTAAGCTCCATTACTGAGTATTGACGCGTTGGTGCTTGTTCTTGTCGAACCACGCTAGGCGCTGGCTTCGCTTGCGGTTCTGGTTGAACTTCTTCTTTTGGCTCATGGGTGGGGGTTTCCTGTGCTAACTGGTTTGTTGCTGCCACGTATTGCTTGTTGCTTTCTGACTCAGCATCAAAACGGGCTTTCTCTTCCGCATCACGCTTGGCTTGCTCTTCTGCTCGAGCCTTCGCTTCAGCTTCACGTTGCAGTTTCGCTTGCTCTTCTTGGCGAATGCGTTCACGTTCTGCATCTTCTTTGGCTTTTTGTTCAGCACGGTAAGTTGCAATGCGAGCCGTTACCAACGTCTTGAAGTCCTCAGTTGCTTTGAAAGCAATTTGGGCCCAGTCGTTAAAGAGGAAATCGAAACCGCGGTTATCAGCAATAACAAGCATGTTGGCTTGTGCTACTTCAACAAACTCAGCGATTTGAATTTTTGCTTTCGCCACTTCGGTATCAGCTGCGTCTTGAAGTGACTCAATAGTGCGCTTGCCTTTCATGGCCGTGAACGGGTCAAAGTTGCAGTAAGGCAGTGGTGCGTTAATCTTTTGCTCTGCCGCTTGCTCTACTTTGCCAATTTCGGTGTTGGCCTTATCAAGAATTTCTTTGCGCAATTCTTCTTTGCGCGCTTTGATTTGCTTACCTTCAGCTAGTCGTGCCTGACGAATCTGTTCAGAAATAAAGCGCATATCCTTCACAAAGGTATCGATTGAATCAATCTCACCCATAACGCGGTCACATGCGTCCTTAATGTCTTTCTCTGCTTTGGTGAAAACCTTTTGACGCGCTTCGGCATCGGCAAAGTCTTGGTCTGATTCAAGTGGCTTTTCAGATAGCGCTACAAGGTCAGTGGCAGCTTGCTTGTACGCTTCTAGGTTTGACTCTAGTGCTAGACCATTCATTTTGTAGTTGATGGCTGGCAGTTCGCGCACTGGGCCAGCTTCAACTTTTTCTACTTTTTCAGTAGGAACGTATGCTTCAAGGTCGGCTTTAAATTGCTTCCATCCGTTGATGACTTGCGTACGGCGCTCTGGTTGCGACTCGTACCACACCTGTTCGCGCTTTTCTTCGGTGCCATCAGTAATGGTGAATAAAATCTTTTCTGCACCACTTACAAGCATCTGATGTTCAAGTTGCGGCCAATGCGTATCTGGTACGATGCCGTTTTTAACCATTTCAGCAAACTCAGCATTCCACATTTTGCATTCCCAGCCGCGATCGCCCATCATGGTTAATCCATCCATTGAAGCTAGAAGCTTTAAACCTTCTACTTCGTTTGTGATAGTGGCAGGGTAGAGCTCCTCTTGAATAAAAGCTTCAGCAATTACACGCGCCAACTCTTCAACTTCATGCCCTTTATCGAATAGACGCTGTTGCTGGTCGGCCACTTCTGGCGTTACGCCTGTCGCTTTCTGTTCAAGTAGCTCACTACGCTTGGTGTATTTGCTTAAACCAAGCATTGCCGCCGCTTCGCTCGCAGTGAAGTGCTGCTTACGCACTTCTAGCCATTTTTTTGAACCCTGCACTAAGTCAGTTAAAAAATTCATGCCGCTTCTCCTTCAGGTAGATTTTCGATTTTTTTGCGAATATCTTCGGGCAAGGTGTACTTACTGGTAATGTTCCCAATAATGCGATCAGTAGTCATTTTCCCGGCTTCGATTCCTGCAATCCACGCTGAATTATTTGCGTCAAACTGCTCTTGCGTGTAAACGGGTAGGGCTTTTGATTCTGGCGCTGGGTTTATTTCACGCTCGCCGCTCGTTGCGTCTTTAATGCGCTCAGCTTCATCAGGGTCAACAATGCCGCTGATACCAAACGCATAACGACCAGCTTGGATAGTTGCTTTGTGGCGCAACATGCGGTTAGGCCATTGCTTCCATGTATCGGTGCCACGCTTACATTCGCTCATGTACTCAGTGACAGTGATAGGGCGCTTTGCGTCTTTGCGGTAAATAGAGCATTTGATAGCAACCAACTGGCCGTTATCTAAAATATCTTCATGCTCCATGCCATCAAACTGTTCATGGTTGGTGATAATCTTTAACCAGCCATCGATTGAAACGATGGGCTGAATGCCGCCGCCTTTTGCTGGGAAGGCATATATCTCCTTCACAAGCGGATTAAGCTTGTACTCATTGGCTACGGCCATGAATGAAACGAACTGCTCATTACTGACCTGCTTACCGCTTGGCATTACCGTGTTGAATACAATGCTCGTTAACTCTTGCTCTGAAACTGCCAGGCGATTTGCCACCTGTGCTAATGCTGTGCTACCCATGGTTATTTGCTCCTTTAAGATTCTTTACCAGTCCAACTATTTCAACTTTCCAACCGTTAGGGCGGTTAACGACCATTGCGTGAAGCCCTAGCATTTTCCACATGCGCTTTTCAGCTAGCGCCTTGTGATACTCTTTGTGAGTCACGAAAATCACGCTGCGTCCTCCATAGGGTTGCCATCCTTGGCAGACGATGGAACTGTTTCAGTTGCTGGAAAAGGGTTGATTACATCAATAGGCACATCGACGTTGTTAGCCATTTCAAAAAACGCGTCTACGGCATCAGAATCGATGTTTAGCGTTGTGCCAGGTACACCTTCACGACATAGCGTTACATCGGTGTCACGTGAATTGGTGATAGTTTCTAGGCGAGTAAAATACTCACTGCCATTTACGCCACTATCACGCCATTGAAGGCAAAATAAGCCTTTAGTGTTTGTGGTTCGGATTTCCATCGTTTATCATCCTCGTTGCTATGGCTGCTCTGTCCGTCCAAAACTTCGCAGCCGTGGTGTGTGCCCCTTCGGGGGCGCTGTTTAAATCTTCTTGCCGTAAACGCTGGATGTAGCAATTAGATCGCTCTTCCATCCCCAGTTATCCATCACAAGCTTGTCGAACTGAGACTCGCTTAGCTCAATAACTTCATCCGTTGTCATCTCAATCATGCGAATTGCTTTCTTATAGTCCTCGCTGTGATCTTTTGGCATTGGGAAAGAAAGGTGCTCTTTAGGCTGAAAATCAACATCCCACTCCATTTCTTCCAACTGCTTTTTAAAAGACTTTGCTATTGTTTCTCTTCGCAACTTAAGAGCGTCTGAAACATCAATTTTGTGCTTATCAAGATTTGCTATGACATTTGAAAGAAGTTCCTCTTTCGTCAATTTCACGCTGTTCATTAGATTTCCTGCATTCATTTCAAACATTGCATTTCTCCTTTAAATTTACTTGTTAAAATCAATACTCTTTATTGCTTCTACCGTTGAGATAACAGCGATAAAGAAGAGTGACACTAGTGCTATCGCAATAAGTGTGAATACCGTGTTCATTCGTCGTCACGCTCGCCTTGACCAGCGCGAATGAAAGCACCAACCAGAAAAGCAAAAACGCCCATCAAAATAAACAATCCAATTGCTAATAAAAACGTGTTCATGCTGCTTCCTTCATTTCGGTGTTCTGACCGCTTGTGTAGTGCTTGATGACTATTTCAAGCATTGAGTTGGTGCCTAGTTTTTTGCTGATAACTCTCAGGTGAAAGCGAACGGTGTGTTCCGACAAAAAAATATTTGCTGCAATCTGCTTGCGACTTATGCCAGTGACAAGTTGGTCGTAAACGCGGCGCTCAGCTTTAGATAACAACTCAACACCTGGCATACCGCTCTCATTGGTATAACCCAGTCCAATGTAATGCTTTGCCACGACTTCACGTGCCGAATGAGCGTCAAGCTTTTTGTAAATTTGAGCGCTGCACTCCTTAACACTGCGCACTGAAAGTCCGATTATCTTGGCGGCAGTGCGCTGGCTAAATCCTTTTATCATCAGGTCATAAACCTGTTGTTGGCGTGGTGTAAGATTCATGCTGCTTTCCTCACTTCCATAAACTTGTCACGACCCATGTAGTGAAGGGCAATGATTTCACGCGTTGAATTAACGCCTTTCTTTCTGCTTATTGCAGTGGTGTGAAACTTGATGGTTTGTAGCGACAAGCAAAGTTTGTCAGCAATTTGCTGCTGGCCCATACCAACAACAATCAAGTCGTGAACGCGTTGTTCAGATGGCGAAAGATCGCCATCGTAAACATTCACTTCACAAGCAGAAGTCAACTTTGGCAGATAGGTGTATCTATCAAAGCGGTGGCTGTGCGTCTGTGGGTGAAAGTCTTTCTCGCTAATTACTTGCTGAACTGAGTCACCAATAGCATCGCGAATTACATCAATGGATTGTTCAGTAATGATGCACATACGGTCATCAAACTCTTTGCCGTTAATTGACACGGTAGTGCCTGGCTTTAGGAAAATATTGAATTTGGTATTCATGCGGCTTTACCTTCTACGTTGTAGAGAAAGTCATCAATGTGGTAACCGTTAGGCGCACGATTGAAGGCTTCAAGCGCACTGCGCAAAGCGCGTTCAACTTCTTTAGGGAGGGTTACTGGAATATCAGATTGTTCATCCAAGCACACAGTAACTGGCTGAATAATGTTTCCCGACACAACAGACCACGTGTACGCTTTACCGCGCATTACGCTCTCTGTGAGCCGAGAAACAATTAGGTCTTTTTGAAACTTAAATAAATCTACGTATGTTGAGGTCATGTTTTTTATCCTCTGGCTAATTACCGCATGATTCAAATGTAAGATAACTTAAATTTTTTGTCAATAAAAAATGTAAGATAACTTAAATTAATTTGTGAAATGATTAAGTAATGTAAAAACAGGGAGGGTTTTCTTTGGATTTCTTTGAAGCTGTCGGCGCACTACTATTAGTTGCCTTTATGGGATATTTTCTGAATGTTTTTTACGTTCAGGGTAATAATATTTTACTGCTTATGCTGAATTCTTTCTGGTGGTGGCTTTCTTTCGTTGTGCTTCTATCTTTCTTTTTCTGGAAAGCCTGCTATTCATTTGATATGAATGTTGGTTACCCATTTTGGGCAAGCGCTTTTGTAGCGTATAAGCAAAGGGCGCAATGGAATGACAAATCAGAAAAGCAAATTGCTAATGATGTTTACATGCAAATGTTCAATGTTGGCAGAGGCGTACTAAAAGTAACTTCTGGTAGGGTTGCTTTCATTGCTACATCTTTGTTTTCATGGGTGTATCTTTACAGTGAGATCACAAGTTACATTTGAGGATTAACTCAAAGCGCATTGTGAGTGCGCTTTGTCATTTTTATTCTTATATAAATTTTACTTTTGATGAAAAACTAAACGCGAGGTACAGAGCTCCAAAAACTAGCGAGCATAGGAAAACTTGTGTAATCAAAACGGGAATATCTATATGCCCTAACATATCATCGAAGTTTAGTGGTGGAGTGAGAATGAATGCATAGCCAAGATTTAACTTAATTTCACCTCTATAGAAATATGTAAATGGTGGAAATAGTGCCATAAATGACAATGTTGCCGCGTAATAAAATAATACTGATGATTTTGTAATTTCCATTCATTAATCCCAGATGCTCGTGTGCCAAAAAACCTTTCCGATCACCTTGATTTGCTCTAGTTCTCGACCAAAGTACTTTTCGTCTGGATGCTCGTCACTATTAATGCTATTAATCCGCAAGCCATTACCAGGTATTCGGTAAAGCCTCTTAACTCTAAGTAAACCATCATGATTTATTGCATAAACTTTTCCATCAACAACTTTTGTATCAAATGTGTTTACGCCAACAACATCACCGTCAAACAGTCGCGGCTCCATGCTGTTGCCGGAAACCTTAACGCATGCTGCTGCTTCCGTTTCAACTCCACAGCGTCGAAGTGTTGATTTGGAAAATCTAAGTTTAGGCCCTCGCCTTTCTATATTGTATTCGCCACCAATCCCTGCTGCTAATTCTACTTCCATGAAAAAAGGCACCTCTACTTCATCTTCGTCAAGCGGTGTCGCGCTGTCCCAAGCGTCGATATGCCCATAATATTCCGCATTCTCGTTCACTTGATTCTTTTTACTTTGGTGATGCACACGCGGTAGCAGTTCGCTATGCACTCCAAGTATGTTAACTATCTCAAAAATATTGTCGCTACTAGGCTTATACTCGTCTTTCTCCCATGCCCTTACAGTCACATGAGATACGCCAAGCTTTTTGCCAAATTCGCCAGCTGATCTAAAGCCAGCTGCTTTTCGCGCCCGTTCTAAGCAACTTCCAAATGTATCCATAAACCACCAATTTAATTTTAAGTTATCTTAAAACAGCTTGACGTAAGATATGTTAAGGTTTAAATTTAAGAAATCTTACATATTTTAAGGTTCTTAACGTGAAAAAGAGTGATGCGATTGAGCACTTCGGTAGCGCTTCAAAACTCGCTAGCGCAATCAATATAGCGCCCGCAGCAGTATCCCAATGGGGCGAGACTATACCGCTCCTTCGCGCTTACCAGCTTGAAAAAATTACGGGCGGCAAGCTCAAAGTTGAAGAAGTCGAACTTAGTAAAGCCAGTTAATACGGAGATAAAGGCTATGTACGCAGACCCAAGAAAAATCAAAAAGAACGAAGTCAAAGTCCGTTTAGATGACGACGTTAATGACTTGCTTGAAGCGCTGGTAAAAAACACTGGCGGACAAAAAGCGGTAATTGTTCGTGACATTTTCATGCGTGGCCTAAAAGAGTCTGTTTCGTTTGGAAGCAAAGAGCGTACAGCAGCTTAAAACATTAACGAAGAACCCAAGGAGGGTTCATCTAAGACTTTTTAAGGCCCTCAATAATGACTGAAGAAAAAATAGAGCTCAGTAACGAAGAATTAGAACTACTACAAAAACATGCAGACGAGCTTGGCGTGAGTCTTGAGGAAGCAGCTCAACGAGCAATGCTTGAAGGTCTTGGATCTGTATTAACCGACATTTGCCCATCATCAATGGCTATGAAGAAGATTTTGAGGGACTCAAAAGCCCCTAATAAGTAGAGGAAAATTAAGCATGAGCAAAGTAGTTCAAGCTTGCCGATTTTTTAAAAGCGCAATGTCTTGCAATCGTTTGGCTTTCAATTCTATTCGCCTCTTCGCTTGCTTGGCTTCGAAATGCGAGTCCATCAAAAAGTATGCAATAGGAACTACGGGCAATAAAAGTGACATGAAATTCAATATCTCACTATCAACTTTCTTGACTTGTAAAAGCGCTGCAAATATTGCGACAGGCATACCAAGAAGGATGGGCCATTTTTTTAAAGCAGCTGCCGCAAAGTATTCATCATTACGCACTAGCCGAAAGTGTATGCGCCTAGCTGGCCCGTTAAATCTGCTCATCATGCTGATGATAATTGCTTTCGCTTCTGATAGTTCAATTTTCATGTTCGCGCTGGCTTCCTATTTAGTGCTGACAATCGCTGATTTAATTTTTGTATTTAACGCAACACGAGAGGGGTGCTAATGAAGCAGTTTACTTTAAAAGCGGGTGAGATAGTGAAGATTAATGGCATTCCAATCGCCTTGGTTGAGGACGCCATTTTCGAAACTCACGAAAGCAACATGAGCGTTATTTTTCCAACTCAAAACAAACAGGATAAAGGTCATGAGCAAAGTAGTTCCAATAAACCCTAAACGCACACAACCAAAGCCAGCTTTTACACCAACGCGGAGAGCAGCGTAATGCGTTCTGAATTTGTGTGGTTTTGTAAGCGTCATTTTCGCAGCTTTGCGCATCAGTTTAAAACCGACTGGCAGTTTCGAGCGGCAACTATTGTATTAGCGGTTGAGTTAGCAGCTTTGGCCTATTACGCATCTGTCAGTTTTTGGCTGGATGCGTTTATTAGATCAATTTAGCAGTAAGCGTTTGATGTTGCGCTTTAAACGTCCTGAATGTACCGCCTGAGCAATCTTCTTCCGTGTTGCGAGGACATTCAGATAAACGAAGCAGAAGTCATAAGAGTGTTGGGCTACTCGGACATGGTTAGCGACCTTAGCTAGCGGCGAAAGACAAAGGTGACACTTGGAGAGACAAGGCGTTTTGAGAATGACTGCTAGGGATGTAACGCAAGAAGCGCCCTAACGGGTAATGAGCTTGGTCAGTGTGGTATCGGTCAGTCATTCATCAAAGCGTTATTGCTGCTGGCTGTGGGCGAATGAGGGTGCCCACTATAAACCCCACGGAATTAACCGACAAAGCCATGGGCCAGAGAACGTTCGGATAAGACGAGGCACCGGCAACGCTTTCTAGTATCGGTAACGGTAAGCAATAGGGCTTATTCATCCGAGTTGGTGCCAAGGTGACGACCATGGCCGCGCCTACTGCGAAAGTGTAGGGCGTTTTGAGAAGGCTTATTAGGTTATCAACGGTACGGCTTCACATTCACTGAGTGTGATGGGTAATCAATAAGCTTTCTCAAAGCGTTATGCGGATTGCACATTTGCGGTCGGCGCTTTCGACTGGCCCACGTTAAGGGCTAAAACGAAAAAACCCCGCATGCCGTGGAAAGCAAATGCGGGGTTTAGATGATAAACATCGAGGTAATTATGATGCAAATCGAAAATATTAACAACTCTAAATACACAGATTACGCGTTACTGCCATTCAAAAATGTAACTGTTTTTGATAACGCAGAGGAAATGATTCTTGATCACAATGAAAAGGTTTTAGGTGGCTGGGTTTACGCTCTTTCGAATGAAAGTTTTCCTGACCTCCTAAAAATAGGTATGACAACTATCAGTCCAGTAGAGAGGGCAAGACAATTAGGCTCTTCTGGAGTTCCAACCCCCTTTAAAGTTGAGTGGTCAGTGCAGGTAAAAGATGCACCCAAAGTGGAGAAACAGATACACGAACACTTCAGCAAGGGGCGAGTAAATTCATCTAGAGAATTTTTCAAAATAACGCTAGACGAACTCACTGAATACGTGAGCGAGGAAGTTGATTTCTACCTGTCATCAGGAATGGATGTGTTCTTTCAGTACCACACTATTCATTTGGATGAAGCGAAAAAAGAAAAGCGAGAGAATTTAAAAATATCCAGCGATCTTTTGGAAAGAATCAATTGCGAAGCTTTTGTGAAAAATAACACAGCCTTCATAGAAAGCTGCGTAGAGCTTGTCCTTTCCAAGTTCAGGGGAACGTTAATATTCAAAGATGGTGAGGTGAAAGTATCTCCAGAGCCCGAGTACAGTGGCCACTCAGAGTTTTTAAAGCCCCATCAAAAGCCAGTCCAGATAAGAGTTAAGAACGGTGGTTTTTCACTATGAGCGTTAAATTAATGTGGTCTGCAATGACCGTAAAAGCTGGTAGCCCTACTGCTAAGCTAATCCTTCTAAAGTTGGCAGACAACGCGAACGACAAAGGCGAGTGCTGGCCTAGTTTAAAAAACATCGCTGAGCATTGTGAAGTATCACAGAAAACGGTTATCACCAATATCAAGAAGCTTGAAGATCTTGGGTATGTCAAAAAAATCAACCGATTTAATGACAAGGGTAAAACCTCAAATCTATATGTAATTACCATTACTGAAGGTGCACCAGTTGAGGGCAATTCTTCTTCAGAACCATGTGAAAAAACTTCAACTACCCATGTGAAAAAACGTAAAGAACCTAGTGAAAAAACTTCAACTACCCCATGTGAAAAATCTTCAACTACCCCATGTGAAAAATCTTCACATGAATCTGTCAGTATAGAACCTGTCATTACTGAATCTGTCATTGAAACTATAGAGCGCGAGAAGATGGTTTCTCTTGAAAGCCTGAATGCTTTCGTTAGCTACAGAAAAAAAATCAAAAAGCCAATGACTACTCACGCAGTTGAGTTGCTAGTTGCAAAACTAAGCGGTCTTCGTGTTGACGGTCATTCTCCACAAGAGCTAATCAACGAAGCCATCATGAATGGCTGGCAATCGGTTCACCCTAAAAACAATGCGCAACCTAACCGCACCTTTCAAAGCCATCAAGAACGCATACGCGAAGAAAACATGCGCGTTATGTCTAACTGGGCAAACAAGGAGTAGCACATGCAGACTGAAGACCGTTCACGTTTCGCCAGTGCTATTCACGGCACCTTTGAAATTTACAGCGTCAAGCAAGTATCTGAACAACTCATGGATATTTGGTGGGCAACGCTAAAACCTTATGACATTGCAGACGTATGCCGTGCGCTAACGAAGCATATTTCTGACCCTGAACGCGGCCAGTACCAACCAAAGCCAGCTGATGTAATCAGGTTTCTTGCTTGTGGTGAAAAAGAGCAGCTCGAAAACCTTAAAACCAAAGCTGAAATGCAATGGCTGAACGTGACTAAAGCCATTACGAGTTGCGGCGCCTATCGCACGCCAACATTTAAAGACCCCCTCACCACGGCAACGATAAGCGCCCTGGGTGGATGGCCGTTTATCTGCGGGAAAACGACACAGCAACTTGATTTTCTACAAAAGCAGTTCGTTTCCACCTACGTAGATTTTGAAAAGTCACCGCTTGAAGCATTGCCAAACCATATCGCCGGCATTGAAGACATTCAGCGCAGCAAGGCTGAGAAGGCATCAGCATTCGCAAACCTTGAAAAAGGGCTAGAATATTTTAGAGCGAGGAAGCAGGCATGAACCCAGTTCTAACAGACAGACAAATCAGCTACATGGACTTCATTCAAAATTTCATCGAGCAAAATGACAACTTTCCTACGTTTGAAGTTATTGCCGAACATTTTGGCGTAAATCCTAATAGCGTTTCAGGTCACTTACTAGCCCTACGCAAAAAAGGCTACCTCGATATGTGCCCGAACATGGCGAGCTATCGCCGCACCAACATTTTTAAAAGCTTCATGGCTATTCGCGAAAGGAATGCAGCATGAACTACAAAGTTTTGTACGTTGACCCGCCTTGGTCATTTAGCAACAAGAAAACAGGCGGCTCTATGAAATCGGGCGCAGCGCAAAAGTATGACGTAATGGACGTAGAAAGCATGAAGCAGTGGGATATTCCAGCAATATGCCAAGACGATTGCTTACTGGTCATGTGGTACGTGGGCGCCATGCCAAAAGAAGCCATTGAACTTACAGAAGCTTGGGGTTTCCGCGTTGTAAATATGAACGGCTTTGTTTGGGATAAAGAAACCAAGCATGGCAAAGACTTTTTTGGCATGGGTAGTATTACTCGCGCTTCAACTGAATCGGCACTAGTCGCTGTACGCGGCAAAACTGGCAACATCATCAAAGACCGTTCAGTTCGTTCACGCATCCGCGCCAAAGTTGGTGAGCATTCAGAAAAGCCGCAGGCATTTAGAGAAGCCATTGAAAAGCTATGTGGTGACGTTCCTCGCCTAGAAATGTTTGCAAGAAAGCAAACGCTCGGCTGGGATGTGTTTGGCAACCAAGTTGAAAACTCTATCTCAATTCCATTTAAGCGCCAATTAGAGTTAGGAGTAGTGGCATGACCCCCATTCAAAAAGAACACCGTGAAAGCAAACTAGCCAGAGAAAGCGTTCACCCCAAAGTAAAGCGTAGAGGCGATACTCTTCGTGAAATTGAAAAGAAAAAGGAATTTAGCGATTTAGCATTGAATGACCAGGACCACTTTAACCAGATTTGGAAGGAGTTAGAGGCGTGAAGCTCGCAAAGCAAACCTGTGTAGCGTCAAAGCCAAGTCAGTTCGCTTCATTCTACGAGGCCGCAAAAGATTGTTTCTCTAAAGGCATGACACTTCTACTTTCCATGCAATCAGTGGATGACGAGAGAAAAGCGGCGCAAAACGCGCTGCAATTCCACTGGTTTAGAGAAATGGAACAGCAAGGCGATTTATCGGCGCGAGAATATAGAGCTTACTGCAAGTTACATTTTGGCGTTCCCATTGCCCGGGAGGACGAAGGTTATCGAGCGCAATATGACGCAGTAATAAAACCGCTCCCGTACGTTCAGAAAATTCAAATGATGGACGAGCAAAGCAGGTTCTACATTCCAGTAACCAGCACATTCAATATGACTGAAATGACGCGCTATTTAAGAGAGGTGGAGCGATGGGGTTCAGGTCAAGGCTTTAACTTAACCAGCAACGAAACACTGTATCTGGCAGCTATGGGGATAAAGAAGTGATAAAAAGAAAATACTTTTTTTCGGTAAAAGTGGCACATAACAACGATTCGGGGCAGTACTCATGGTGGCATAGCGTAGTGACTCAAAAGTCATTATTTGCGGATCCAGAGAATTTGATAAGAGAAATTCGTAGCAGTGCGGTAGCGATGTTACGTAATGAAGTTCCTAGGGATTTCAAACCTGATGATGTTGAGATTATCGCATTTAACAGGGTGTAAAGAACATGATTACACCAACAAGAACGGTTTGTTATGTACGCATGCTAGATGGGAGCTTGAAAGAGGTTTCAGAGGCAAGGTCGCTTGCGCATTTATGGGGGTGGGATTTCACTAACGTAAAACGTGTAGTGGTGAGAGAAGAGCCAGTGGAGCAGTATCACCCATGGGTGGTTAATGACGGCGATTTATCTGACTTGAAGATTGAGTCAGGTGAGATTAAGCGTTATCCATCAAAGTGCCTGTGCCAAAAAGATCGCATGTGCAATACATGCTTCCAAACATTTGTTGCTTATAACCAAGCTACAGCATGGTCTTTACCATCAGCTGAAATGTTTGGTCACCCAAAATGGCTGTAATCGTGAAAAACCGCCGTTGCTCACACTGCAAAAAGAAAGGCCTACAAAGCGACATGCTATTACGACAGCTAAAGGCATTCTGTGACCAAAACTGTTTTGCAGAGTGGGCGGCAGCTAACGTTTCTAAACTGGCTAAAAAGGGTAAACAAATTGAATCGAAGCGACTCAAGGCAAAGAAAGAAAAACTCAAAACAAAAGGCGAACACCTACGCGAAGCACAAACGGCATTTAACAGTTTTATCCGCGAAAGGGATGCGCAAGAGCCGTGTATCAGTTGCGGTAGGTATCACACTGGCAAGTACGATGCAGGGCACTACCGAAGTGTAGGAAGTGCACCCGAACTGAGATTTGATGAAGATAACTGCCACCGTCAGTGCGTTCCCTGCAATCAGCACCTTTCAGGAAACCTAATTAGTTACCGAATAAACCTGGTCAAGAGAATAGGGCAGGAACGAGTAGATAAGCTAGAAGGTCCACACGAGCCTAAAAACTACACCATAGAACAAATACAAGACATTAAGGCGCATTATCGCAAGCGTGTACGCGAAATGCAGAAACAAAAAGCGGCATGAGCCGTGCGCTAAAGGTAAATACAACAATGGCACACCCAATCAGAGAATTAAGCAGAATGACTACTCGCTCAAAAAATCCCGATGGTATGACATTTGGTGGTGTTGCACCCGATGTAAATGAAGTAGCTGGCGCACTGGCAATGCGACACCCTGAAACACAACTAAAGCTAGATACACATGCTTACTACTTGGCTAGATTGCTCTACGCCGATGACAGTAGCGCAAGAGTGCGCGTTAAAGCTGGCTTATTGAACGTTATGCTAAAAGCTGAGCTAGAGGTAAGTAACACTTGCTTGGTGCGCATGATTAACTGCGCCATCATCGAAATACAATCACCTATCATGCGCTTAAACCGCAAGACCGGCGAACAAGAAATTAAGCCAACAAGCAAAGTTCAGCTTTGTAAGCGGTTAGGTATCAAGGGGAACAAGCTTCCCGTTAAAATATCTGAAGCTTACAGCCAAGTGCTAGAGCAGCTTTATCTATGGAATAGCGAGGCGATAGGCCACGTTAGAGCAACCATGAGAGAGGATGAAGCGGCATGAATAGCGAACTAGCAAGTAACGACATTCGCCAGGCTATTGATGAAGCAGTTAGGCGCTATTACGACAACAAACCACCAAAGGGGGCTACCCATAAATTATGGACGGGCTGTTACTACAGGTGTTGCTATGGTTCATGGCAACTATGGTCACCATTCAGTAATCAGTGGGGCGCAATTGGTTTAAGTAGCGCGGTAAGCGCTGAAGAGATTGGGTTAGAAAAGCTATGAAAAGAAACTACGACAAAGATTACATGCGAAGCACTAGCGAAGACTACCGAAATGGGTACAGGGATGGCACGCAATCGGCGCTTAATATCGTTATGTGGGCTATGATAATTGCCGCAGTAGTTGGGTTTTTATTTGGAGGTGGTCATGGGTAAAGGTATACCAGCAAGAGAGCCAGATGCGCTGCGCGATTTAATATCTCAGATGCCGCAGCAACTTTTTGAAGCTTATCGTGATGACTATGAGTTTCACGAATTAGTTCGCCATTTGGCGGAAGATAAGTTGTCTTACGCCCAGGCACTAGAAGAAATGGTGAAGTATTATTTAGGTGTTCGTAAAATTGCAAGAGACAAGGCGATAGATAAGGCAATGAAAGAGCCTGCGCCACCTTTGTATATTGGGAGTTGAAAGCCTATAAAACAGTAGTTGACTCACTGACGAGCTTTGCTTAATATATCCCCATACTAGCACTATTTCACTTGAAGCCCTGACCTAACCAGTCGGGGCTTTTTTTATGGCTGAAATTTATGTTCCCCTACGGCAAAACTTCACAAGCGCGTCTTGATACGTGCCATGTTGATATTCAAACGATATTCGACGAGGTGAAGAAGTATATTAATGCGTCTATCTTTTGCGGCCACCGCGGTAAAGAAGAACAGAACAAAGCATTTGCCGATGGTCTCAGCCAATTAAAGTGGCCTCACTCCAAACACAACAAAACCCCTTCACTTGCCGTTGACGCTGGCCCTTACTTCGTAGAATTAAGTAACACAGACTGGAAAGACGAACTCGCTTTTGCTGTATTCGCTGGTCATGTGATGTGTATTGCTCGCCAGTTATACAAAGAGGGAAAGATCACACACCTACTTCGATGGGGTGGTGATTGGGATATGGACGGTAGAAGCCGTGACGAGCGTTTCCGCGACCTGCCACACTTTGAATTGTACAAGCCATAGGTATCGATATGAAACTAGATTTCAAGCCTATGGAAGAAACGCCAACGCTACAAAGCAATGAATTCCAGCCAGAGTGCTTATTATACAGTGCTTGTGATGGTTATCACTTGGTTCATGCTTTCTTTTGCCCCGTGACTGGTGATTTCATGCATTTTGCTGATTTTACTGAGAGCAAAATTGAAGACGCAAAAAACTACAAGGCATGGGCATTGTTAATCGGCGAACCAGAGGTGGCAAAGTGAATTGGTCAGATGTAGGAAGCTTTCTAAAGCAAAATCAAAAAGGCGTAGCCGGTTTAGTTGGTTCGCTATTAACGGGCAATGTAGTGGGCGCGGTCAGTGCTGGGGCTTCGATGGTTGCTCAGGCAACGGGAACGACAGACCCCGACCAAGCGTTAGCGACACTGCAAAGCGACCCTAATGCTTTGGTTAGACTTGAAGAAATCGCCGCAGCGCGTGAAGCTGAAGTAAACAGGCACCTTGAATCTGTAATGGCGCTAGAACTTCAAGATAAACAGCGTAGCCATTCAGAGACACAGCAAACCATTCGCAATGGCGATAATGCAGAAGGTGGCGTTAAGTACGTAAGACCTTCACACGCTACACTTTCTTTATTTGCTGGTATCTATTACGGGTTGTTTACTGACTCACCCGACTTGCTGATACTAACCGCATTCCTTACTTTACCCTTTACTTACGCGGGTCTAAGGGAAATCGGAAAGCGCAACGTATTGGCGTTTCAGAGCAAAAAATAACCCTTTGTCTAATTCCCAATGGAACAAAATTTGAATAACCATGTTGTTGAAACCACGAAAAGGACAACAGCATGAACACTCACTACCAACAAGAATACAATCAAGAAATGGCCGATAAATCATCAATAGCTACCTATATTGGAGGCGGTATCTCAGCGTTTTGGGGAATACTCACTTCACAAGAGTTCGGTATCTTAATCGGCATGTTGGTAGGTATAGCCGGTCTATGTCTGAACTACTACTTCAAGAAACGTGACGACAAATACAAACTGGCAGACGAGCGAAGAAAGCAAGAGCTTCACGAAATCACGCTTAAAACAATGGCGAACAACGCAGAGGACTAAACGTGGCATTCACCACCGTTACTTCAACGGATGGTTACGTAGTCGAATCCGAATTAACAGGCGCTACGCTCAGGGTATACAGCCCACAACGAGCAAAGCGCCTTTTTACTGTCAACGTTTCACATAACGGCCAAGGCAAAGCAAGACTCACCAACGCTTACGGTAACTACTCATTCAAAGTAAGAGTAGCTATCAAAGCCTGGCTAAAACTCAACAACTTCACTTCCTACACCTTTGAGCGCGGAGCGCCCCACGATGGGCAGCGCTCACTAAGTGGGGTAGTTCCTTTAACTGCATAGAGAAACAAACAATGTCCACTAAGAAGCTGACAAAAAAACAAGAGTTGTTTGTCAGTGAATACCTTATTGACTTAAACGCAACTCAGGCAGCTATACGGGCTGGCTACAGTAAAAAAACTGCTTGCGAGACAGGTAACGAGAACCTCAGAAAACCTATTATTCAAGATGCCATATCAAAAGCGCAAAACAAACGGCTCGAAAAGAACGAAGTCAATGCTGATTATGTGCTTAAGCGTCTTATTGAAATTGATGAAATGGACGTTGTTGATATTTTGGATGATGGCGGTCATATCAAGCCCATTACGCAGTGGCCTAAGTCGTGGCGTAGAACAATTTCGGGCTTGGATATTCAAGAGTTAATGATGGGCGAAGTAGAAACCGTCCTACGTAAAATCAAATGGCCTGACAAAGTGAAGAACCTAGAGTTGCTAGGTAAGCATATTGACGTACAGGCGTTCAAAGAGAAGCGCGAAGTAGAAGGCGAGTTAACCGTTAACAACCTTATTGCTGAAATCTCTGAAAGCAACGGTGAAACACGCGCTGTTTTGCCTAAACATGCAAAGTAATTAAATAAGTATTCCGTTTTATTAAAAATATACGGGGTATATATCTTGAATTGTGGATATTGATGCAAAATGACTGAGGAAGAATTAAAAGCCAACCTCAGTGATTGGCGTTGGCGCATCAATAACCTGTACTTCATTACCGACAAAAACGGTAAGAAAATTAAGTTCAAGCTCAACGAAGCGCAAATGACGTTCTTCGAGGGCATGCACTATCGAAATATCATTCTGAAAGCGAGGCAGTTAGGCTTCACTACTTTCACAATGATATTTATGTTGGACGCGTGTTTGTTCAACAACAACACAAAGTGCGCCGTGATCACGCATAGTCGCGATGACTCAATTAGGCTCTTCCGTGAAAAGATAGAGTTTGCGTACAACGCATTGCCGCCAACGCTGCAAAGGATGATGCCAGCGACCATCGCAAGAGCGGGTGAGCTGGTATTTAAAAACGGTTCATCTATCGCGGTAGGTACTTCATTCCGTGGTGGTACGCTCACTTACTTGCACATCAGTGAGTTCGGAAAGATTTGCGCCAAGTACCCGCACAAAGCAAAAGAGATTGTGACCGGTGCTTTTGAAGCGGTAGCGAAAGATTGTGTTATTACCATCGAGTCAACCGCCGAAGGTAAACAGGGTTATTTCTACGACTACTGCCAAGAAGCATTAAACCGGCAGCGTAAAGGCATGAAGCCTGGTCAAATGGATTGGGAGTTATTCTTCTTCCCTTGGCATGAAAACCCTGATTACACACTGGACGATGATAACGTTGTCGTTCCTGATAGATTGCTTGAATACAGCTACAAGTTAGAGCAAAAGTACGCAATACGCCTAACCAATGGGCAATTGGCGTGGTACACCTCAAAAGAAAAGTCACTGGGCTCAGATATTCGCCGTGAATATCCTGCAACACCTGAAGAGGCGTTTGAGCAGTCCATTGAAGGTGCCTACTACCATCGCCAGATAAACGAAATTTACGCAACAGGCCGATTAACCAGCGTGCCGTTTGAGCCAAGTGCTTTGGTTCACACGTTTTGGGATTTGGGCATGTCCGACACAATGAGTATTTGGTTTATCCAACAGGTCGGGCGTGAGTATCGCATCATCAATTACTATCAAAACTCAGGTGAAGGACTCGCGTTTTACAAGCGTGTGCTGGATGAACTGAGGGAGAAGCACCATTACAGCTACGGATTTCACGTAGCGCCGCATGATATTGCGGTTAGAGAGCTTGGCACCGGTAAATCTCGACTTGAAACCGCACAATCGCTCGGTATTGATTTTATTACGGCGCCTAAATTATCCATTGCTGATGGTATTGAAGCGGTTCGCGGCGTCTTACCACTTTGCTGGTTTGATGAAGCGAAGACAGAAAAAGGCTTCTCTGGCTTGTCAGCTTATCGAAAAGACTGGGATGACAAGCACGGCGTGTGGAAGTCACAACCGGTACACGATGAAGCCAGTCACCCTTCAGACGCATTTAGAACATTTGCCGTTGCGCTAAACGAGATTAGAGATCGCATGAACGAATCATTTCACACAGGCTTTGCAGAAGTACAAGTTCAAAGCTCAGGAGGTTGGGCATAATGCTGGTAGTTAAAAACGCGGAACAGCTACAAAGAGAAGATGAAGCAGCGAAGAACGCTAAGATTGAAGCTGAACGCGAAGCAACACAGCCACGCATTGTAGATAACTTAGCCGCGCACGTTCACAAATGCTGGACTACAGCGAAAAGTCACAAGGTTGATATTGCTGACAGGCTTACTAATTGCCTACGCAGACGCAAAGGCGAGTACAGCCCTCAAAAACTGTCAGATATTAGAAAGCAAGGCGGCAGTGAAATATACATGAACCTCACCGGCACAAAGATTCATGCTGCAAAAGCATGGTTAAGTGACTTGTTTGCGTCCAGTAATGACCGTCCTTTTCACATCGAAGCAACGCCAGTACCTGAATTGCCACCAGAAATTGCACAGAGCATGATTTCTATTGCCATTCAAAACGCAATGATGACCGCAGGAAGCCAACAAGAAGTCATGGCGATGACTGAGCAAGTTCTAAAGCAGCATGAAGAGCGCATTAAATCGGAGATAAACGAAGAAGCTGAAGCGCGTATGGAAAAGATGGCCGAGTATATCGAAGATATGATGGTCGAAGGTGATTTCCGTGGCGAGTTCGATGCGTTCTTAGATGACTTGGTAACGTACCCGTTTGCAATTCTAAAGGGCCCGATTTATCGCAAGCAGAAGCGTGTTAAATGGGTGCAGGATAAACAGACCGGCAGACACGTACCAAAGATAGAAGATAAACTTGTTCGTAAATTTAGACGCGTAAGCCCGTTTGACTTCTATCCTTCGCCATCTACAACCAATATCGGTGACCACTGGCATATTGAACACGTGCGCTTCACGCCTTCAACACTCGCATCAATGCGAGGCTCTAAAGGCTACAACAGCCAGAACATTGCCATGGCATTGAACGACCATCGTTTAGGCTTACGTCAGTGGGTATTTGAAGACTCAGAGCGTGAGCGCCTAGAAGGTAAGCGCAACTTCAATCATCATCAGTATGAAAACATCGATGGCCTAGAGTTCACTGGATGGATTCAGGGTAAGCAATTGATCGAATGGGGCATTGAACAACAGATTACCGACCCTTACGCAGAATACCCAGTAACTGTAGTGGTTGTGGGTAACTACACCATCAAGGCATCGGTTAACCCTGACCCTAACGGCAAGCCTGGTTATTACAAATCGACTTTCCGCAGCATACCTAACTCTTTTTGTGGTGAAGCACTAGCCGAAATCATTGAAGACATTCAAGACGCGGCAAATGCGACCATGCGAGCGCTTATCAACAACATGGCAATTGGTGCACAACCACAAGTTTCCATCGATTTAGCGCAGATACCGCAGGGCGCGAACATAACCAGCATTTACCCAGGGAAGATTTGGCAGTTTAGCAGCAAAGGCGTAAACGGCGCAGGGCAAAGCAAGCCTGGTATCAACTTCTTTAGTCCTGAAATCAAAGCCAATGAATTGCTTAGTGTGTACGAGAAGTTTGAACGCTACGCCGATGATAAAAGTGGTATTCCTGCTTATGCGTATGGTTCAGACCAAGCAGCTGGCGCAGGCAAAACCGCCTCTGGTTTATCTATGCTGATGAACGCAGCCAGTAAATCTATGAAAGAAGTGGTGCGATCGGTAGATATTCACGTGATTGAGCCGCTTGTTTCTAACCTCTACACAAGCGCCATGATTGACCCTGATGTACCTGAAGACATTAAAGGCGATGCGCAAGTTAAAGCACGTGGCTCTGATGCACTGATGCACAAAGAGGCCACCGCAATGCGACAAGCTGAGTTCCTTGCTACGACTAACAACCCAACTGACATGCAAATCATTGGTCCTGAAGGTCGCAGGGTATTACTTGAAAGTGCAGCCAAAGCCGCCGACTTACCTGCAGCGCGTTTCGTTCCTACTGAAGACGAGCTTAGACAAAAGCTAATGCAAGAAATGGCAGCCGTTCAGCAGCAGGCGGCAGCACAAGGGCAGGTGCCGCAATGATAACCAATCTAACGGTACCGCAATTAAAGTCGCTTATTTATTTAAAGAACGTTCACACAGAGCACTACAACAACATTCAAGACATTATCACTATGTTGGTAGAGCAGAACGTTGAAGCGCTAAAAAGCGCAGTGAACACACAAGAAATGTTTAAAAGCCAAGGCGCTATTTACACATTAGAAGAATTATTGGAATTACTCGAAGACCCGAAGACCACACTGGCTCGGATTGAACAGTAATACCAACCACGCCTTAACGGGCAAATCATAAGGTCGCTATCCAGCGGCCTTTTTTTATACCTAAACGAAAGTGAACACCAGTGGGAATACCGCAAGGCTCCCGAAGATACTGACTCACCGAGGATAAGACACAATGGCTTTACCACAGGCACTGCAAGACGCAAATGAAAGAGCAAACGAGCTAATTCGCAAGCAAAGCGAAGGTCAATCAACTCCCGAAAATGGGAACACTGAGAAACCCATCACGCAGCCGCAAGCGCAAGAGCAGCAGAAACCACAAGAGGCCAGAACACCCGAGCCGCCGCAACAGCAGCAGCAATCGGACTCTGAGCAAACGTGGGAGCATAAATATCGAGTATTGCAAGGCAAGTACAACGCCGACACCAAAAAGCTTAATGAGCAGCTTCAAGAGGCTCAAAAGCGCAGCCAAGACCCAAGCTTGCAACACCGTTTACAGGCCTTAGAGTCTGAAAACTCGCAACTGAAGCAACAATTAGAGCAACAGCAACAGGCGAGCCAATCAAGCGGCGAATTAAAGCTTAATCAAAAATTGGTTGACGAGTACGGCGAAGACTTCGCGCAAGCAGTAGCAGAGCAGTCAAGTGCGGGAACAAGTGAGCTAATCAATCGATTAACTCAGCAGATCAACACGCTTCAATCAAAGTTAGAGCGAACTGAGCAAACCACCTCAGAAACCGCAGGCAACATGCGTATGCGTGAGTTAAATGCAGAGTTGAGTAAGCACAACATTGATTTTGAGCAGGTCAATACTGATCCAATGTTCCATGACTGGCTATCTGCCATCGATGACGCAAGCGGCGAGCAACGCAATACGCTGATGAATAACGCGTTCCAGCGAGGCGATATCAATCGCACCGCATACTTTTTCAAAGCCTTTAAAGCCCAAGAGGGTTCCAACTTCAATAACAACCCATTATCAAGCCATGTTGATGTAACCAGCCGCGCACCGAGTGACGCCGCAGGGGATGACAACGTATGGACCAAAGCGCAGATGGATAAGCTATATGCTGACAGACGCGCTGGCAAATTGACTGATGCAGAGTTTCAGAAGTGGGAGCAACAACTATTTTCCGCGATGCAACAAGGTACATACCTCGGCTAGCGGTTTTTTGGAGTAATTAAAAATGGGTTATCCTGTAGCAAGTGGCGCAGTCAACTATTCAAACACTGGCGCTAACAACAACTCTAGCTTTATCCCTGAAATTTGGTCTACGAAGTTACTGACCAAGTATTACGAAAACTGTGTTTACATGGAAATTGCAAACACTGACTACGAAGGTGAAATCAAATCGCATGGTGACAAGGTTCAAATCCGCACCATTCCTGATATCACTATCAACGACTATGAGAAAGGTCAAGACCTGAACTACGAGCAGCCAGAAAGTGCGCCTGTGTCGTTAACTATCGACCAAGGCCACTATTTCGCGTTCAAAGTAAACAGCGTTGATAAGTACCAAGCAGATATCAATCTGATGGATACGTTCTCACAAGATGGCGGCATGAAAATGAAACGCCGTGTTGATGCTAACGTATTGGGCTCTATCTACGCCGGTGCTGCGGCGGTAAATGCTGGCGCAAACGCGGGTAAAGATTCAGGCTCATTGAACTTGGGTACCGCAGCTGCGCCTATTGACGTTACAAAAGACAATATCATTGACGTGCTTGTTGAGCGCTTTGGTGTATGTCTTGATGAAACGGACACGCCAGATGAAGACCGTTACGTGGTTCTTCCTCCTTCAATGTGTGCACGCATCAAAACGTCAGAACTGAAAGACGCGAGCTTAACCGGTGACGGTAACTCTACTCTTCGCTCGGGCAAAATCGGCATGATTGACCGTCTTCACATTTACTCTTCACGTAACTTGAACGTTACTAGTGGCGCGTATGATGTGTTGTTTGGTCACAAGTCAGCGCTATCGTTTGCCGCACAAATCACTGAAATGGAAAAACTAAAGAACCCGAAAGATTTCGGTGACTTGGTTCGTTCACTGTTTGTGTACGGTTTTGATGTGTTGCTACCTGAGCAACTTGGTCACAGTGTAATGCGCCTGGGTTAATTCCCGCGCATAACGTAAACCCTTTCGCCCCCTTAATTGGGGGCTTTTTCGTTTAAGGAGCCTAGAAAATGGCACAAGCAAAACCAACGACTGAAGGCGCAGTAGATTTACAAGACAACGCTACCGCTGAAGCACCTGATTATCTTCAAGCTAAATCTGGTCGTGTCTTCAAAGCAACACCTTACCTTGTGAAGCAGTGGCGCAAAGGCAAGTTCGGCATGATCAAGGCCACTAAAAAAGACTACGACGATGCTGTAAAAGCTGAAGCCGCTAAAGCCAAAGAAGCGTAAGAGCGAGGTTCACCAATGGCAACACGTAAAGTTATTGATGCAATTGCGCAAGTGCGAGCAACGCTTGTAGATAATACAAGTACACGCTGGCCTAATCCTGAACTACTAAACGCCTATAACAATGCTGTATTGGCAGTGGTGAACCTTCGTCCTGATGCTAGCACTAAGAACGTTGCGTTCACGCTGGTAGCAGGCGAGTCAAAGCAAACCTTGCCTAGTGATGGTCTTCGCTGGATGGACGTTGTTTACGATGTAAATTCAGGCCAGCCGATTAGAAGCACTAAGCGCCGCATATTGGACGATCAAATACCTAATTGGCACAACACGCCAGGTGATCGCGTAGCAAGTTGGGCATTTGATGAGCGCGACCCGAAGACAATTTATGTTTACCCTCAACCGTCACAGGCTAAGGATATTCAGATTGTTTACTCGGTAGCACCACAAGCGGTCAATATTACTGATTTTGAGAACGACACCACCACTATCAGTATTGATGATTGCTATTTCAATGCAATCAAAGAGTACATGCTTTATTCAGCTTACTCGAAAGATGCAGATTACGCAGCTAACGCACAACGCGCAGCCTCGCATTACAGCATTTTCGAGCGTGCACTAGGTAATAAATCTGGTGTAGATAAAGCGGCTAACCCTGAAGAGCGCATGTAAATGGTAACTTTTGATAGCTTATCCACGCTTGTAGCGCCTTACACACCCAATGTGCCAGCGTTCACAGCGGCTAATGCTATCCGCGAGGCAGCACGTGACTTTTTACGTCACGTGTTTGCCTATCAGCGCGAGATAGAGATTTGTGTAATTGAAGGCGAAGCGAAGTACAAAATAGAGCCGTATGACGCACACACCGAAGTTGTATCGATACTTGAAGTAAAGCGCTGTGATAGTGATGTGCTTACGCAGATGCAAAAAGACAATCGCGACACATACAGCGGCAAGCCTAGTCACTACATCGGCACCTTTGATCGCACAATCAAACTCTTTCCCGTTCCTAATAAAGATGAAGAGTTAACGGTAACCATTGCGGTTCGTCCAACCTTTCAAGCGCCCATTATTGATAGAGCAGTGTTTGACGATAACGCTGAAGCTTTTCGATGGGGAGCGCTAGCTATTCTCAAAAAACACCCTGGCACTGAATGGTTTTCACCTGAAGAAGTGCCGTATTACGAAAACCTCTTCCTTGAAGCGAAAAACAAGAAAGCTGAAGAAATCAGACTTGGCAACATGCCTAACAACATGAAACTGGAAATTCCTAGCTTCCTATGACCGGCATTTATAAAACTGGCACGATAACACTCAACAGTAATTCAAACATCGTGACAGGTAATGGCACGCTCTTTCAAAGCGTTGCCAATGCGCGTTTGGGTGATTTGTTTTCGCTTGACGGTAAAGAGTTCTTTGAAATTTACCAAGTCGATACCGAAACGCAGCTACGCATTAGAAACTTGGTTACTGGTGCTAAGTATCAAGGCCAAAGCGTTGCCTCCGTTAGCTATGCTATAGTGCGAAACTTTGCAGCCTCAACCGATGCGCAAATAGCTTCTGATGTTGTCAGTCTTCAGCAACGATGGCACGAACGCGAAAGAGAAATGACAGAGTGGTTTGCTTCTGATGCAAATTACCACCAAATCACCGACATTCGCGGCGATAAGGTATTAGTCATTACGCCAACCGGTCTTAATAACCTAGTTGATGGCCCTGTTAATATTGAAGACTTTGGCTTCCCAGTTGCCAAAGAAAGCCAAGCGCTAGACCTAAATGACTTTCCTGCAGGCATTTTCTATACTCGCCCATTATCAATTGCTCACCAGCCCCCTGGCTTTGGCTCTGGCATAAAGCTTGTTATCACCAATAAAAGTGAAGCGATTTTCTATCAGAAAATCATTGAGCTTAGTACGTCAAAAGTTCGCTATCGTATTGCCACTACAGCCGCCAATGCTGAGTTATGGAACACGCTAGGTAGCGAGGATGGAGGAAGCGCACAAGTAACATGGAATGACATTCAGGGTGACATTCCAGCCACTGCTACAAGATGGCCTAGCTTCCAAGAGGTGACTGGCGATGTAGCGCAAATACTTCCAGATACTGCAAAGCGGTGGCCTTCATTCAGTGAGGTAAGTGGTGACATAAACAGCTTGCTTGCTGATTTTGCTAAACGTTGGCCGAGCTTTGAGGAAGTGACCGGCGATATTTTGGCTGTATTGCCAGAGACCGCTAAACGATGGCCTAACTTTCAAGAGGTGGCCGGATCTTTGGAAGTTGAACAGCTGCCAGAAGCCATAACACGAGATAAGAAGTCTCTATCACTTAGCCCACCTATAAAACGCGAGCCGAGTATTAGTCAAATACTGACTGACTACCCTACTTTGAAAAGCACCGAGGTAAGGCCTACAGCTTCACCAAACAACAGACGCATGATTCAGTTTGATGACGTGCGCGGCGAGGTTCATGTAGCACTGACAGATAGATGGTTCACTATTCCTACCACTATTGCCAGTCGGTCGTTCCCAATTTTTTATCGTGGTTTGATACTGCGCTTCAATAATAACAGTTCGTACACCGGCAATATCAAAATGCGTGTCTACCCGATGGGAACGGGCGGTTTAGGGTTGCCCAACAACCCCACGCTGGCTAATCACCAATGGCATGAGTACGAAACCAGCGTAACGAACCTTTATAAAATTGGTGAGTTCAACAGCGAGTACTTCGAGGGAATCATTGAGTACATCGAACTAGATAGCGGATGGCACAAGTTCGATGTAAACCAGTCTGATGTTGGCTCATTAAACGCCAAGTTTGATACTGCATTTGGCACTTTGCGTTCACCCTTCAGAGCGTTCTATCAAAAGGCTGATGGCTATTGGTACAGCGAAGATATGTTCCCCGATACGCTTGATGAGATTGGTCCAAGCTGGGCGCAGGATGCCAGCAACCCTCGCAAATTTACTGTTACTGACGCTACGAGCGGCAGTGATGCTCTCAGGTTCTTTAGTGACTCCTACGACGATTTTCAATTTGAAGTAGTGTTAGTCGCTGAATATCTCAACAACACACTAGCTCTGACTGTTTCAAATCGTGACCCAAACCGAATGTACTACGCAGGTTCTGGAAGGTTCATTACTGACGAACGCATCTATTTTAAACGCGCTGGTTCAAAAGTGACTGGTGCTATCACTGTTGAGTCAATAAAAATGAGAATCCCGCACTATGGATAGGCTCTTTGATATCAATTTATCTTCAGCCAATGGCTGGACTGACGGGCAAGAGTGGGCAGAGTGCAACCCAGCGCAAGAGCTTGAGTCGATTTACAGACGTGTATTTTCTACAAGTGAAGAAGATAACCCCGACTATCGAATTGACCCCGGTGATAATTTCTTTATTGCTTCCGCTTCTAATAATGTACGTGACTGGACGCCGAGAACATTGCCGTGGACATTTGACATTCCAAAAGGGCGAGATGGGAATCCACTATCATTCTACTTTGGTCTTCAAGTGGGTGAGCGTGAGATTGACGAAAATTTATTTAATCACAGCCCATTCATGCAAAAAGTGTCAGGTGACTTTATCGTGCTTGGCGCTAACTACCACCGATTTTACGGTTTAAAAGTCAAAGACTCCGATCCTGTATTAAAGCTCAGTAAAGATAACCGAGGCGGCGAGGTGCATGGCGCATTGCTCATCAATACGCCGCTCATCAACACGCAGGGCTACGCTATGTTTGATTGGATATTACGCAAGCTCACGTTCATTAACACGTTTTTCAAAGCACTCGATATCCCTTTTAGCTCTAGCAAGGTGTCAACTCAAGACTTTGAAATAAGCGGAAAGGGCGATATTGGTATTGTGATTCGTGCTGGTCACTCCGAAATGGAAGTGATAGGCGGCACAATTACTAATGAAAACCATGAGTTCAGTGAAAATGAAACGTTACTGCACGGTTTAGAGTTAGAGCAAGGCGATAACGCCGTTGTGCGCTATGTGGAAACCAAAGGCTTTAGTGGCAACGGGTTCAAGTTCGGCTGTGAAGTCGATGTAAAGGGGCTTATTTCAGACCATGATGGCGCTGGTATTGAGTTCTTGGAAGAGTCTACCGCGCGTGACTGCATGGTTAGCTGGACGCGGCAGTTGGCTGGACAGAGCTTTGCTTATTACTTCCATAAAGATGGTGAACTGAATAACTGCGGTTGCAACCTAGATGAGACAGGCGGGTTAGGTGTAGTTGTTATTGGCCCCAATGCCACTGTAACCATTAACGGTGGAGATTATCGCGCGCACTTGCCGTTACCGTTTCTATCGGCTCTTGGAGCCTGTACCGTGAGGCTTAACAACGTAACGCTAAATGGGGTTCTATACAACGAAACAATTGAGCTTACAGAAGGCGAGTCTTGGCGTGGCGTTAAAGCTACTGTGACACCCAATGTTATACCCGTATACGCGAACAAAGCACTTTCTCTCCCGTACATGCATATTCCTGCGATGGCTGATGCGATTGCAGTGCAAGGATCAGAACGCCCGTTTGAAAATGTGATCACGCTTCCTAGTGGGGCAAGAATAGCTCCCACGCCTGATGGGTCACTGCGTTACATTCCAGCTGAAGCGTGGCTGCATTTAGACCCGGGTGAAATAGGTACTGATTATTTCAGGTATTCAACTGAAACACTTATCTACATGCATACTTTTGAAATACTGCCTTCGCCTGAAGTTGGTGCGAAAGTTGTGCAGCCTGATGGTTTTAGCGGTTCGGGATGGTCTAAGAGTGGTGGCAATTACTACGCGAATGGTACAAGCAATCCACTAACGGCAAACTACAACTTTGAAGCCGATGAAGTTTACCAAGTATCACTAAAGCTAGTAGATAAGCTTAGTGGCTCGGTCACCCCTAAAATCGGTAGCGAATTAGGCCAATATAGCCACAGCATTGAAGGAACAGAGGTATGGCTTATCCGTGCGCCAGCCAATGCAACACAGGTTCAAATTACGGCTAGTGGCTACAAAGGCAACGTTCAGAATATCTATGTGCGTAAGCTCCTAAGAACGGAAACACCAGCAGTGCCTACCCTTGCTGGCTCAGTTTCTGGAGCGACAGTTGACTTGCATTGGAAGCTACCGCCAGTAGATAGACTTAAATTTCGGTATACCGCAGACATCCACGTCCAAAACCAGCAACTTGATCATGATGCGCAATCAGGCTACTACCGCAAAGACGCCTCAAAACGTTACTTGTTTGAAAACGTTTGGTCGGAAGGTAAACGTAAAGGCATAAGCCTCTACGGTTCAGTGTCTGTTGAAGTCGATGGTTTTAAATGCACTGGTGGCTATGTAGGCCAAAGTGATACATGGCAAGTCGGCATACAGGTAGATTTATACAACCCTTACGCCCAAATTCAGCAACTCGGCAACCTCAGCATCGACTTAGGCCTAGAAAGTAACTTTGCGAACTATCAGGCGCAATTCGGTAATTCTGACCCAATCGTGGTGAACGGCGCTTACTCGGGCGAAGAAAGCTACTTGTATAGCGCCCATATCTACAATGCTGATTTGCGTAATGGCTCAGACGCTGTAACCGACCTTAAGAAAAACACGGAGGTTAACAACGCGTATTACCAAGGTGCCTGCAAGATGGTCAGAACACATAAGCATGGTAAAGCGTTAATGGCTAACATTGCGTTTTCTCAGTCCTACGGCACGCGCGAAGTATTCTCTGTGCAGCATAGCCCTGCAATTATTGAAATATGGAACTGCAGTATTGATGGCATACGCTGCGTCAATGTGCCTCAACTCGATAATCAGAAAAAAGATAATAGTTACTTCTATGAAGGTCGTGGAACGCTACAAGGGAAAAGAGGCGCTATCGAAGTGCTAAAAACCTACCCGACTCTTGACGACCTTAACCGTTTTGCAATGACAGACATGGAGTTTCAATACAAAAGCTCAGGCGGTGCTAGCTGGTACGGTTTGAACTTCCCTGATGTTGAACTTCCTGGTGTCATCGGAGCTTTTAAACGTTCATTTTCACTTTCTTCAGGCACATACCAGATCAGATGCCGTTGTTACAACGGTGCGCTTGTTGGCGCTTGGTCTAACACAATTTCAATTACAGTATAGCGAGAACAAGCAATGGCAGAGACAGTACACAGTTTCAGCGATCAGGAAAGCGGTTCACCGTTACCGCAAGGGTACTCTACCGTTGAGGGTGGCTGGCAAAATTTTGGCAACAACTCAGGGTTAACACCTACATCCACATCAGGACTTAATGTTCTTGGTGTTCCAGCGGATTTCACAGAGGGATACTTTGAAGCGACACTGAGAGCCAGAGACGCTAGTAACACAACATACGCCAGTCTGCGGTTTCGTTATCAGGATGATGACAATAACTGGTTGTTGCAATGGCGAGCCAGCGATGGCGCAGTTAGGTTTGTTAAGCGAATCAATGGTGTAAACACTATTTTCACAGAGGTGGATACGACTGTTCAAGGTAATGGCACTGTTGCAACGCTGCGTGTTTCGATTGCAGGAGACACCCTAACACCGTCAGTCAATGGCCAAGAAATAACTGGCGCCATCGTAACTGACCCTGCCCTTAACACATTCCAAACAACTCATGTCCGAATATCAGAGCAGACCTACGCGGTCATGGCAGTTGCATACGATAACGTGGCGAGTGGTGGTGGAACAGGTGGCGAAACTGGACCTGACGATCCTTTACCTGCTTTAACGATGCACAATATCGAAGGTTTCGCTCGCCAGTACACTAAGGCCGGTAAGATATTTGATAATCACAGTGCTAACGTTACAGACCGCGAGTATTGGATACGCTTGTATGAGACAAAGGACTGGCCTAACTGGCCTCACGAGCAATATCCCGTTGTCGCTGAAAGTAGCTCTGACCACGCCAATGGCACTGGCGCTATTCTACTGCGTGTATATGAAGAAACTGGACAATATGATTTAACGCATGCCCCCAGTTGGCACGAATGGCAGGAAATCAGCAATTTGCCTGTGTTTGACCACATCGCTACTAAAACAGGCGCTATCTACTCAGACCCGAACCAATCGGAAACCCCAAGCCGTATCACTAAAGACGGGGTTATTTACTCATTTTTCCATGGCGGCGGTGTGACTGTTGGTGGAGTAGAGGTTCAAGCTACTAAACGAATGGAAAGCGTTAACGGCGTAGATTTCACCAACGTTGTAACAACCGATATTGTCTATGACCCGAATTTGCTAGGGGGCAATGGTCATGTTGGCTATCAAGTTGTCGGTAAAAACGTTGTAAGCGGAATTCCATATACCTACATTACTACAGGCTTGCACGGCGGTGGTAACGACCAAGCTGGTCAGTCGCAAGGGGTTTGGGGCTCTAATGATTTGGAATCATGGGAGTTGATTCAGACGCACGGAAAAATGCGCGGATATTTAGGTTTGTATTCGGGACTGTCTGACGGTGAACGATTCTACAATGTATATCAATTTCACAGCATGAAAAAAGAAGGTGCGTATTATCGCGCGCTTTATTCACAGCGAAATCCAAGTGCCGGAGGTCAAGCTACAAACGCGATAATGGCTGAAATCTTGGTTAATGATAAGTTAGAAGCCGTTTCAGCACCGCATTTCTTTTTAGAGCCTACGGTTGGTGGTTTTGACGAGCGGCAAGTGGGTGACGTAACAGAGCTAGAGTATGCAGGGCGCACGTTTGCTTTCTACGTGACGAGAAACGCTAACGATTTCTCAGAAATAGGTGCTGCATATGTCGAGCACGTACCTCATACATGGGAAATTGCAAGACCACTATCAAACAAGACAACACTTCTTTCATTGCAAACGAATGGTTCAGCGCTGAGTACTGGTGTTACTTCCAATCAGACACTGGGTTTTAAAGCTGAATCTGGCAATGACATGACGGTACTTCCATTACCCGCAAACGGTGATGAAGCGCTGTTAACGTTCGATACGACAATTAACCCATACAACCATGAATACATTGATATCTACTTTGATTTCATCGGTAAAGATAGTGCTGATGACATAAATTTGGCATTTGGTATTGCCGATGACGTAGCGAACCCAAGTCAAGAGCTAAAGGTATTCTGGCCTGCAGCGAGTACAACCAGCAACCCTACACGCGCAACCAAAATGCAGTTGCGTAGCTTAGGCGCTACTAGTGATTTACTTGTTTTCACTGATAACTACTTCGGTCAGTCTGATAGCTGGCGTTCGTTTAACGATCAAGGTGATGAAGCACCAGCAGCAAAACACACAGTAGGACTCAGGTTAGTACCATCGGAAAAAAAAGTATACATGCTACAAGGAAGCGCAGAAAAGCGCGTCTATAGCACTGATGGGATGATTTTCAACCAAGCATTCACGCTGTTTGTTAAAGCTAATTTAGAAACTACACAGGCGCAAAATTCAAGTGTGTCGCTTGTTGGGGTTCGCGTAATTTCTTCAACTGATGAAGTAATAGCTGTACCAGCAGCACCAATGATAAGCGCTAGTAAGTCATCAGATAGCGTTACCGTTTCATCTAGCACAGTGCCTGGTGCCACAGGCTATAAGTATTTCCTTGATAACCAGCAAAATGAAACGGGCACATTCACTGGGTTAGAGCCAGAAACAACCTACACCGTTTATGCTCGTGCAAGTAATTCCTTAGGTGATTCCGCACCTAGTACGATTCAGACAGTCACTACGGATGCAGCAGAAGCACCAAACCAACCCCCAACAGCAAACGCTGGATTCGACCAATCAATTGCGGCGGGTGCAACCTGTATTTTGGATGGATCAGCTTCTAGCGACAGTGATGGCACGATTGCCTCTTACTCATGGCGAAAAGTAAGCGGTCCAACCATAGCGCTTGCCAATGCTAACCAAGCGGTAGCATCTTTTATCGCGCCGAGTGAATCAACTATTCAAACGCTCGTCTTTGAATTGACAGTGACGGACGATGATGGCGCAACCAGTGCGCCAGATACAGTGACCGTCACCGTTGCCGCCGTTCCTGATGTTGCCGACCCGCTTGATCCTACGCTTAGTGTAATCAGCATTAAGAGTAAGGTAGGCATTGAAGATGATGTGCAGTCGTTTGGTGTGGTGTCACTTTACCAGTACACCGACAACTTTATTCTCTGCGAGGTGGTGAGCAAGTCTAATGCAGCGCTATCGCCTGATTCATTCAGTCAAGCGGAATACCGCATTGTCGATAATAAAGGCACCAATGTCGTTAAGTTAGGCTTGGGCACGGGCATCAAAGAGGCTGACGGTAAGTTTCTCATACATATCAACTCAGGCATTTTGAACAGTAGCCACAAAGGTTCACTTAAACATCAGTTTGTTGTTTGGAACCAAGCAGGCTACAAGCTCCCGCCTATCTTTGGTGGCACCGTTAATATCATCCCTGTACTAGAGCCAACTCTATGAAATTAGCCGTATCAACGTTCAAGGGGCAGAACAACGCGTTTGCCCCTCGCTTGATTAATACTGAGCAAGCGCAGAAAGCCAGCAATTGTATTGTGAGAAATGGAAATCTCACGCCGAGAAAAGGGAATAGCGTTGTAACGCCAGCGCCTACTATCGCTAACAATGCAAAAACCATTTTCCTTTACAAGGGAACGCATTGGTTTAGCTGGCCTAAAGACGTTGATGTGGTTGATAGCCCTATTGCAGAGGATGAATACGACAGGGCGTACTATACCGGCGATGGCGTACCACGCTATACAAATAGCAGCATTGCCACCGGTGCAGGCGTCCAGCCATTTGCTAACAATACGTTGGGGCTAGATAGTCCTGACGCATTTAGTGCTAGTGTGACTTATCACGACCAATCTAATGACTTAAATGGCCGTGATCCTGCTGACTTCGATACTGAGCCTGAAAGCGGTTATCTCAACTTAGAAACCGATGATGACGAAACGCGCTTTTATGTTTGCACCTACGTAACGGATTTTGGCGAAGAGAGTGCGCCTAGTAACGTATCGCAAGAGTTAAATGTCTTCTGTGAAGATGACAGCGTAACGCTTACGTTTTCAGATACTGGCGGCTTTGGTACGCAGAAAATAAATCGCAGGCGCATTTATCGAAGTGCAACTTCAGGTGATGTAACTCAGTTTTTCTTAGTCGATGAATTGCCAGTTTCTACCGATACCTACACTGACACCAAATCTATTTATGAATTGGGCGCGGAGCTTGAAACCGAAGAGTATGCGAAGCCTCCTGAAAATATGACAGGGCTTATCGCTACGTCTAATGGCGTGGTGATTGGCTTTGTGGGCAATACTGTGGTGCCTAGCGAGCCGTATTTGCCTTACGCATATCCGCTTGCTTATCGTCAAACGCTACAAGATAAAGTAGTAGCAATGGCTGAAATGAGTTCGGGCGTGGTCATCGCTACCGAAGATAAGCCGGTCATTATGCAAGGAACGCTACCCGACAGCTTTACCATGACAGTTATTGATGCTGCATTGCCATGCGTGTCTAAGCGCTCAATGGTAGATATGGGCGAGGCCGCAATTTATGCCAGCCATGAAGGGCTTGTGTCTATCTCGCAAAGTGGCGCGCAACTTATCACCAAGGACTTACTTAGTGAAGAGTATTGGAAGTCGCTCGACCCGAGCAGTGTGCAAGGGTATCGATATAATGAGTTTTATGTAGGCTTTCACAGCGGTAACGCAGGGTTTGTGTTTGATTTGCGCCGTGGCGATTTCTTTGAATTAGATTTCTACGCAGATGCAGGCTACTTCGATTCAGCAAGCGGTATTCTCTATCTAATGGTCGATGATGCGCTTGTGAAGTTTGATGATGGATTAGCGCTAGACTACGAATGGACGTCGAAGCAGTTCAACATAAACGCCACCACGCTTTCTTGTATGAAAGTGTTTTCACCTAACTTAGCTGCAACAAATGTAACGTTGTATGTCGATGGTGAGCAGCTTACCAGCATTCCTTTACTGGGTGTCGATCCCGTTGTTCGCCTTCCTGCCTTTCGCGGCTCACGCTTTCATATAACAATTGCAGGAAGTGACGAAATTGAAGGTATCGCATTAGCAACGTCACCAGGTGAATTGAATGGCTAATAACAAAAAGGCGTTTTTAGGCGTAGGCGGTAAGCCAAAATTTTCACAGCCCGATCAGCAAAGGCACATAGATTCTGTATCTAAAAATATTGCCATTCTTACTGGGCAAACTAAAAACACTAAAGATAGAGCGGTATTGGTTCGTGATTTAATGGATTTTGGTCTATTAGATGCGCGAGGCAGATTCACCGGTAATGGCGGCACAACGATTATTGGTGGCGGGGGGAATGGTGGTGGCATTGTAAACCCTGACCCCGAAACACCGACTAAACCTGTCAATGTAAGAGCGTCAGCGGCGTTTACCACTATCATGGTGCAATGGGATTTCCCCAACTATGCAGGCCATGAACACGCAGAGATTTGGCGTAACACCATTGATGCGTTAGGCGATATGACCGACCCGAGGGAAGAGGGTGAAGCGGTGCTTGTTGCTACCGTTGCTGGATCTATGTTTATGGATAACGTATTGCCCGAGACTGGCTATTATTATTGGGTTCGGTTTGTAAACACCAATGGTCTTGCTGGTCCTGTTCATGGTGCTAGTGGTGTATACGCTGAAACGCTGCCAGATATCGAAACCATTTTGAATGATTTTCAGGAGGAGAGCCTAGAAACACTCCAAACCTTCCAGGAGACGTTTAACGGCCAGATTGATAGGCTAGACAGTCAAATTGCGGATTTTGGCTTTGAGGCAAGCAAGATTGCCATTAACCAACTAAACGCCGATGTGCTTACCCTGACTGATGGGCTCTTTAATCACATTGTTACCACAGAGCGTAACTATAACGACTGGCTAGCTGATGCGAAAGCATTAGGCGATAGGGCCGATGTGACAGAGGCGAAGCTAGAGCAAGAATATTACACCATTGAAGATGCTGACTTGGCTATTGCAAATGCGATAACAAATTTCGAGAGCATAGTCATTCGCGAAGATTTCGCCACAATTGCACAGTTGGAACAAAACTATTATACAAAAAGCGATGCAGACAGCGCGATTGCCGCAGATATTCAGGCATTCAGAGCGACTTACATTGACCCCAACTTTGTAACCGATTCGCAGCTTACGCAAAACTATTACACAAAAAGCGATGCAAATAGCGCAATATCAGCAGGTATTGAAACATTTCGGACAGGGTATCTAGCGGGAAACTACAAGACCGCCGCCGAAATCAACACCGCCCACTATACGAAAACTGATACTGATGGCGCTATAGCTAGCGCTATTTCTACGCTAGAAAGCGAAACGCTCACACCGAATTACGCCACGTTCTCTTACCTATCCACTAACGTCTACACAAAAACACAGGCAGACGCTGCTACCGCTGCGAAGGTTGAAGAATTTAAAGCCGAAATAGTGGATTCAAGCGGCAAGATCACCAATGCGTTTACCAACAAAATGAGTGAAGTGTTGGCTGGCCCTGATGGAGCAATAGCACAAGAAGTAGCAGAATTTGGGGTAACCTATGGAGGCAATACGTACACGATAGCTGAAGGCATACGGGTAAGTGTTGATCTTAATGGTGAGTACACAAAACAGTGGGGTGTTCAGTCCGAAGTAGGAGACTTACAGCATGGCGTAGGTTTCATTGATAATGATGGTACTACGACCTTTATGGTATCAACCGATAATTTTGCCGTATTTAACCCCGTCAATGGCGAGTGGGAAGCGATATTTGGCGTGCGCGATGGTCGTGTTGTTATCACTGAGGCGGTCATAGGTAATGCGTTTTTAGAAACGCTAGCGGTGCAGTTTTCAGCTGTGTTTGAAAATGAAGTGCTGGTAAATGGTGAATTGACCGCATGGAAGTTGAAGGGCGCTCAGATTACAGGTAACGCACTTTGGATGGTGAACGGCAATCATTCACTTGCAATTGAGCCCGATGACTTTCTAGCATTCTGGTACGGCGAAGCCGTTTATTACAACGTTGAAACCGATACGGATGATCGCTCAATAGGTAACGCCAAATTTGCACTAACTAATAATGGCAGAGTAATAGCGCGTGGCCTAGAGCTATACGACAACAACAATACTCTGATCATGAGTGCCAACGGTATGAGCGGCACCTTCATTCGAAACTTAACGGTTGACACTCTCAAAATAAAAGCCGATGCGGTTACCGTTCCCACATACATTGAAGGTGAAGTTGTCTTTACTGATCACGTTTGGGCGGAGTTGTTAGATTATTCATTTGAAGAAGATTTCCCTATAAAGGCAATGTTTAATTTCTCGGTCCTTTTTTATCGGCAGGGAGATATTTCAGGCGCTGACGCAGTAAGTATTACTATGCTCGTATATGAGGACGGACAACAAATAGATTCTATTGCGTTGCCCAATATGTATGCAGAGTCAGTAGGGGGTAAAAACTTTGGACATGGCCTTCCGCTTTTCGGTGCAGTTAGTGCGCCGAGCGGAAAAATAAGGGTAAGGGTTTCTGCGAAAGCGAGGGTTGAAAACCAAATGTATAGCTTTAAATTACAAGGCTCAATAACCAATGCAAAAAGATAAAAAATATTACCTTTGTGATGAAGTTACAGGCCAGATAAAATATAAAGCGTCCAAGCTCTTAAATAATAAAATCGAGGAGAATCAACGATTTGTATTGCATTTTGATGTTGATTTAAACTCGCATTATTTCAACTCTGAATCAAACTCTATCGAGGAACGAAAAACATTTCCAGCGGGTAGTTGGGTTGGTGGCGAGTACGTTGTTAACTTGCCTGAGAAAACAATGCTCCTTTGGCAAGGTGAGCGATACACCGTCAATGATGGCACCGCAGAGCTAATGGTTGATCAGCCTGGTCAACATCAAGTCATTCTTATTCATCCTCACTATTACACAGAGACGCGTTACATTGAAAATCCAGAAGCAGATTGATCCATTAAAGTTAAGGCGAAAGGCGTATATGCCAGTTGGCGATCAGCTAGACGCTATCATCAAAACATTTGCGCATTTAGAAAATCAGGGTGTTGATATTGGCAAAGAAGGAAGAGAGCTTGTAGCCCACAGTGAGTGGGTTAAAGAGTCGTTTGTCAAAAAGTGAACAATTGACAAAAACCGAGTTTTGAAGTAATTTTTCTCATACTGACACAGACCTCGCCTTACGCGGGGTTTTTTCGTTTATGCAGCCTGAAAACTTCTATCCCGATATCAAGGCGCTTGGCAAACGCTACGACGAACCCGAACTTCTCGCCCAGGTTAAAGAAGCTATACAGAGCGGCAGTGCCGTACCTGTCACAACCAAAGAAACACTAATCATAGTTAAGCCCATATATGACCATCAATCCCGAACAGGAATGCTTGTTTGGGTGGGTATTCATCGGGCTCAGAAAGGCGTGGGCAAATACTTCCAACTTGTTCTTGATATGGCGAGAGCAGCAAACATGACTTTTATTCGCTTTGAAACCAAGCGCAAAGGCTTTGCCAAGCTAGGCGCTCGTTTTGGTTATGAGCGAATAGGGCAGCGTAACGAATACACGATTTATCAAAAAGAGGTTTACTAACATGGGTGGCGGTGGCGATAACAAAATTGAAGAAACACCTGAGCAACGGGCGCAAGCTGACGTAGCAATGATGCAGTGGAAGGACTATTTAAATAAATACCGTCCTTTTGAAGATGCTTTCATGGAAGACGTTGACCGCATGAATACGGGTCAGCAATACAATCAAGTTGCTGGCTTAGCGGCCGTTCCCGTTGAAAGCCAGTTCTCTACCGCTGTTCGTGATACGTCTCGCGCAATGGTAAGCGGTGGCTTAAATCCCACTTCAAGCGCATTCAAATCCAACCTTTCTAAGCTTGATAGAGCCAAATCGACAACCAAAGCCGACAACATGAACCAAGCTCAGGTTGGTCAGCAAAACCGCTATGTAAGCGGCATTTCTAATATTGTCAGAATGGGGCAAGGCCAAGAGACTGAAGCAGTTCAAGGCTATGGTGATTTAGCGACGAACTCAGCGAGAAAGGCTGGTAATGATGCCAACATAGCGTTAAACAACCGACGAGACAACCAGCAGCTAGCCGGTGCCGTTGTGGGTGCAGGTACGCGATACGGCCTCAATTACATTGATAATAACGGTGGCGCATAATGTCTTTCCTTAAAAGAGCCTATGACGATGTAATGACCGAGTTAGATTTTAGGGCTCGCGGTCAATATCAACTAGGCGGCATAGACCCTAGAGACGATGAATACGCGTCGAAAACGTATGCGCAATTAATCAGAAGCCAGTACGCCGATTATCAAGAGCGCTTCCAGCCTTACGAAGAGCGCATGATGGATCTCTCCACTTCGCGTGAACTACTTGATCAGCAACTTTCCCGTATTGGCACAAACATCAATGCTTCATTTGCCAACCCGCAATTTAGTGCTGGGGCGCTCGCTTCTCAGCGATACGGTACACAGCAGACCGCGCAGGAGCGCAGCTTCAACACGCGTCAGTCAGATATGGATAGAGCGCTCGCAACCGCTAACGCCAAAAATAATACAAGACTGGCAAACGCAGATATGAAACAAAATATGGTTACCGGTGGCTCGTCAGTGCGTGGCCTTATGGTAGATAACTAATAGGGGCTCAATATGTACGGCTTAATTAATACCGGCGCTAGCAAAAAGCAACAAGCCATGTCTGGCTTCCAAAAAAGCGCAAGCGATGAAAACAACCGCAACATTGCTAATGAAAATATCAAACAAGCTGAAAGCGCTCAGAAGAAAACAAATGCCAGTACGGGTGCAGCAACAGGCGCTACCATTGGTGCAACTATGGCTAGTAACATGGGGCTAGGTGCAGCTTCAATTGGCGCTTCAGCATTGGCTAGTGGCGGCATAGGTCTAGCCGCAGGTTTACTTTTATCGGAGTTGTTCTAATGAGTATCGTTGATGGTTTTCGCCAAGGCTTCGGCATGATGAGTCAATACTATGACCAGCAAGACGCCAAGAAATACCGACAAGAACAGCTTGGCTTACAACGCCGCCGCATGAACATGGCTGAAGAAAGTCATAATGCCAATATGGAGGCAGCAGGGCTAAATACACAGATATTGCAAAACCAAGTAAACGATTTGCCAGCGGCAAACAAATATCGTGATGAGACTCGCGGTCTTTCTCTAGACAACCAAAAAGCAGGGCTGGATGCCAAGAGAATGCAAACTCAGGTAGCAGGCCAAAACCTTTCAAACGCAAAGGCGTTAGGAGGTTATCAGGCTGAAGATAGAAAAAATCAGGTTGCAAAAGAGCGCTTTAATGCTTACGTAGCTGCAAAAGATATGGTTGGCTTTGCTACTGACCCCATCTTTAAAGACACTAACATTGGCCCACTTCAAAACGTGAAAGGTATTGACGCAGCAATAAAAGGAGCTGAAGCGCTGGAAAAAAGAGACTTTAAAACAGCAATTGAGCAAGCCAATATTCTGTTTAGTTCAAAACTGAATCGCAATGCAGGAAAGATGGAAGGGCGTGATGGCGGTACGATACAAAACATTAAAATCATTGATGTGGTTGAGCAGCCAGACGGACTCTACAAAGTTCCAGTATGGGTTACAACCGATGGGCCAAGTGGCGGCTATAATTCATTTTTAAGTGAGCAGCGCGGTATTGACCCTGATGATCCAGATAAGGTATTTACGGGGGAAGACCTGTTTGGCACAGTGGCCGCAGCAGGTTCGCTGGCTAGCATGATGAAAGCATCTGGCATTTATGATCAGATGCTGGCTAACGCTAATCGCTATTTAGCGCCACAGGGCGGCAGAGGTAACGGCATACCTGCCGAAGTGCAAAGTGTTGCTATGCTTTCTAAAATGACCGGCATCTCGCCAGAAGAGCTTGTGAGAGCAAAGTACTTCTCTCAAAAAGATCCAAGCGGCGCGACACTGCAAAAGATGGCAATTGAATTGGCCCAAAAAGATCCTCGCTTATCTGGTTATGGGAAAAAGCCTGGACCTGAAGAAATGAGCAATATAATCGGTGAGTATCGAAACATGCTGCTGCAGTCTGATCAAAATGAAACTGGGCAAAGCGGCACACCTCAACCGAATCCAGCGCCAAACCCTAACCAATATTCCCAAGTGTTACAGCAAGCAGTTGCGGCAATTCAAAGCGGTAAAGATCGCAATGCTGTCATTCAACGCCTAGAAGAAATGGGCGTTCCTCAAGACCTAATTAAGCAAAGTAATCTGTAGGTATTAAATGGCTATTGACCCGAACAACCCATTTGCTGATCTTCCTGATAACCAGAACGACCCGTTTGCAGACTTGCCCGATGCGCAACAAAGCGAGTCGGGTATTATGCCGGCGCTTGGTGCTGGTATCGATAAAATGCAGGAACTTGGCTACCGTGCTGTAAAAGGCTTTACTGATGTTGGTGTGCCACAAGAAGAGCAAACCAATGCTTTAGGTCGCGCCATTGGTCAAGGTGGTTCGCTTTCTCGTTGGGCAGATGAAGGTATTGCGCGAAACATTGAAGAGCAAAAAGCCTATACGCCAAGTGTTGCATCCTATAAAGATATTGATTCTATTGGGGATGCTGCAAGCTATGTAGGTGAAATGACCGCACAGTCAGTGCCAATGATGGCAACAGCGTTGAGCCCTGCAGGTCTATTTGCAATGGGTGGCGGTTTATCGAATGAAGCTTATGAAGCGCAGCCAGAAGATAACAAACAGCCGTGGCGAGCAACCGCTTCAGGCTTTGGTCAAGCAGGCTTAGAGCGCTTAGGTGTTGAAACCGCCATAGGGCGTGTGTTCGGTGGTGAAGGTAAGCAGTTCGCTAAGCGTGTTGGTCAATCCATGCTGGGTGAAGGTACTACAGAAACTGGTCAAGAAGCGTTAGCGCAGTGGGGTTCAGGCAAATCGCTGGATGAAATTGAAAACCTTGATGAAGCGTTTGTGGGTGGCGCATTAGTGGGCGGTACTATTCGCACCGGTACAGAAGCTGGTAAAGCGGCTTATGATAAATACCGCGGCGAAAGACCTGAGCTTAGCGACATTGAAGAAACCGACCTAACTCAAAGTGCGTCCAGTGCTGAAAGTGTAATTCCTGACCCATTTGCAGATATAGGACCAGCGCAAGACCAAGAAGTAACTGGTAACGAAATTGAAATTATACCTGGTGAAACCGCAGGTGATTCGCAACCTAATTGGAAATACGGTAAAAATGATGATACGGCATACCCGTATCGCGGCCAAATAACACCATATACTTTCACTGGTGAATATGAGCAGTATCGTGAAACACCTAACTCCGTTCCCGTTGGTGCAGCATTAGAAGCACCTATTATTGATGGCGAGTTTGAACAGCCACGCGGCTTGCCTAATCGCGCTGATACTATTATTGGTGAAGACGGTAGGCCAATGCAGCAGGCGCAAGAGTTTGCTGACAATGTTGGTCAAGCATCAAATAGAGCATTGCCTTTTGATGATGTTATCTACGCTGAAGATAAGCGCGACATTCAAGTTAAACGAAACGGTGAGCCGTTTGGTGGACGCCGCGCAGCAGAATTAACCAAAGAGTTTCGCCAAGCTAAAGAGCAAGGTTTGAACCCACAGGTTATTAGAGTGAATGGCGGTTATGGTTGGGTGACTGATGGCGAGCAACAAGTTACGGCGCCAGAAAATGTAGCGCAGCAAACGCAACCTACTATCACAACCAAACCAGCACAAAAACGTGATGCACCTAAGAAATCAAATCGCACCAAAGTTTACACACCAAATGGCAGAGAGCTTGAAGTCGAATACGCTATTGTGGACGCTGATCAACTTGTTACCTCTAACACTGATGATGGTCGCGTAAACCCTGATTACCCACAAACACTACAGCCACGTGATAGAACGCGTGCTTCCTCTGAAATTCAGATTAACAGCATTGCTAATAACTTAAACCCTGCCTTGTTGGGCGAGAGTGCTACAACTGGTGATGGTGCGCCTATCATTAGTGATAGTGGTATTGTTGAAAGTGGTAACGGGCGAAGCCTGGCATTAAAGCGTGCGTATCAAAACGGCAAAGCGGATAAATACCGAAGCGCACTTATCGAACAGGGCTATGATGTATCTGGCTTTGAAAAACCTGTTCTAGCGCGTATTCGCCGCACACAGATGAACGATCAAGACTTGGTTGATTACACTAAGGAAAGTAACGAGCGCAGCACACTTTCACTTAGCGCATCAGAAACGGCAAAGGCTGACGCTAAAGCAATTGGCAATATCATTGCAGACTTTAAAGGCGGCGATATATCCTCAGCAAGTAACCGTGATTTTGTTCGTAAGTTTATGCAAGGCGCAGTAAGCCAGTCTGAACAAGCAAGCATGATTGACAAGCAAGGTATGCTTTCACAGGACGGACGCCGCCGCGTAGAAGCTGCAATGATTGCTAATGCGTATGAGAATGCAGAGTTAGTAAACGACTTGTTTGAAAGTTCTGATAACGACATTAAATCTATCGGTGGTGCATTGCTTGACGCGTCAGGCGATTGGGCCAAGATGCGAGCAGCCAAGAAAGCAGGCGCAACGCAAGACGATGTTGATATTACGACAAACGTTATTGATGCGGTTAACCTGGTGCGCCGTTCTCGCGCTGAAGGTAAGAAGCTGAGTGAAATGGTATCGCAAACTGATTTGTTTGCCGGTGACATTGACCCTACAACAAAAGTCGTTCTTGGTATATTCTATGGTGGTGAAAACTTCACCAAGCCGCGCAGCCGACAACGCGTAAAAGAAGCATTAAGCCGTTACGCTGAACTAGCCAGTAACACAAAAGGCGGCGATGATTTGTTTGGTGGTGAGTTAGAAACCGTCAAACCCGAACAACTTTTAGGTAAGGCAAATGAAGCCAATGAACAAACAGACCAGCAAGCAGAAGCCCAAACAAGCTTACTCGACCAAGACCCTCAACCTACTGGGCAAAGTGGCACAGGAGATCGGGGAGAAGGACAACGACCCGCAGTTGGTGGAAATGGGCAAACAGGCGCAGAAAGCCAAGTAACCGTCATTGATGCAGCCGCTAACGCTGCGGCTACTTCTCCTACCAATAATCTACCCGAACCCACCGAAGCACAAAAAGAAGCTGGCAACTATAAGAAAGGTAAAGTCCGTCTTCATGGCCTAGATATTTCCATTGAAAACCCGAAAGGCTCTACCCGTAAAGGTAAAGACCAAGATGGTAAAGAATGGTCCTCAGAAATGAAGCACCACTATGGAGATATCAAAGGCACTACCGGTGCTGATGGTGACTCTATTGACGTGTTTATAGGCGATAATCCCGAAAGCCAGAAAGTATTTATTGTCGATCAGATAGACCCGAAAACTGGTGAATTTGATGAAGTCAAAGTGATGATGGGTTTTGATGATGCTGAAAAAGCTAAGTCGGGCTACCTTTCAAACTATGACAAAGATTGGAAGGGCTTAGGAGAAATTACCGAAGCGTCAGTGGAAGACTTCAAGGCGTGGACTAAGCGCCCTCGCAAATCTAAGCAGCCTTATGCCCTGCCAGTTAAGCCGAAGAAAGAAGAGGCGGCGGCAAAAGACCAAGAGGACTGGGGCAAGAAGATAACCACTGCTAGAAAAAACATATCAGTTCGCTGGAATGAAAATTCTACCGATGAAGAGATCAGCAGTAAGCCGCTAAGCAAAACATGGCCTGAAAATGAATTTGATGATGTTGGCGATACTTTTGCATCAGCATTTGCTTTTGCGGCTCGTGGCGAAATACCACGTAAGCCAAATCAGTCATATAAAAAGCAACGCTGGGTAGAGAAAGTAAAAAGCTATCGCCAGTTAGTTAAAGACAATGTAGTTGATGGTTTGCTTACTGGGAAGATAACTAAAGAAAAGCTGAAGGAATTAGGTGGTAAAAGAAACCTTCAGGATTTTTTTGCAAAAGTAGAATTGCTTAGTGAACTTGATCGCAACTACTGGGGCAAAGTAGAGCGCGTACAGTCTTACCCTGACGCCATGGAATTTAACCCTAAAACAGACAAGCTAGATATTCCTAAACCAACAACCTATGTGCGAATTAACGGCAGAAACCGCGAGTTTAATACTATTGACCCTAAAGCTTTAGCAGAGCAAATCATGCCGTTCCTTGATGAAAAGGTTGATAAGCCTCAGATGAAATTTGAGGTGCGCGGCAGGAAGGGCAGTTACTTTATCAATAAGAAGGGTGATCCAGAATACACAAGGCTTGCCACATTCGATTCAAGCAAAGAAGCTTTTGACTTCATAAAAAACAACAATAGCAAGTTGGTAGAGTCTTGGGAGTCGCACAAGGCTAGAGTGAATGTAACTAAAGCCGACATTCGCAACAAAGTTAACAAGCCTCGTACCGGTGAAGATTACCGCAATGGGAAAAACGCTACCGCTGAAGACTTCCAAAATACGTTTGGTATTAAGCGAGGCACCTTTGGTAAGTGGGTGAAGCAAGGCAAAGAGCGTCAAGACATGCTTAATGGTACGTATGACGCACTAATGGACTTGGCTAACATAACTGGCGTACCGCCTAGAGCATTGAGCCTTGAAGGTAAGCTAGGTTTTGCTTTTGGTGCTAATGGTCGCGGTAAAGCTATGGCGCATTATGAGCCAGGCGAAGTAGTAATAAACCTCACCAAAACCAAAGGCGCAGGCTCACTTGCGCATGAATGGTTCCACGCACTAGATAACTATTTTCAAAAGAAACGCGATACATTGCCGACCACAGAAAAAGGCAACTTCATTACGCATAACCCTGAAACCTATTACATTGGCCCTAGAGGTTATTCCGTTCCTGAGAGTCGCTTTAAAGACATGCGCGGCATTAATAAAAATGAATGGCGTAGGGTAGAAGGTGTGCGCCCCGAAGTTGCCGTATCATTTAAAAACCTTGTTGATACGCTGAATGGATTGGACTTCGCGAAACGCTCTAGCCGATTAGATAAAGGAAAGGCCGGCGGCTATTGGTCAAGCAATTTAGAAATGGCAGCGCGAGCATTTGAAAGTTATGTAAAAGCTAAGATGAACGCTAACGGTTATGACAATGATTTCTTAGCTAATGTCACAAGTGCCACAGATTTTGTGCGCGATGATAGCCGATACCCTTATATAAAGGCTGATGAAATTGCAGAAGTGGAAGCGGCTTTCGATGATCTTTTTAATACCATTGAAAGCAAAGAAAGTGACAATGGTGATGTTGCATTATTTTCGGTTGCTGGCACTGTCACTGGTGACACCAACACGCGTACCGTCAGCCGTTCTAATGCAAATGAAATCGTCAGTCGATTCGTTAAGGGGCTTACTACTGCGGGTAAGAATTACGTTTCTGTTGTTTCTTCTTATGATGATCTTCCTACAGAAATAAAAGATGCAGCAAAAGCCCAGGGCGTAGAGTATCAAGTAAAAGGCGTATTCCATAAAGGCAAAGTCCATGTGGTTTTAGACCAGCATACCAGCGCACTTGATATGGAAACAACGCTTTTCCATGAGGCTTATGGTCACTTAGGAATTAAAAACCTATTTGGCGATGACATTACCAAAAAGCTCAACTCACTATTTATTGCTAACGGTGGCCTAAAAGGATTACGCGAAACGGCTAAACGCCACGGCATTAACCTAGAAAAATACATCAAAGGTTTAGACAAAACCAATATGCCGCAGGAAATGAAAAACCGCGTACTTATGGATGAACTTCTAGCGCACCTGCAGCAAAGCAATAAGCCATCTGTTAAACGTTTAGCGCGTGAGATAGTAGGCATGGTTCGCGATAAGTTGCGCAAGCTTGGTTTGCCTGGGCTTTCAAAAGTTACCGATAGTGATTTATTTTACACACTCAAAAAAGCTAGGAATGCGGCTAGAAAAGGCGATACACAAAATGGTGACCCACGATTTATGCTTGACGATAAAGGTGCAAGTGTAGACAGCGAAATGAGTTCAGAGCCTACTTCATTTCGTGTTGGGGAAGAAGGCAACCAATCTGAAAACAAGTTAATGGAAAGCGCTAAGCAAAAATTGGGACTTAAGGAAAACGAAGCAAAGTCAATTGTCAGCAAAGTAAAAGAAGCATGGGAGGACGTTAATTATACCGAAGCAAAAAATCGGGTTAAGGAGGGTTTGTTCGACTCTCTTTATGGGATTAAAAAAGCAGAAGATGCTCAGAACGTCTCGCTTGAAAAATCAGGTTACGTTTCAGCAAGGCTTGCACAAGGTGTTGGTGATGTTATTCACGCCACTATGTTTTACGGTTCACCTGAGTGGCGTGATGGAATTGTGCAAAAAAAGGAGGGCACAAAGGGGCTGCTAGATATCTTTAGTCAATTAGATTCAAGTGAATTAAATGATTGGCTCGCTTGGATGGGGGGTAACCGTGCCAATGTGTTGATGAAGCAGAGTAGAGAAAATAACCTGAACAAATCTGAGATCGAGGAACTACAAAGCCTAAACATTGGTAGAGAAGAATTATTCAACAAGGTTAAAGAAGAATATAACGCTGCAAATTCGGCTGTACTTAAGCTTGCTATCGATTCAGGATTGCTTGATAGCGACGTAATGAATAAATTTGAGTCTGAGTGGTATGTTCCTTTCTTCCGAGCAGAGGATCCAACTGATATAAATGAAGTCATCAAGGGGCCTACATCACCAAATGGTATAGCAAATGCCTCAGCACAAATTAAAACGTTGAAGGGTGGGGAGCAATCTACGAAAGATATTTTACAAAATATCCTTCAAAGACAAGCAACGCTTATCGACGCATCGATGAAAAACAAAGCTATGCTAGAAGTAGCTGGTAATCTAGACGGCACACCTTTCATGAAAAAGGTGAAGCTGAACAAAATACAGATTGATGCCATCACAAAGAAAAGACTTGCTAAGAAAGCTACGCCGTATGTCAGTGTAAACGAAAATGGTGAAACTCAATGGTATGAAGTTCTGGAACCTTCCCTGTTGAGGGCGCTCATGCAATTAAACGTAAAGCGCAGCGATAACCCACTTATGAAATTAAGTCGCGCAGCAAAGCGCTACTTAACGACAGGCGTTACACTTTCCCCTACATTCATCATAAGAAACTACTTGAGGGATGGTGTTCATGGATGGATGATAAATAAAGATAAATTTGTTTTTGGCTTAGACTCCGTAAAAGGGGCGGTAAAAACATGGAAAAAAGATCAATCCACTATAGATCTCATGTTTGCAGGAGCATCGTTTCAGGGCGGCTATGTTCATGCTAATGACCCTGAACAAGGAGCGCAGCAAATTAGAAGGGCTCTGAGAAAGAAAGGGTTGAGTGAAAGTGCAATTAGTAAATATATGGCTAGCATACCCAAAGGGGCTGGGCAGTTCTTCGAGAAATACCGAGACTTCTCCGACTCTATGGAAAATGCAAACCGAGTATCTACATACGACGCTTCCTTAAAAGCTAATAAATCCAAAAAGCAATCAGCGTTTGAGGCTAGAGACTTTATGGATTTTGGTTTGCAAGGAAATTTCTCTGCAATGCAATTCCTGACCGATGTAATCCCATTTTTAAACGCTAGAATGCAAGGCCTTTATAAACTCTACAGATCTGGAAAAGCTGGAGAGGGTGAGTCATTTGCAAAAGTACTTAGTAAAGAATTGGCTATAAAAGGAATGTACGTTGCTAGCTTCTCACTTGCGTTAGCACTTTATAATATGGACGACGAGCGCTATGAAGAATTGCCCGACTGGGACAAGGATGCAAATTGGCATTTCTTCAACGGTGAAACTCATATACGAATCCCTAAACCCTTTGAATTGGGCGTGATATTTGGAACTGTACCAGAACGTTTGTTCATGCGAACCATGGGGAAACAAAACAACAAAGACTTAGAAAGGTCTATGACGCACGCAGTAACTTCTACTCTTGCTATGAACCCGTTTCCTCAAATCATAAAGCCCGGCTTTGAAGTTTGGGCTAACTACGACTTTTTCAGCGGTAGACCTATTGATAGCTTTTCCGATCAATTCAAGCGCCCTCAAGATAGATACTCAATGTATACCACTGAAAGTGCTAAGGCGATAGGTGATGCTTTGGGTGTAAGCCCTCAGCGTGTAGAGCATTTAGTGAGGGGGTACGCCGGCACTTTAGGATCTTATGTATTAACTTCTGCCGATATTATAGGTAATAGTTTTGCTACGGCCACGGGTAAAGGTGAGTTCAAGATAAATGAATTTGATGATCTTTCGCTTATAAGAGCATTTGTTAAGACCGGTGAAGTTGGCGGCACCTATTACGGTGAGCAGTTTTACGATACTTTACAGGAAATAAACAGCCTTCATAAACAGTACGTAAACGCGAATCAGGAGCAAGATGAAGAAGCAGCGGAAGAGATACTGGAAGAAGGGTTGAGCAAGCTTCAATTTCGAAGCATGTTCAATAAAGCGCAAGCTCATCTTAATAAATTAAACCATCAAAAGAACATTATCTGGAAAGATAAAAGCATCTCTCTTAAAGAAAGAGAAAAAATAATTGACGATATAAGTAGAGAAAAAAATGCAGTTTACAGATCAGTAATCTTGGAGTATCGGAAAGCAAACTAAGTTAGTGAAACTGTGCAGCTATACCTATAATAAAAAGAAAAAAGTACGCCCACCCTAGATTTGTTGCTTCATCGTTTTTAGAATTCCTAAAAACATGGGAAAGAGCAAAAAAACAAATCACTCCAATTGTAAGTGCTAAAGCAATACTGAACTTTGCAATTAAGGTGCAAATTAAAACGAGAACAAGTAAGCTTGTTAGTAGCATTTTACTCTTCAAAAAAGTGTCATTTGAGGTTTGGAACTGTACACCATTTGCACTTTATATTGCAAAGTAAACCGTACCATAAAAAGTTAAAGGAATAGCAATGAAAATTGTAGTGCTAGCACTTCCACTATTACTCACAGGCTGTGTAATAAATCTTGATGGCCAAAGTAAGCAAGAGCCTACTGGCGAATACCAATGGGTAAACGATAAAGCCTTTGCTTCACACAATAATGGTGAATTGTCATTTGAGGAAGTTGATCACCTATTTGTTGTGGCTAAAAGCGAATGTACTATTGAGTCAAATAAAATTCCAATCCCACCCCCTTCATGCACTCAGCCACCACAGCAAGATTGCTCTAAAATGTCTGGTGCTGCACTCGGTTTCTGTCAAAGTGGTGCTATGAGCTCGAGACAAAATTGTAATTACAGTTCAGTGAATGCAGCATATCGAGCGCAAGACGAAGTATTTAAAAGTTGCATGACGTTGAAAGGGTGGAAAGAAAAGTGGTTTCCATTCGATCAAACCGCAGAAGACTAACCCTACTAATAGAAGCTAGGTAATTTCACTTAGCTTCTACCCTTCTAGAAATTTCCTTCAAATACTGTATATAATAACAGTATGCAAAAGAAGTTACTCATTTACCGAAACGGCGAACATATTCAGACGGTAACCTATGTCAAAGATCATGGCGTTTGGGTTGCTACTCATTTCTTTCACGACAAGTACATGCCATTTGCTTTGCACTCACCTTTGTCAGATCATAAATCAGCTATGGAAAATGAAGGGTTAACGTGGGAGTGGATCTAACTCAACGCGATCATTCAAAGCGAGTGTCATTTGCGTGTCATTGCGTGTCATTTTTTAGTGGTGCTTTAGTGGGGTGGTAGTAGCTAAACCCTTGTTTGGCGGTGGTTTAGCTACTCCGTAATTGGTGGAGCTGGCGGGATTTGAACCCGCGTCCAGAAAATGTCTACCTTTGGTACTACATGCTTAGTTTGTCATTTATTTAACTGCTTGGAACTCCGACAAACAGGATTTCCTTGCAGCTGGCC
>VMHT01032593.1_pt1 | contig 62511 bp, 72 predicted proteins | sample 4693611 | NCBI WGS metagenome assembly VMHT01 (sample SAMN12280063, study PRJNA550983) | marine metagenome | isolation source: seawater sampled from same location over 5 years 0.02-0.2 micron viral filtrate | place: USA: collected off the coast of southern California halfway between the port... ...
CATTTTCTTGGTGCACTTTTCCCCCTTATTCTTTTTGCTCTAGGGGCTGATGGTTTAATATTTTTCTTTTGTTTCCTTTTTATTTTAGAAGGAGTTTCGGTAGTAATTCAGATTATTTCCTTTAAGTATAGAAAAAAAAGAATTTTTAAAATGGCACCAATTCATCATCATTTTGAAATGAGTAATTGGGCTGAAACAACAATTATTGTTCGTTTTTGGATAATTAATGGTATAGCAGTTGTTATTGGCTTAGGTTTGTTTTATGCGGACTATGTTTTATTTGGACAATGAAATCTGTATTAATACTTGGTTACGGATCAACTGGTCAAGATATAGAAAAATATTTAATTTCTAAAAAAATAAAATATTATATTCACGATGACAATGAGTTTGTACCAGCAAAACTAAAATTTCAAATAGGTGAGCTCTCAAATCTTGAAACTATATATATTTCACCTGGAATAAATCATGATCATGATATTTTAAAATTAGCTTTATCAAACAATATTACAGTGACTAACGATATTGAATTGTTTAATGAATTAGATGACATAAAATTAATTGGTGTAACAGGCACTAATGGAAAAACATCATTTATAACTTTATTGAATAAAATTTTAAATCAACATGATTATAGAAGCAATGTGGCAGGGAATATAGGATCTTCACCTTTAAATTTACTTTCAGATACAGGAAATTATGATTACTTAATACTAGAACTATCTAGTTTTCAGTTAGCACATATAAACAATTTGAAATTAGACACTTCAATTATTTTGAATATTCATGAAGATCATATAGATTGGCATGGATCTTTTAAAGACTATGCAAAATCTAAACTCAAAATATTTAATTTTACACAAAATGAAGATAAAAAATTTATTGGATCAGTTGATAGTGAAATAGTAAATCAAAATTTGATTCCCAATAACGTAATACATGTAAATGAAGATGAATTATTCAATTTAGAAAATTACTTTGATGATTTTGTTTCAATGTTTATTCAGGTTTGTAATAATTTTTCAATTAAAAAAGATGACGTATTAGATTTTTTATCATCTGAAGTAGCTGTAGAACACAGGTTTGAAAGATTCAATACAATAAATAACGTAAAATTTATTAACGATTCAAAATCTACAAATCTTGAATCTGTAAATAAAGCATCATTTAAAGTCAGAGATAGCTTATTAATAATGCATGGACTATCGAAAGGTATAGATTCAAATAAACTATTAATTTCAAAAGAGGTTAAGACAATATTAATACCCAAAAATTCAGAATTTAATGTATCAAAATATAAAGATATTGTTGTTGAATATGAAAACCTTAAAGAGATGGAGTCTTTTATCATATCTAATTATAAAAAATATAGAACAGTCCTCTTTTCATGTGGTGGATCAAGTTTTAGTGATTTTAAAAATTATATTGCAAGAGGTAAATATTTTAAAGAAATGGTTCAGGCAAAAATTAAATGAAATTAAATTCTCTTGATTTTGTAAAAAGACTAAATATATTTTCTATACTTTTTTTAATTTCTTTTGGAATATTATTAAATGTTTCTGCATCATCCGTAGAAGGTTTAAATCTATATGGTGATAATTTTTATTTTATTAAACGTCATTTACTAGCGATTATCCTTGGTGCGATTTTTTTTAATATTTTAAAAAATTTATCTATTGATTTTATAGCAAAATTTTCATCAATATCAATTGTTACTATAAGTATTACTTTATTTTTTGTTTTAACATACGGTATTGTTGTTGGAGGAAGTCGTCGATGGATTGATTTAGGAGTTATTAATTTTCAACCAAGTGAACTGGCAAAACCAATTATTATTTTATGGGTTGCAAAACAAATATCAAATGACATTTCATATGATTCTAATATTAAAAAATTCTTCAGATCTATATTTCTTCCCTTAGTGTGTTCATTTCTTGTTTTACTCGAGCCTGATTATGGTACTTTTGCTTCTATTTGTTTTATACTATTTACTCAAATATTTTTCTCAAAAATTAAAATTATCTATCCATTTATAACTATTCTTTCATCAATTTTACCGTTATATATACTTGCTAGGTCTAGTACTTATCGTTTAAGCAGAATCGAAACTTGGCTGTCAAGAAAGTGTGATTATGGCGTTGATTTACTTGGAGATTGTTTTCAATTAAATCAAAGTAGAATTGCAATAAGTTCAGGCGGACTATTTGGACTTGGGCCTGGCACATCCAGAGCTAGATGGGGTTCGTTACCTAATTCATATTCAGATTTTATATCTTCAATAATTGGTGAGGAGTATGGATTTTTTGGATTATTTTTACTGGTAATAGCATTTTTTATTTTAATTTGTTCGACTTTTTACATTGCTATTAAAGAAAATAGCGAAATAAAAAAACTAGTTTCAATTGGATTTGGAAGTTGGATATTTTTTCAAACTGTAATTAATCTTGGTGGTGCTGTGGGATTAATTCCTATTACTGGAATTGTTCTCCCATTCGTGTCGTATGGTTCAAGTGCTATGGTATCTATTTTTATAGCTTTAGGTATTATGTATTCAAAGGATTATGAATAAGAAAATTTGTTTTTTTTGTGTTGGTACCGGGGGACATGTTCTTCCAGTTAAAAATTTAGTTATCAAATTACTTGATCTTGGAGTAAAACCAGATGATATTATTGTTGTCACTGACGATAGGGGAAAACAATATTTAAAAAATTTAGATATCAATCTAAATACAATTCAAATATTTGTATCAAATTACGGTGTAATTGGTTATGTATTAAATTTAATCAAAATAATCAGGACTTTATTTAATGTTATTAAATTGCTCAAAAATAAAAATATTGGTGTTGTTTTAACTACTGGAGCATATATTGCACCAATAGCTTCGATAATATCTGTTTTATACAGAGCTAAGTTCTATATTCAGGAGCAAAATATTTACGCAGGTTTAGGAAATAAAGTAAGTGCTTTATTTGCAGACAAAGTATTTACTTCTTTTGAAGGTACCCAAAATATAAAATATAAAAAAATTGATTATACAGGACCAATAGTTAATACAACTCTCAATAGAAGTGATATACAGCGTTCACAAAATCGAACAATAGGTTTTATGGGTGGAAGTCAAGGTTCTGATGAAATAAACACTTATGTAAATAAATTTGTTAAAAGTGATGACAATTTAGATTTAAATATTATTCATATAACTGGTAAAAATAAAGATAATTTAATAATTGAAAGTCAGAATTATCAAAGTATTGAATTCGTAAACAATATGGATGATTTTTATAAAGAAATAGATGTTTTAGTTGGCAGAGCTGGAGGAGGGTCTTTGGAAGCTGCATATTTAGGTATACCACAAGTACTAGTACCTTATAAACATGGCACTACATCTTCACATCAAGAATTTAACGCTCAGTATTTAGAAAAAATGAATTTTGGATTTGTGGCTAAAAATTATGATGATTTAGAAAATTTTATAAAAGAAACAATATTTAAACTCAAAAACAATAAATTAGAAATCCCAAATTTACCAATTGGAAACGAAGTAATTGCTAAGGAGCTCTATGAGCAAATCAATTGATTCATATGAATCATGTTACATAATTGGTATTGGTGGCTCTGGGATGAGTTCAATTGCAAAATATTTATATCAAAAGGGATTAAATGTATCAGGTTATGACCAGAGAAGCTCTTATGTCACAAATCTTTTAAATAATGATGGAATAGAAGTAGATTTTGAAATTTCCGACCACACTTTTAATAATAAAATTCTTTATATTGTTTCATCAGCTATTGATATTCAGGCTATATTTTTAAAAGATTATATTCAAGAGCCAAATGTGCTTACAAGGCCTGAATTTTTAAAACAGCTTTCAAAAAAAGTTAATTTGATTGGTGTAACTGGAACCCACGGAAAAACATCGACAACTGCATTGCTTGCTCATATATTTATGTTTAATGGTATAAATATTTCTTATATCTACGGAGGAGTTACATCATTTTATGGAATAGGGGGGCATTATGGAGATGAAAGTTTACCTTTGTTACTAGAAACAGATGAAGCATTTAATACCTTTAAGGAACTTGAGATTGATAGCTTACTTGTAACAAATATAGATTACGATCATGTTGATCATTTTGGATCTTATAAAAAACTAGTAAAAGCGTTTGAGATTGTTATTAATAATGTTAAAAATAAATGCATTTTAAATACAGACGATAAAGAATTATTAAATCTTATAAGGCCAGGTGATATATCTTATTCTTCAACAGAAAATTCTATATACGAAGTAAAATATCCAAATTATTTTTCACACGAAGGAAAAGAATACACTATAAATACTAAGTTAATTGGAAATCATTTTATATCAAACATCACTGGAGCAATTGCCTTAGCCAAACAAAATGGAATATCTATAGAACAGAGTTTGAATTCAATTGAGCATTTTGTTGGTGTGAAAAGGAGGACAGAATTTATTGGTAAATTTAATGGAGTTAATTTTTATGATGATTACGGTCATCATCCCACAGAAATAAAAGCAACTACTAAAGCACTTAAAGAGAATACCGTTGGCAACTTAATTGTCATATTTCAACCCCACAGATTTACCAGAACAAGAGACCATTTTGGTGATTTAAAAAACTCTTTTAATTATTCAGACTTAACATTGATTACGGATATTTACTCTGCAGGAGAAAAACCTATACCTGGAATATCTAGTTTATTGTTTGAAGGTGAGGGAATAAAATATATTAAATCTCCACGACTGGTTCCTCATTATGTAAAAACCAATATTAAACCTGGAGATACAGTATTGACTATAGGTGCTGGTGATATTACTGTTTTAGGCCCACAGATATTAAAGTATTTAAATGAAAATAAATAAAGTAGACCTTTCAAAAGTTACAACTTACAGATTTGGTGGTATTTGTGAAAATTTTATTACTCTAGAGGATCCAAATGAAATATTAAATATCCCAAAGGATATGGATAGCTCGAATACTTTTGTTTTAGGAAAAGGTTCTAATATTGCATTTTCTGATAGTGAATATAGTGGGTTTGTATTAAAACCAAATTTTGATTTTATAAACACAGTTAATGATGAAAATATATTAGAAGTAGGCGCCGGAACATACCTTCCTGATTTATCTAGATATTTAAAAAACAATAAATTAGGTGGAGGTGAGTTTATGTTGGGTATTCCAGGTACTATTGGTGGGGCATTAACAATGAATGCTGGGTCGTATGGTTATGAAATATCTACTAATGTTATTGAAATAAAATGTTACGACTTAGACAGTAGAGAAGTTCTTATAATCGATAAAGACGATATAAATTACAGTTATAGAAAATCTAATAATTTAAATAATAAATTAATTTTGTCAGCAACCCTGCAGTTCGAAAAAACTGATTCTCAAATAATTCAGGATAAAATGACCAAATTTAATGCAAAAAGAAAAAATAGCCAACCTTCTGGTATTTATAATGCAGGAAGTGTATTTAAAAATTCAGATAACTATTTTGCAGGAGAGTTAATAGATAATGCTGGATTAAAAGGATATTCTGTTGATAATGTAAGTGTGAGTACTAAACATGCTAATTTTTTTATTGCAAAAAAAGGTGCAAAAGCAGTGTCTTTATATAAATTAGTACAATATGTCAAAGAAAAAATACGTGATAAATACAGCATTGACCTAGAAGAAGAAATTAAATTTATTGGTGATTTTAATTAAATGGAAAATAAATATAGCCAACAAGAGCAAGTTTCTTTAAAATCTTTTTCAGTTTTCAGTTTCCTACTCCTAATTATTCTTAATATTGGATTTATAATTAATTCATCTTTTTTTAGAGTTGACCAAATTGAAATAAACAATAATAGTCAGTTATTTCAGAGTTTAGATTTTTCAAATTATGTTGTAAATCAATCAATTTGGCTAATTGATAGTGATGCATTTAATAGCATTAAGATGAATTACCCAACTATAGACCGTATATCAGTAATAAAGGAGTATCCAAATAAAATAATTTTGAACATTATCGAATATGAAGAACTTATTGTAATTACAGATTTGAGAAACAGTATTCCACATAGAACTGTTTTATTCAAAAATATGAGTGAAGTAAAATCTGATCAGAAATTTGAGCTAGCAACATTAACAATATCTAATGGACCAGTACCAGCAGGATTTAATGGAGAACTTGTTTCAATGCTGATGACACTAAAAAATTATAATCTTACTGGTACAAGTTTTTCATTTATATACAACGGAAATGACTTCACAGGGACATATAAGAAGGCATTTATAAACTTCGGACCTCCCATAGACTTAGGTATAAAAGCTGCCGCACTAGGTTCTCTCTTAGAGAATGCAGATTGTAGTGGTGACATTCGATTTATTACATCAGAAGACATAATTGCAGATTGTTAATCTAAATCTAAACTATAGATATAGATAAAATTAAAAAAATTAATTGTCTTTAAAAATTTCTAGTGATATTGTTTAAATATTGATTGGAGAAAAAAGAATGGCAACTAAAAAAACCACAAAACAAAAAGGAGTCAATTTAAATATGAGACCTAGAAATTACACAGCTGTAATAAAAGTTGTAGGTGTTGGCGGAGGCGGAACTAACGCAGTCAACAGAATGATTAAAATGGGAATAAAAGGTGTAGATTTCATAGCTGCCAATACTGACGCACAGAGCCTTCTGGGGTCAAAGGCTGATTTTAAATTAGATTTGGGTAGAAAAACTACCAGAGGTCTTGGAGCAGGTGCAAATCCGGAAGTAGGAAGACAAGCTGCCATAGATTCACGAGAGCTCATAGAGGAAGCCTTAAAAGGATCTGACATGGTATTTATTACTGCTGGAGAAGGTGGAGGAACTGGAACTGGTGCTTCTCCTATTATTGCTGAAATTGCACATGAACTCGGCGCACTTACAGTAGGCGTAGTTACAAGACCATTTGGTTTTGAAGGTCGCAGAAGATCTGTACAAGCTGAGGAAGGGGTTCAAGCATTAAGGGATGTATTGGATACTTTAATTGTTATTCCAAATGATAGACTTTTGCAAATATCTGACAATGATATAAAAGCAAGCGATGCTTATTTAAAGTCTGATGAGATACTTTCAAATGGTGTTAAAGGAATATCTGGATTGATAACTCAACCTGGAGTAATTAATGTTGACTTTGCTGACGTAAAGACAATATTGAAAGATGCGGGAAATGCAGTTCTAGGTATTGGAAGATCCACAGGAGAACAAAGAGCTCCAAATGCTGCGCAAGCTGCTATTTCATCGCCTTTATTAGAAGCTACAATGGACGGAGCAGAAGGTGTTTTAATAACTATTACTGGATCTGAAGATTTAAAGCTTCAAGAAATTAATGAAGCTGCAAGAGTAATTACTGAAAAAGCAGATGATAATGCTGAAATCATATTTGGTCATACTATTGATGAAACACTTGGTGATGCTGTTGAAGTAACTGTAGTTGCAGCTGGTTTTGGTCCTAGACCAAACAGAAGAGTAAAAGAAAATAGTGATTCTGAAAATAACGGAGGTGACGGTCTTCCTGATTTTATTAAAGGATGATCAAATCTAAATTAATTTCTAAAGCTATATTTACTGATAAAAGCATTAGTACTCTTAATCAACTAATTGACTATACAGGGATTGACTCCTTTGCATTTATGGAGCAAATTCATTCCAATATTGTAGTTAATGCTTCAAAGGCTGGAATTTTTAAATCAGATGGTTTACTAACTTATAAATCTAACTTAGGTTTATTAGTTAGTACTGCAGATTGTATGCCAATACTTCTAAAAGATAATAAAAAAATTGGCGCTGTTCACTCAGGGTGGAGGGGTGTAAAAAATAAAATATTAGAAAAAACTATACAAAGTTTTGAACTAAACAGCCTATTTATATCAGTGGGTCCTCATGCTCAGCTATGTTGTTATGAAGTAAAAAACGATGTTAGTAAATATTTTGATTCATATACAGAAAAGCGTGATGGAAAGACGTATTTAAGCTTAAGTCAAAGTTTAAAAGAATTATCTAAAAAGTGTGGTTTTCGAATAGAAGTTTCTTCTATATGTACAATATGCGATAATTCTTATAATTCATTTAGAAAAAATAAAACAAATAATAGGCAATATGGATTCATATGGAAATAAATGAATTAGATGCAATCAATACAAAAGTAACCTCTTATGGAGCCAATCTACTACCAGTTGTTAAAAATAGAAGTAATGAAGAAATTAAATTTTTGTATGACTTCGGATTTAGAGTTTTTGGTGAAAACAGAATAGAAGATTATAAATTACATTATTCAATGTATAAAGATGTTAATTACCATTTTATTGCACCAGTTCAATCAAGGAAGCTTGCCGAAATTAATGAAAAATTTGATTATATTCATACAATTGCCCGATTAAAAGAAATAGATATATTAAACTCCAAAAAAACAAGTAGTAAAATACTAATTCAAATAAATATTGATAAAGATCCAAAAAAAAGCGGTATCGATCAAAATCAAATTAATAGTTTTTATGAATATTGTATTCAAAAAAAGATTACACCTAGTGGAATAATGACAATTCCAGATATAAGTTCGGAACCAAAAAAAGTATTTTCAGAAATGCAAAAAATAAATGAGAAATTAAAAGCTTATGATGGCTACAAAGGTGAATTATCAATGGGTATGTCTAATGATTATGAAATTGCACTTGATTACGGTGCTACAATAGTTCGTATAGGAACTAAACTATTTAAGTAATGCTAGAAAAATTTCTTATATCAATTGGATTAAAGCAGCCTGAATCAGTTAATGAGGTTACTGCTAACCAACAAACAACTGTTAGACCCTCTGGTGAAAATCGTTTTATTGACGATGAAAATATTGGCGATATAAGAGTTCACTCACCAAAAGATGAAGTTGAAATAAAAGCCTTAAGATCATTTTCTGAAATTCATAATTTGGGAATTGCTATAAAAGATGAATTTATAGTTGCTATGGATATAAGAGATATACCCGACCAGCAGGAAAGAAGAAGGATATTAGATTTTGTAACAGGGATGGCTTTCATGAGTAATTCAACAATAAGGTCTATAAATCGTGATGGTGTTTTTTTAATACTGCCTTCAAATTCTTCTCTCAGTTCTTCAGAAAGAGAAAGACTACAAGATTTAGGTTTGTATAAAATAAATGTGTAGTATTACATATCTACTCTTTAGATTATTTTATTACTCACTTTTTGCATGGATCATTTTAAGCTGGATTCAAGTTCCTTCTGATCATCCGATAGGACAGGTTAAAAATGTTTTGGATAGATACTTTGAAAGAATTCTTGCACCAATAAGATCAAGAATCCCTGCTTTAAGGATTGGAATGGCAGGCATTGACCTTTCTCCATTAATTCTTATAGTTGGATTTAATTTAGCACAGCCCTATGTTTTAAGAGTTGTTTGCTAATTTATTAATTAATACTTCAACATTCCTATCGTGAACTTTGTTCGCGGTATCTGATATTTTTATTTCTAAATCTAGTGTTAACGTTTCATTTGAAATATATGTTTTAAAATTTTCAACAGTGCTTTGAACAAATTTATCATTCGTAACAATAGTCAATTTTATTCTGTCGGTAACATCAAATCCTTGGTTTTTCCTTTCTTTTTGAATGTATGAAACAAGCTCTCTTGACATTCTCTCCATTAGTAAATCATCATTTAACTCCGTATCAAGTAATAAACAAAAATCTCCTACTATATCTAACTCATCAATTTTTTCTTTTTTAGTTAAATTTATGTTGATATCCTCAAGATTAATTGTTATCCCATCAACCTCTGTAGTTTTGTTTTCTAAAAGTAAAATTTTCTCGTCGTCAGTAATATTTTTTAGATATTTCACAATTTTATTAATATCTTTGCCAAGGCTTGGTCCAAGTATTTCAAAATTTGGCTTAAATTCATAATCAATCCATTGATCAACATTTTTTTCTATTTTTATTTCTTTGATATTTACTTCGTTCATAATTAGATTTTCTATTAGCCCCAATTGTTTAGTTATATTTTCATTATTTGAAATAATTGTTACAGATTTTAGAGGTTGTTTATTAGGTAATTTTAGTTTTACTCTTAAATTTCTTACACTTTTAATTATTTTTTTAGCCAAATCTACACTAGCTTCTAGTTCTTCATCAATATATTTGGTATTTGATTCAGGGTAATCGCAGAAGTGTATGCTCTTTTTTTCATCATCTATTAAACCCTGGTAAATTTTTTCACAGATAAATGGAAGTACAGGAGCCATAGCTTTGTTAAATTCAATAAGAACTTCATGTAAAGTTTTAAAAGCATTAATTTTGTCAATATCATCAACACCTTTTTCTTTCCAAAATCTTTTTCTATTAGATCTTACATACCAGTTTGTAAGTTCATCAACAAAATTCATTAAAGGAGGTATCACTTCATACAAATAGTAATTTTCCATCTTTTCATTAACATTTTTTATTAATGATTGAAGAGAGGAGACAATCCATCTGTCCATCAAACTTCTTTGTTCAATAGGTGATGCCTTTTCTAGCTCTTCAAAGGTTATTTCATCAGCATTTGCATATGTTGAAAAGAATGAGAAACTATTCCATAAAGGCAGAATTATATTTCTTGTAACTAGTTTTACCCCTTCTTCTGAAAACTTAAGTGGTTCCCCTCTAACTACGGGAGAGTTAATTAAATATGCTCTTAAACTATCTCCTCCAAATTCATTTAGCAAGTCTTCAGGATCAGGATAGTTTTTTAAACTTTTACTCATTTTTCTACCGTCTTCAGCAAGAATCATTCCAGTAGTTATACAATTTTTAAATGCAACTGAATCAAACAAGGCAACTGCTAACACAGTCAATGTATAAAACCATCCTCTAGTTTGATCTAAGCCTTCAGCAACGAAGTCTGCTGGAAAGCCTTGCATGAAAAGCTCTTCATTTTCAAAAGGGTAATGTTGTTGGCCATATGGCATTGCACCAGATTCAAACCAACAATCTAGAACTTCAGAGGTTCGCTTATATGTTTTACCATCTTTTGTAATGATTAAGTCATCTAAATAATGACGGTGTAAATCTGTAATTTTCTCACCTGTTAATTCTTCAAGTTCACTTACTGAGCCAATACAAATTGAGTCATTAGAGTCGTCTTCATTAATCCAAACAGGTATACAGCTTCCCCAATACCTATTTCTACTGATAGCCCAATCTCTAGCATTACCTAACCAATTTGAAAATCTTTTTTCTCCAATAAAACCAGGTACCCAATGAGTACTTTGATTTAATTCAACCATTCGATCTTTAATTTTTTCTACGTTTAAAAACCATGTGGGAATAGCTTTGTAGATTAATGGTGTTCCAGTTCTCCAACAAAATGGATAAGAATGCATCTCAGTTTTTTGACTAAATAAGCTTCCCCTTTCTTTAAGTTGCTTCATAATTTTATTGTCAGCATCTTTAACATTCATACCTTCTAATTCACTAAAAGTATTATCAAATTTTCCTGAAAGGGTTACTGGATCAGCAATAACTTCAATTCCAGAATTTTTAAGTGCATAAAAATCACTTTCTCCATAAGCCGGAGCTTGTGATACTAATCCTGATCCAGATTCAGTATTCGTGTCATCGCTATGGATTAACCTAAAGGCACCATCAGAAAATAAATTTTCATACTCTTCATAAGCTGGAATGTAAGTTGCTCCAAGTAACTCTTTACCAGTACAAGTTAATATAACTTCTATATCATAGTCTTTTAACTCATGCAGTCTTTCAGAAGCAATCCAAAAAAACTGCTCGTTTAAAGATATTCGAGAGTATTTAATATCTTTACCTACAGCAATAGCAAGATTTCCTGGAATGCACCAAGGAGTTGTTGTCCAGACTAAGAACTTATCACCTTTTTGTACATCATTAAAATCATCTCTTGCATTTAACGTAAAATAAATTGACGGATCTTCAACTTCTCGATAATCCATATTTGCTTCAAAGTTTGATAGAGGAGTAGAGGCAGCCCAAGAGTAAGGTAAAACTTTATAGTCCTGATAGATAAGCTCTTTTTCCCAAAGCTCTTTAAAAACCCACCAGACACTTTCCATAAAATCAATGTCCATTGTGTTGTAGTCATTTTCAAAGTCGACCCATCTACCAATTTTTCTTGTTATTTTTTCCCAATTTTCCGTATTTGTTTGAACTTGCGTTCTACAAGCTTCATTAAATTTATCAATTCCGTATTCATCAATTTGTTGTGGATCTTCTAAATTTAGATTTTTCTGTACTTCCATTTCAATAGGTAAACCATGAACGTCCCATCCAAATCTTCTTTCAACGTAATATCCCCGCATGGTCCAGTATCTTGGAACAATATCTTTAATAACACCAGCTAAGAGGTTTCCGTAATGAGGACTTCCTGTAGGAAATGGTGGACCATCATAAAATCTAAAAACTTTATCGTTATTGCGATTATTTAATGATGTTTGAAAAGCATCTATTTCATCCCAATAATTTGAAATTTCATTCTCCATATCAGCTAAATTAATATTATTTTCAACTCTTTTAAACATATCATTAGATTTTATAGGGTTTTTAGTGCAACCTGTGTTTTTAAATAAAATTTAAAAATCTATAAATTTGTATAATTTATCTAAAAAATGGTTAATATACGTTCAATAATAAAAAAATATGGCTAGAAAATTATCACAAAATACAATTAATAAGTTTAAAAAAAGACTTGAAGCTGAACGTGAGCAGCTTTTGTCAATTTTAGAACAACATCAACAAGAAAGAGAAAATATAAGACTTTCTGAAGCATCAGCTGAAAGAAGTCCAGATCCTTCTTCAGCGGATGGTGGATCTATGGCTTTTGAGCTTGAAAAAGAATTGACTCTTGATGAAAATACTAGGCATTTATTAAATCAAATTGAACATGCACTTGTGCTTATTAAAAAGAAAAAGTATGGAAATTGTGAAAATTGTGGTGAACCCATTCCTGTTGCAAGACTTGAGGCTCTACCTTATGCAACCATGCGCAAAGAGTGTGCGGAAGCACTTGAATCTTAAAAATAAATTCTTACCATATATAATTACGGCATTTCTAGCCTCGTTAGATCTTTTTACCAAGTTTTTAATAAGAGAAAACAATATTCAAGAAAATGTAGTTGTTGAGGGAATATTAACAATTGACTTAACTTACAATACAGGTATAGCTTTTGGCTTGCTAAGTGACTACACAATCTTTACATATATATTGTCCATAATTGTATTTATTTGGTTAGTTATTCAAATTAAAGATATTAAAGAAACAAATTTAGAGTTGTTTTCATTGGTACTCATATTATCCGGAGCAGTAGGTAATTTAGGTGAAAGAGGTTGGAATTTGATTACAGGGAATGATGGAAAAGTAACTGATTTTGTTGAATTATTGTTTATTCCAAGCTTTAACTTAGCTGACTCATTTATTTCTGTAGGTATTGTGTTGTTGTTGTATTCGGAGATTAAGAAAAATTAATATTGAAATAGTCTTTCAAAACGATTTGTTTGTAGTTATAAACAAACCACATGGCCTTTTAGTCCACGGAACTGACACATCAAATGAATTTACATTAAGAGATTATTTAATTGAAAGCTTTGATGTTCATGGTATTGGAGAGAATAATAGAGAGGGGATAGTACACAGGCTTGACAGGGTGACATCTGGTTTAATCATTTGTCCAATTAATTTAGATGCTTTCAACCAACTAAAAAATAACTTTGAGAAAAGAAAAATTAAAAAAAGTTATAAAGCAATTATTCAAGGCTCTTTAAAAAGTAACTCTGGAGAAATCAACCTACCCTTAATTCATTCAGTTAAAAATAGAAAAAAGAGAGAAGTGAATAAAAAAGGTAGAGAAGCAATTACAAAATATACAACTTTAACTAAAAATAATTCACACTCTCTTCTTGATATAGACTTGATTACTGGCCGCAACCACCAAATAAGAGCACATTTAGAGTACCTCAAAACACCGATTGTAAATGATGTTCTTTATGGTGCAAATAAAAGTCCTCTTTTAGATAAAGATACTATTTGTTTGCAATCATATGAGCTCGAATTTGTTTTGTTTGAGAAAGATTACAAATTTTCAATTAATGAGCCAGATTATTTTAGTTCCATAATGAAGATGTAATTTTCTAAAAAAACTTTACAATTGATTTATGAGTAAATCATTTGTTCACTTACATGCCCATACTGAGTATTCAATGCTTGATGGCGCCGCGAAAATTAATGATTATCTAAATAAAGTAAAAGAGTTAAATCAGCCTGCTGCTGCTATCACTGATCACGGCAATCTTTATGGTGCTTTAGAGTTTGTTCGTCAGGCGGAAATTTTAGATATAAAACCAATAATTGGTTACGAGGCTTATGTAACTCCAGGATCAAGATTTGATAGACCTGAGAGAGATAAAAATAAAAGATATCACCTCACTCTATTAGCAGAAAACAATATAGGATATCAAAATTTAGTTGAGCTTGTTAGTAAAGCATATTTGGAAGGTTTTTATTACAAACCTCGTGTTGATTATGATCTTTTGCAGGAACATGCAGAAGGGATAATAGCTTTATCAGGTTGTCTCGGTGGTGAAGTTGCACAACATCTCGCACCAGATGGTTCGAGGGAAGAGGGTAATACCGCAAATGAAAAAAGTTATGAAAAAGCATTAGAAAAGGCTAAAAACTATCAAAATATATTTGGAAAAGAGAATTTCTTTATTGAATTACATAATCACGGTATTAACCAGCAAATTCAGATATTAGATGATTTGGTAAATATTTCAAAAGAGATTAGTGCTCCATTAGTAGCTGCAAATGATTCCCACTATGTTTCAAAGAATGATTCCTCAGCTCATGATGCTCTACTTTGTGTACAAACAAATGCAACAATGGAAGATGAGGACAGATTTAAATTTGATGGTGAAGAGTACTACGTAAAATCTTCTGAAGAAATGAGACAACTATTTCCAGATGATTCATTTCCAAATGCATGTGATAATACTTTAAAAATTGCAGATAGAATTAATTATGAATTTTCTTTTGATAAAGACTATTTACCAGATTTTCCTATTGAAGATAGTTCACTGTCCGTTGAAGAGTTTTTAAGAAAGAAAGTATTTATTGGAGCTGAACAAAAATATCATGAAATAAATACTGAGGTACAGGAGAGGATAGATTACGAACTTGATGTCATAAATTCTATGGGATTTGCATCTTATTTTTTGATTGTTGGAGATTTGATTGAATTTGCTAAATCAAAAAACATAAGGACAGGTGCAGGGAGAGGCTCAGCAGCAGGTTCAATTGTTTCATATTGTCTTGGCATAACAGGTATAGAGCCATTGAAATACGGACTAATATTTGAAAGATTTTTGAATAAGGGTAGAAAATCTCTCCCAGATATTGACATGGACTTTGATGAAAGATACAGAGGAGATGTCATTCAATATGCAATTGATAAATACGGTCAGGACAGAGTTGCACATATAGTAACTTTTGCGACAATAAAAGCAAAACAAGCAATTAGGGATGCAGCAAGGGTATTAGGACTTCCTTTTTCAAGTGGAGATAAGGTAGCAAAATTAATGCCACCTATGATTTTAGGAAATACTGCAACTATATCAGAATGTCTAAAGTTAGATGAAAATAATGAAAGTGGGTATAGCAAAGAGTTTTACTCTGCTTCTGACGATTTACGAAAACAATATTCTGCCGATCAAGAGGTAAAAAAAATTATTGATATTGCGCTTGGACTTGAAGGTTTAAGACGCCAAGATGGTATCCATGCTGCAGCAATAGTTATATCACCAGATAAAATAACAAACTTTCTACCTATACAAAGAAAAGGTGAAAATGCAGAAATAGTAACTCAGTACGAAATGCACACGGTAGAAAAATTAGGTTTACTTAAAATGGACTTTCTTGGACTTAGAAACTTATCAATTGTTGACAGAACGTTGGAATTAATTGGTGATAAAAATTTAGACATTGACAATATAGAGCTCAATGACAAAAAAACTTATAATTTATTTTCTGAAGGAAAGATGACTGGAGTGTTTCAACTTGAAAGCAGGGTAGCGCAGTCTGTATCTCGAAGTCTCAACCCTAAGAGGTTTGAAGACATAGTCGCTTTAGTAGCTTTAATTAGACCTGGACCACTTGGAGCAGGAATGCACATTGAATTTACAGATCGCGCAAATTCTCGAAAGGATATTGAATATTTACATCAAGATCTAGAAGAAATTTTAAAAGAAACTTATGGTGTGATTTTATACCAAGAGCAGGTTATGCAAATAGCTGAAAAAATAGCTGGTTTTAATTTACAAGAAGCGGATAATTTAAGAGTAGCAATGGGAAAAAAAATTCCTCAAGTTATGGAGGAACAGCGTAAAAAGTTTACAGAAGGTGCATTAAAAAGTGGATATTCAGAACAATTTGCTATTGAAATCTTCGACCAGATAGCATACTTTGCTGGCTATGGATTTAACAAAAGCCATTCTGTCCCTTATGCCTTGCTTGCTTATCAAACTGCATATTTAAAAGCCAATTACCCAGCAGAGTACATTGCTGCTTCACTAACAGCTGTTAAGAGAGATAAAGACAGAACAGCAATTTTTCTTTCTGAAGCAAGAGAAATGGGAGTTAAAGTATCTACTCCAGATATAAACAAAAGTGAATCTGACTTTACTGTAAATAATGATGAAATTTTATTTGGTCTTTCTGCCGTTAGAAATGTAGGAGATATTACTTCAGATAAAATTGTTTTAGAAAGAGATACTAATGGAAAATTTAAAACTATTGAAGATTTTTTATCAAGAATAGATTCGAGATCATTAAATAAAAGGGGCATAGAAGCACTAGCCCAAGGTGGAGGTTTTGATTATTTTGGTTATCCAAGAAAGGGAGTTTTCAATGCAATTCCTGATTTGATTGATGATGCAAAAAGTCTAAAGACTAAAAAAGCAAACAATCAAACATCACTTTTTGATCTAGATGCTCAAAATAATAATTTAACAACAATTAAAGATACTGAATGGTCTAAAAAGGAAAAACTTGAGAGAGAAAGGGAAATGCTTGGATTTTTTGTTAGTGAAGATCCTCTTGAGGGATACGGAGAGGTATTAAAAGCAGAATCAACTCACTCTATTATTGAACTCCAAAGCATTGACGATGAAGAAGAATTAAATGTTGTTATTGCTGGATTAATTTCGAATGTTCAAAAAAGAGTTTCAAGAAGGGGAAATCCATGGATTCAATTTGACCTACAAGATACAACAGGATCATTGGGGGTTCTTTTATTTAATAAATTAGTTGAAAAATATAATACAAATATTGATGGTGAAATATATTTAAAAGTTTCGGGCACTTATGTGGGAGGTTCAGAGAATACTATTCGAGCAAGAGATTTAGAAGTTATAGAACCTTCTAAGATGGTTGAAGATTTAGACACATCTCCGTTAAGAATATCTGTAACTGAAGAAAAATTAGATAAAAAGAATTTAATTTTACTTAAAGAATTGTTAGAAAAATATCCAGGTTTATCAAATGTCGAGCTTGAGGTACATGGTGATGAAAAAATTAAACTTCTTGAATTAAAAGAAATCAAAGTTAAAAAAACTAATCAATTGAAAAATGAGATTAACACATTACTTACTACATAACTAAAATAATTTTATGAAATTTAATGTAGAAGAATTTATAGATAGATATAAAGAAAGAGCAGAGGCTGTAAAAAACAGATCTATCCCACCAGTCGGTGGTGATGATCGGATGGCTTTTATTAAACAAGCTGAAACTGATTTTCAGGATTTTATGATAGTTGCTGATTCAGAATTTATAGTAGAAGAAGAATATTTAATATTTAAATATAAATTAGATAATTAGTCAAGATTTTTACTCATAGGAAAAATTTTCGCAATTACTTCAGCACATGCAATTGCAATATCCATATGTTCTTTTTGAGTGCCGTTACCAGATCTTAATTCTATGTAATGTATCCAACTTCTAAGTGTTCCATTCATATACATTCGACTGACAGTATTTCCTTCTGGTAAAACAGCTCGCGCTTGCTCTTTTGCAATACCATTTTCAATCGCCCAATTATAAGTTTCTTTAGCATTCTCGATTAAATCTTCTTGTTTTTTAATCCACATATTAGTTATTTCTTTATCGTCAGTTTCTATAGAGTTTTGTCGATTTTTAAGATCTTGTAATCTTGCTTCTCTTGTAACGAATTCAAGATCTTTAACAGGGTTTGCATAGCGTTGAGAAAATTCTTGGAAACTAAATGACCTATGTCTTAAAATTTGTCTTGCGATATCACGTGTTGTTTCTATTTCTAAACAAGCACTAACCATTTCAAGAGGAGACCAGTGAGCATTTTTGATAAGATATTTTATTAATTTTTCGCTAGTTTCAGTATTTAGCTGATTTGATGGATTAGAAACTCTAGCGCAGAATGCAACCAGTTCCTGAGCGTTATCAATACCATCATCTATAAATTCTTTTGTCGGGGTAGAATAACTTATTAACTTTACTTTCATTTATGTAACTATATTAAAATAAAAAAAATATGTTTTTATTAAGGATAATTGTTTTTTTAATACTGGTTTCTTTATTAATTATTTTGGCTTACCCACTTTTGATTATTTTTGATATTTCCAGAGGAGGAAGTGGTTTTGGGATATGTAATGATCTTGTAAGTTGTGTTATACCGGTAACAGAAGGGCCAAAATTGTTATTAATATTAATAACATCATTCTTTGTTTTAGTTTTCTTTTTAAGGTTAATTATGAAATTTATAAATACTTTGAATAAAGAAAAATCTATTCTTTAATAACTAGGTATATAGACATTAATACAAGTATTACTCCAAACCAATTTATTAAATTTAGATATTCATTCGCTACAATGATTCCAATTAGTAGCGCAAAAATTGCCTCTAGGCTCAATATCAAAGCTGAAGTTGATGCTTTGATAATCTTTTGCCCGTAAAGTTGTAAATAAAATGCACCAACATTAACAACTAACCCTAGAAAAATAATTGGTAAAAAGTAATCTGGCAAAAACTGAATTTCAGAAAATGATATTAAAGGCAAACATAAAACCCCTCCTGTAAGTGATTGAACAAACATAAGTTGTGAGATATTTTGGTTTTTTACATATCTTTCAACCAAAACTATGTGCATTGCATAACCTGCTGCACAGATAAGTGTAAATAAATTACCGAAAACTTGTGATAAGTCATTTATTGATATTAAAACTATTCCTGTAAATCCAAGAAATGAATAAATATAGTTCTTTCTTAATAAATTAGTTTTGTTAAAAAATTTAGATAAAAAAGGTGTTAACACTATATAAAATCCAGTAACAACACCCGAGTTAATTGTTGAAGTTGTCACCAATCCCTGTGTTTGAGTCACATATCCTAACCAAAGAAAAATACCCATTAAGATTCCAGGTTTCCACGCTATTTTTTTTGGTATACCCCCAATTAATCCAAAAACAATTCCTGCGATGACATACCTTAAAAATACAATGAAAGTAGGACTAAAAGTAATCAATAAGTTTTTTACAATTAAAAAAGTTGATCCAAAAAATAATGCAGAAACAAATAACGCAATTAAAGACTTACTTTTTTCATTTATCAACATATGAATGAACTCTAATATATTGTTTAAAATAACAATGTGGTAACAACTAAAGAAAAAAAAGTAAAAGACATAATTAAGATACTGGAGAAACTTTATCCAAAGACTCCAATTCCATTAATACACGAAGACCCTTTTACTCTTTTAGTTTCAGTTGTTCTGTCAGCTCAATGTACTGATGAAAGAGTAAATCAAATTACTCCTGCTTTGTTTGATATAGCCGATACTCCAGAAAAAATGGTAAAAATGAGTCAAAAGCAAATTGAAAAGATTATAAGGCCATGTGGTCTATCTCCACAAAAATCAAAAGCTATTAGGGGGTTGTCAAGATTATTAGTGGACAAGCATAATTCAGATGTCCCAAATAATTTTTACGATTTAGAGGAACTGCCAGGAGTAGGTCACAAAACTGCTTCAGTAGTAATGAGTCAAGCATTTGGGGTCCCAGCTTTTCCAGTTGATACTCATATACATAGACTTGCCTGGAGATGGGGTTTATCAAATGGTAAAAATGTAGAAAAAACTGAAAAAGATTTAAAAAGACTTTTTCCCGAAGAGAAATGGAATAAATTGCATTTACAAATTATATTTTACGGTAGAGAGTTTTGTCCAGCTAGAGGCCATAAATTAGACTACTGTATAATTTGTACAAAATACAGAAGACAAGAAGGATTTAAGTAATAAAATTTTTAATTTGTATCAAAGTATATATTTAGTATATGGAAATTAATGCATCAATAGCTTTCCTTTTTGGAGCTCTTTCTTTTTTCTCCCCATGCGTTCTCCCACTTGTTCCTGGGTATTTTGCAATATTTTCATTAAATAGAAATTCAAAAATTTCAAAAGTTAATGGCGCTCTTCAATTTGTTGTTGGTTTTTCAATTGTATTCGTATCATTGGGTGCATTAGCAAGTTCAATTGGCTCATTCTTCAGTAGAAACGCATCATTTTTAGGCCAAATTAGTGGGGGAATAATAATAATTTTTGGTTTAATACTTTTAATACCTTCACTAAATAAAAAATATTTTTATAGTTCAAATATTGTTGATATCAATAATTTTTCAAAATCTAAAAATTTTATTATGGGGTTTACATTTGGATTTGGATTCACACCATGCATAGGTCCTGTTCTTGGTGCTTTACTAACACTTTCTTCTAAGTCTGAAACTTTATCTTCGGGGGTGATGTATTTAGTTTTGTTTTCATTGGGTTTAGCGGTTCCATTCCTTTCAATTGCACTACTCTCAGACAGGATAAATTTAAAAAATAAGGTTTTTATTAACTTTCAAAAATACTCAACAAATATATCAGGTTTTACTTTGATAGCATTAGGTTATCTAATATTTGCAGATAAGATTTATATACTGGCATCATTTTTTCAAGATATTCTGTATTTACTAAATTTAGAATGGTTAAGTACTATATAAGATTATGCAAATATTGAAATCAAAAAATATGATGCTTGTCAGTGGAGAAGATGCATACTCATTTATTGATTCACTTGTATCTAATTCCATTAATGAAAATGAGAATAAGTTTTCATACTTGCTAGGACCAGATGGAAAAGTAAAATTTTGGTTTATATTTTCGTATAAGAATAATGAAATAAAAATATTTCAAACTGAAGAAATTTTGATTGAGCTTAAGAAAGTATTAGAAAAATATAAAATTCGCATAAATTGCGAATTAAATATTTTAAAAGAAGATAGTTTTTTTGAAATAACGAAAAAAGAAGAATCTCTATTGGTTCAATCAATTGCAAAATCAGAACAATTTTTAGATTGGGTTGAAATTGAATTCTTTTATGAATTGCCATCTTTACAAATAATTGAAATTGGTTTGCTACCTAATGAGATAAGATGGCTAGAAAGTTTTGTTGATTTTTACAAAGGCTGTTTTATGGGGCAAGAACAAGCTTCGAGAGTAAACTTTAGAGGAAAACCAAGGAGAATATTAAAAACACTTTCAAACTCAACTCAAGAAATAATAAAAACATAGTTAGAAGTGACTAAAAACAATTCTAGATGTAAATACTGCGGCAGAATATTGTATAAAAAAGTTTCTGAAAAATATATTGTGTGTTCAAGTAAGTGTAAATCTCTAATAAAAAAAATTGATTACATAAAAAGGGTTGATTCGATTGTTATAAATATGAATAGCTATAAGTGGAGTGCAGTAGAAGACTTATCAAAGAAAGTAGATATTAATAAATTTGACTTTATTTCTTCTATTAGACGCCTTGTTTACTTTGAAAATATATTAAAAGTAAAAGAAAAAAAAGAGATTAATCAAAAATCTTTAATTTCTATAGTGAAAAAATAGCACCTCTATCAAATTTTTTAAGAGAATATTGAACTATTGGCCCAACTGACACAACCATAAAAATTGTTCCAAGTCCGTATGAGCCTCCAAGAAGCACTCCTATAACAAAAGCAGTAAAGTCAATACCAATTCTTGTAATTCTAATACTAGGACCTAATTTTGCTATTCCGACCATGATTCCATCTCTTGGACCTGGGCCTAGGCCTGATCCAACATAAACCCCTACACCTAGAGCGAACACTACGGTTCCAAATACAAGAAAAATTATTTTTAAATATAAACTTTCTGGTTCAGGTAAAAAATACATTGTTAAATCAATAACATTTCCTATAGTTAAAATGTTCAAAATAGTTCCAATAAACGGTTTTTGTTTTAACGGAATCCACCCAAGTAATAAGATGAAACCTGTTAAAACTCCTGCAAATCCAATTTTGACACCAATTAGTTTACTAAATCCATCATGAAAAACATCCCAAGAATTGAGTCCCAGGTTTGCTTCAATTGTAAACGCTAAACCAAATCCACATAAAAATAATCCAAACATGAGTTGAGGAATTCTTTGCAGAATAATTTTTTTATTCTGCAATTTTAAAAAGTTTTTCCAACACTGAAATATTTTCTGGACATAGTTCATAGGTAGATTGAAATCTCAAGATCGGAATTATTCTATCGTTTATGTTTACTTCAATTTCATATAATTTCAGTAAATTAAATATTACATTTAAAGAGTATTCTTCATTGGTCCATTCACTAGCACTGTTGCAGATATCTCTCCCAAGTTGTACTAGAATTTCGTCAGAATTTTCGATTAAAGTATTATCACTGTCAGATATTCTTACTTGTTCAACGTAACTATCTCCAAAATTATCAGAATTTAAAGAAGAAATAGTAATAAAAATAATTACTGTAAGAATAAATACAATTGCAGATCCGAGAATAGTTTTATTGTTCATATTCCATTATTAAGTAATTTTGATTTTATACATCATTCAATCGTGTATTAAGTACCCGGAGGGGGAGTCGAACCCCCACATCCTAAGATACTGGATTTTGAATCCAGCGCGTCTGCCAATTCCGCCATCCGGGCTTAATTAGAATTATATTTGATATGTAGATGAATGAGAGAAAAAAATATTAAGTTTAAAATAAAGATGTGATATTTCTTATTGATGGACACAGTATTGCTTTTAGAGCTTTCTATGCTTTACCTGAAACATTAACAACAAAAGATGGATTCCCAACAAATGTAATTCATGGATTTTTGATGATGATTTCAAAGCTTGTTAAAAATTATGATATTGAAAAAATTATTATCACTTGGGATGTATCCAAAAAAACATTTAGAAACGATATATATCAAGATTACAAAGCAAACAGGTCGTCTTCACCTGAAAACTTTAAAATCCAAATAAAAGAACTTCAAAATTTACTTACTAAATTTAATTTACCTCAAGTATCTCTCGAGGGTTTTGAAGCAGATGATGTTCTTGGCAGTTTATCCAATTACTTTAACAAACAAAATAAAAAAATAACTATTGTTACCGGTGATCGTGATTCATTTCAACTAATAAGTTCTAAAACAAAAATTATGTACACAAAAAGAGGCATATCTGATGTTGAAATATATGACAGTGAAGCATTCAAAGAAAAATATCAAATCTCAACTAAACAGTATGTCGAGTATTTAGCACTTAAGGGAGACAAGTCAGACAACATTCCTGGATTACCTGGAGTAGGGGAAAAAACAGCTATATCTCTTTTACAAAAGTACAAAAATATAACAAATATTTATAAAAATTTAAACAATCTAACACCAAAATTACAATCAAATTTTTTAGACAACAAGGATATATTGTTGATGAGTAAAGATTTAGCAATGATTAAAACAGATTTAGATTTACATGTTCCATCCACAAAATTAAATGAGACGGTTTTTTTTGATAAGCAAATACTAGAACAATCCAAAAAAGATATTTCAAAATATGAATTAAGTAGGTTTTTAGGAGAGAGAGAAGTAGTTTCAAAAGAAAAAGTTGAAAAAAAAGAATTTAAAATATCAAAAATTAAGGACGATATAAACATCGACAGCATAGTTTTCATCTTTGATAATAAAAACTATTTTGTAAATAAAAAGCAATACGGAGAATTCGAATCTTTAGAAATCTTTCGGAATGTAATATCTTTTAGTTCCCAGGAAATTTTCAATTCTCAAAAAAATATAAGAATGAATAATTTTATAGCTTATGATTGTATGTTGTTTTTAAGTGATCCCAGTATTAGGCCAGATAATTTACTTAATATTTCAAAACACCTTAACGGACAGAGTGAGATAAATAATAAGTCTTTAGTAGATGACTACATTAAATTTTTTCAATCAAAATTAGAAAATATTAATGAGGATATAAAAAAATTTGAATCAAACTCAAGTTTATTTCAAATTTATAAAGATGTAGATTTTCCTATGTTACAAATATTATCTGAAATGGAAAAAGAAGGAATTTCTGTTTCACAGGAAAAAATGAAAAAACTTTCTAAAAGTTTGTCACTTAAGCTGAAAAAACTTCAAAATAAATGTTTTGAAATTACTAAAAAAGAATTTAATTTAAACTCACCTAAGCAATTATCTGAAATATTTTTTAATGAACTTAATTATCCTGTTATTAAAAAGACGCCAAAAGGAGCCCCCTCTACTGATGCAAGTGTTTTAGAGGAGTTAGCAAAGGATCATGACTTACCAAAGCATATTTTAAAATATAGAGAACTGGAAAAAATTAGATCTACTTATGTTGATGGACTAATACCCGAAGTTTCAAAAGATTCAAAAATTCATACACATTATAATTTATTTGGTACAACTACTGGAAGACTTTCATCAGAGAAACCAAATCTTCAAAATATTCCCAACAAAACAGAATTAGGGCAAGAGATAAGAGATTTTTTTGTAGCCAAACCTTCTATGAAATTCATACTTTCTGATTATTCCCAAATTGAATTAAGAGTATTAGCTCATTTAAGCCAAGATTCAGAAATGATTAAAATTCTAAAAGATGAAAGTGCAGATATTCATTCAGAAACCGCAGCTAGAATTTTTAACGAATCAATTGATAATGTTAATTCTGAAATGAGAAGAAAAGCAAAAGAAGTCAATTTCGGACTTATTTATGGTATGGAAGCATTTGGTCTTTCAAAAAGCTTGAATATTTCTCAAAAAGAGGCAAAAACATTAATAGATGCATATTTTGATCAATTTCCAAAAGTGAAAGGATTTTTAGACAAAGTTGTAAAGGATGCGGAGCAAAATACATTTACTACCACGTTGATTGGAAGAAAAAGATACATAAGGGAATTGTCATCATCAAATTTTCAATTGAAAGCTATGGGTAAACGAATTGCAATGAATGCGCCGATTCAGGGAACGGCGTCCGACATTATGAAAATTGCCATGATCAAAGTTAGGTCAAATCTTAACAAATTTAATAATGCTAATTTACTTCTTCAGATACACGATGAGATAGTTGTAGAGTCGAACAACAAAGATGTTGAAAAGGTTTCAAAAATCGTGTCAGACAATATGAAAAATGCAATGAAACTAGATGTACCTTTATATGTAAATACGAAAGTTAATAATTCACTCGCAAATTTTAATAATTAGTTTGTAAAAACCACAGATATGTTATTCTTATTGACGCAACACTATGATTGGAAAAAATTTTAAATATGACAAATAATAACGAAGAGACTGCCTCTCCTTCTAATGTCGTCGAACTTCCTGAAGATATAAAACCAGAAGACTTCCCTGCACTACTTGAACAAACCTTAGTATCTTTCAATAATGGGGATGTTATTGAAGGTACCATTGTTCGAATCGATAGAAATGAAGTAATGGTAGATGTTGGTTACAAGTCTGAGGGAGTAATTCCTTCTAGAGAGTTGTCTGTAAGAAAAGGTGTCAATCCAAAAGAATTAGTAAACGAGGGTGAAAAAATCCAGGCCTTAGTCTTAGACAAAGAAGATGATGAAGGAAGATTAATACTTTCAGTAAAACGTGCTGTATATGAAAAAGCATGGGGTGACATCCAAGAGATATCTGATAACAAAAAATCAATTAAGGGAATTGTAATTGAATCTGTAAAAGGTGGACTAATAGTAGATATTGGGGTGAGAGGTTTCTTGCCAGCTTCTCTTATTGATGTAAGAAGAGTTAAAGAATTGTCAGCATATATCGGCGAAGAAATTGAAGCAAAAATTCTTGAACTTGATAGACAACGAAATAACATTGTACTTTCAAGAAAAGCACATTTAGAAGAAGAGATGTCTGAGGAGAGACAAGGTTTTCTTGATGATCTTCAAGTTGGAGATGTTAAAGAAGGAAAAATTTCTTCGATTGTCAGTTTTGGAGCATTTGTTGATATTGGTGGAATGGATGGGTTAGTACACGTTTCAGAACTTTCTTGGCGTCATGTAGAAAATCCAAATGAAATTGTCAAAGTTGGTGATTCCGTGAGTGTTAAAGTATTAGAGATAGATAATGATAAAGAAAGAATCTCTTTATCAATTAAACAAGTAAATGAAGATCCATGGCTAGATTTTGAACTGCATTATAAAGAAGATGACATTGTAGATGGTGAAGTTACTAAAGTTGTACCATTTGGAGCATTTGTCACTATTGGTAAAGGTGTTGAAGGCTTAGTTCACGTATCTGAAATATCTTCAGACAAAGTTGATTCACCAGAACTTGCACTTGCTTTAGGCCAAAAAGTTAAGATTAAAATTACAGAATAAGATATTGAAAAAAGAAGAGTAAATTTATCAATTAAAAAAGCTGATCCAAATTGGAAAGAAGTTGAAGAAAATAAAGAAAAACCAAAAACACATTCCTCAACTTCAGACGAAGAAGCTCCTAAACGCCAAACTGTTGAGGGTGTAGATGAGTCCTTAGAAAATATACTTCAGGAATTAAAAGAAAGAGGAATAGGTAACTCGTAATTTATCCTTTTTCTGCTTAATCTTAAATCATGGATAAAAAAGTTTATGTCGTAACCGGACCAATTGGAAGTGGCAAATCAACTGCGATTCATTATTTAAAAAGTAAAGGATTTAAAACTGTCGATTTAGATGAGGTTTCCAAAAATATTCTTACTTCTAAACAATCAGTTAATTTTTTAAAAGAAGAATTTCCAAAAGCTTTAGTTAATGATGTTGTCGATAGATCATTGTTGGCACAAATAGTTTTTAATAATAAAGATAAATTATTAATTCTTGAAAATTATTTACATCCTAAAGTTTTTTACGAACTTCAGAACATAATACAAAATACTGATGATGATTTGTTTGTAGAAGTTTCAGCACCGAAAAATATATATAAAGATTTTGATTGTATAGTGATTTTTGCTGATGCTGAAACCAGGATGAAAAGACTACTTGAACGAGGCATGGATCATGAAGATATTATCAACAGAATGGGAAATCAAAAAGATGAAAATTGGTGGAAAAATTTAGGTATTGTTATACAGAATAATGATCTAAATGAAATGCAAATAAAATTAGACAAGTTATTTGAATAAAACTCTTAGGTTTAAGGATTATATTCAGAAATTTTAAAAGGGTTATAATTTGTTATGAACAAGTTTGAAGTTGTATCAGATTTTCAGCCAAAAGGTGATCAACCTAATGCTATAAAAGAATTAAAAAATGGTTTAGATAAAAATATTCCTCACCAAACCTTAAAGGGAATCACTGGTTCAGGTAAATCTGCAACTATAGCGTGGTTAATAGAAGAATGTCAGCTCCCATCACTAGTATTAGCTCCAAATAAAGCTCTTGCTGCGCAATTAGCAAATGAATTTAGACAGTTTTTTCCTAACAATAGAGTAGAGTATTTTGTTTCATATTATGACTATTACCAACCAGAAGCCTATGTTCCAAGGACAGATACTTTTATCGAGAAAGATGCAAATATAAATGAAGAAATAGACAGACTCAGGCACTCAGCTACAAGCGCTCTCCTTCTTAGAGAAGATGTAATAGTAGTGTCTTCAGTTTCCTGTATATACGGACTCGGATCTCCAGCCGAATATAGGAATAAATTAATTCCAATAATTAAAGGTCAAGATTTTGAGATAGATAACCTTTTGTTACAACTGGTAAAGCAACAATATATTAGAAACGATCTCGTTGTACAAAGAGGATCTTTTAGATTAAAAGGTGATACACTTGATATTTTTCCTGTATATGAAGAAACAATATTTAGAATAGAGTTTTTTGGTGATGAGGTAGAAAATATTTCAAGGATAGACCCAACTACAGGTGAGATATTAGAAAAACTTAGCGAGGTTGCAATACTTCCAGCTTCTCATTATGTGATCTCAGATGAATCAAGAAACAACGCATTAAAACAAATTCAAAAAGATATGAATTTACAAATAAAAAAATTTGAGTCAGAAAATAAACTTCTAGAAGCTCAAAGAATTGAACAAAGAACTAAATATGATTTAGAGATGTTATCTGAGTTAGGTGTTTGTTCTGGAATAGAGAATTATTCAAGATATTTTGATGGCAGAAAACCTGGAGAAGCTCCATTTACATTATTAGATTTTTTTCCAAAACAATTTTTAATGGTTGTTGATGAAAGTCATATTGCAATTCCTCAAATTAGAGGACAATACGAAGGAGACAAATCTAGAAAAACTACACTTGTAGATTATGGTTTTCGTTTACCTTCAGCATTAGACAATAGACCACTTAAATTTGATGAATGGGAAGCAAAAGTAGATAAAACAATATTAGTTTCTGCAACTCCTGGTAAATGGGAAAAAGAAAACTCAAAAGCATTTATTGAACAAGTAATTAGACCTACAGGCCTTGTTGATCCAAAGATTATTGTAAAATCTACCGATAACCAAATACAAGATTTACTTTTGGAGATAGAGTCAGTCGTAGATAACGGAAATCGAGTTTTGGTCACTACATTAACAAAAAAAATGAGTGAAGCCCTAAGCGATTATCTTATTAAAGCAGGTATAAAAACCAGATATCTTCATTCAGATATAGATACTCTAGAAAGGATAGAAATTCTTAGAGATTTGAGAAAAGGAGAGTTTGACGTTTTAGTAGGCATTAACCTTTTGAGAGAGGGGCTTGACTTACCAGAGGTACAATTAGTAGCAATTTTAGATGCAGATAAAGAAGGTTTTCTAAGATCAGAAACTAGTTTAATTCAGACAATAGGTAGAGCTGCAAGAAATCAAGAAGGATATGTCATAATGTATGCTGATAAAATTACCGACTCAATGACATTTGCAATAAGCGAAACTGAAAGAAGACGTGGAATACAGCAGGAACATAATCGTATTAATAATATAACACCTAAGACTATTCAAAAAGAAATAACCGATATTTTAGAGTTAGTTGAAAAAACGAGAGGAAGTAGCAATTTAAGTATAAGTAAATCAAAATTAAATATTAATGATGCTTCAAAAAATGATTTAATTAAGTTATCTAAAAATATAGAAAAAGAAATGAACTTAGCAGCAGATTTATTAGAGTTTGAGCTTGCTGCTAGATTAAGAGACGAGTTAAAAGAATTAAGAAGAGAAATTAATAGCATTACAGAATGAAAAAAGAAATACTACAAGTCAAAGGAGCAAAGGAACATAATCTTAAAAACGTTTCTGTAGATATTCCTAAAAATAAACTAGTTGTTATTACTGGTTTATCTGGTTCAGGAAAATCTTCTCTTGCCTTTGATACTATATATGCCGAAGGTCAGAGAAGGTATGTAGAGAGTCTTTCAGCATATGCTAGACAGTTTCTTGGTCAGATGGAAAAACCAAATGTTGAAAGCATAGACGGTCTTTCACCAGCAATAGCTATAGACCAAAAAACATCATCTCGTAGTCCTAGATCTACAGTTGGTACCGTCACTGAAATTCATGATTACTTAAGACTTTTATGGGCCAGAATTGGAGTTAGCTATTGTCCAAGTTGTAATAACAAAATAGAAAAGCAGTCTGTTAATTTTATAGTTAAACAAATAATGAATTTAAAAGAAGGAACAAGTATAGATATTTTGGCGCCAGTAGTCAGGTCACGTAAAGGCGAGTTTGAAACATTGTTTAAAGATTTACAAGCACAAGGTTTTTCTAGGGTTTTAGTTGATGGAGAAATAATTAGACTAGATGAAGCTAAAAGACTTGATAGATATTTTAATCATGATATATCAGTTGTTGTTGATAGATTAAAGATAAAGAAAACTCCAGGAAGAAGACTTCCACAATCTGTTGAAACAGCACTAGATTTAACATCAGGCTTAGTAGATATTAGTGTTGAAAATAAAATTACTACATATAGTCAAAATCTAGGTTGTCTAAAATGCGGTACATCATTCGACAAACTTGAACCAAGAGATTTTTCTTTCAACTCCCCATTTGGAGCATGTGAGTCTTGTAATGGATTAGGTGTTAGTTATGAAATAGATGAATCTTTACTTGTTAAAAATTTTGATTTAACAATTAAAGAAAATGTTTTTCCAGATATGTCGACACGAAAATATTTTAGAGCACAAATATATGGTGTTTGTGAACACTTCAATATACCTGTTGATGAATCGTATAAAAATCTTACAAGAAAGCAAAAAGATATTTTATTACACGGTTCAAAAGGTGAAAAAACTGTAATTAGATATGTCAATAGATTTGGAAATTCAAGAGTCTGGCATAAACCTTATAGAGGAATAATTCCAACATTCAAAAAAAATTATGAAGAGACCTCTTCTGATGCCGCTCGGGAATACTACAAACAATTTATGCGTGAACTTCCGTGTGTTGATTGTGATGGTCAGAGATTAAATGAAAGGTCGAGATTAGTTCAAGTTGAAAATCTAACTTTAGGTAGATTTAATAATCTTTCAATTAAAGAAGCATCAATAGCAGTAAACGACTTTAATCTTACTGGTAGTGATTTTGAAATTGCCATCCCCATCATAAGAGAGATTAAAGAACGATTAAAGTTTCTTAATGAAGTTGGATTAAGCTATCTTCAACTTAGCAGAGGTGCAGCTACTTTATCTGGGGGAGAAGCACAACGTATTAGACTAGCAACACAAATTGGTTCAGGTCTTACAGGCGTACTGTACGTCTTAGATGAACCGTCCATAGGCTTGCATCAGGCAGATAATATAAAACTGATTGATACTCTCATACGGCTCAGAGATTTGGGAAATACTGTATTAGTAGTTGAGCATGATGAAGAAACTATGAAAAGTTCTGATCATGTTATAGATATTGGCTGGGGAGCAGGCGAACAAGGCGGTGAAATTGTAGCTGAAGGGTCTTGGGAAAAAGTTTCATCAAATTTGAAATCTATTACTGGACAATATTTATCAGGGAAACAGGTTGTTCCTTATCCATTAGTTCGTAGAAATGGAAATAATGAAAATATTGTAATTAGAGGAGCAAAAGAAAATAATTTAAAAAACTTAACAGTTAATTTTCCTTTAGGAAAATTTATATCTGTAACAGGAGTATCTGGTTCAGGAAAGTCTACATTAATCACAGATATTTTATCAAAATCTATCCAAAATGAATTTTCAAAAAATTTTATAATGCCGGGCCTTCATAAGAGTGTTTCAGGGTTGGAAAATATTGATAAGCTTATAGAAATTGATCAATCACCAATTGGCAGAACTCCGAGATCAAATCCTGCAACTTATTCTGGAGTATTCGATCAGATAAGAAATCTATTTTCCCTTACAGAGGAATCAAAAATTAGAGGTTACAAACCTGGAAGGTTTTCTTTTAATATTCCTGGCGGCAGATGCGAGTATTGCAAAGGTGATGGAAATATAAAAGTTGAAATGTATTTTCTACCTGATATTTATGTTGTTTGTGATGAGTGTAATGGTACTAGATATAATTCTGAAACTTTATCAATAAGATGGAAAGGTTACAACATAGCTGAAATTTTAGATTCAACAGTGGAGAGTGCTCTTAATATATTTGAAAATCAACCAACTATTTTCAGGATTATTAAAACTTTGGATGATGTCGGTCTTTCGTATATAAAGTTAGGCCAGGCAGCCACTACATTGTCAGGTGGTGAAGCTCAAAGAGTTAAATTAGCAAAAGAACTTAGTAAAAGATCTACTGGCAAGACAGTTTATATACTAGATGAGCCTACTACTGGATTGCATTTTGCGGATGTTCAAAAGTTATTAGAAGTGTTGCATATGCTTGTTGATAAAGGAAATACAGTAATAGTTATTGAGCATAATTTAGATGTCATTAAGAATTCAGATTGGATAATTGATTTAGGTCCTGAAGGTGGTGAAAATGGTGGCACAATAATTGGTGAAGGAACGCCAGAAAGCATTGTTAAAAATAAATTATCTTTGACTGGCAAGCATTTGAAAGAAGTTTTAAATGGAAAAAATTAGTCTAAACGAAATTCCAAACAAGCCTGGAATATACATTTTTAAAGATGACTATGATGAGCCAATTTACGTTGGCAAAGCAAAAAATTTAAGAAAAAGAGTACCCTCATATTTTAATAAAAATACTTCATGGAAAACAAAAAGACTTACATCTGAAGCTAAATCAATTGCATTCGTTGTTTCAGAAAATGAAGCCAATGCTTTATTAGCTGAGTATTCATTTATTCAAGAATATAAACCCAAATATAATATTCAATTCAAAGATGACAAATCTTATCCATATGTCACAATTACAAATGAAGAATGGCCAAGGGCTTTTGTTACAAGAAACATTCAACAACAAAATATAAACTTTGGACCTTTTCCTTTTATAGGTGCTGCTAAAAGGTCATTAGACCATCTTATTAATATTTTTCCTGTTAGAACATGTACAAAAAACACATTTGATAGACATAATAAACTAAATAAACCATGCTTACTTTACGAAATTGATAAATGTTCAGGACCTTGTGTAGATTTGATTAACAAAAATGACTATAAAGATCTTTTAAGCAACTTAAAAGAGTTTTATAGAGGAAATTCTGATACCTACATAAATCAAAAAATAGAAGAAATGACGATTCATTCAAATAAACAAGAATTTGAAGAAGCAAATAAAATTAAGATAACTTTAAAACATTTAGAAAATGCAAGAGTTAATCAGACGCTGATGACTTCAAACGATAAAAATGTTGATGTTATAGGCATTGATATTGGAAGATATGATGTAGTCCTCTCTTGTCTCCTGATTAGAAATGGAAGAATAGTTGGAGAAGTAAAAAATAATTTTGAACCAATGAATGTTAAAGACTATGAAAACTATCTTCAACAAATAATTATTAATTTATTTGAAAAAAATATGCCTTCAAACGAAGTATTAGTAAGCCATGAGTTTCCACTATCTGAGACAATTCAGAAAAAGCTTGAAAATAAGTGGAATAAAAAAATTACTCTATCTAACCCAAAAAGGGGCTGGAAAAAAGATTTACTAAATACCGCAATTAATGATGCGAAAGAATTAAGAAGAGTCGCAGACTTAAAGCGAAGATCTGATTTAGAATTTAGATCACTTTCTTTGGAGCAATTACAACATAAACTTAATTTAAAAAAGATTCCTTACAGAATAGAAGCATATGATATTTCAAATTTGGGTGACAAGTTTAGGGTAGGTTCTATGGTAGTTATGGAAGATGGTATTCCTAAACCATCAATGTATCGTAAGTTTCATATTAAATCATTTAAAGGACAAGATGATTTTAGATCAATGGAAGAGATTATATTTAGACGTGCAAAGCGTTTAATAAATAATAAAGAAAAAGATCAAAGCTTTAGAAGAAACCCAGATTTAATTTTAATTGATGGAGGTAAAGGGCAGTTATCAAAAGCAAAAAGTGTAATTGATCATTTTAAATTAGATATTGATGTAATTGGTATCGCTAAAAAAGAAGAAGAACTATTTACTCCAAATAAAAAATCGTCAATTATATTAAATTCAAATTCTGAAGCACTATTTATTCTTCAAAACATTAGAGATGAAGCTCATAGGTTTGCTATTCAAGAAAATAGAAGATTAAGACTCAAGGATTTAGATATAGATACAATATTTGAAATTAAAGGTGTTACTAAAACTTCTATTGCTATTTTATTAGATAAATATAAAACATTAAATAAGCTTTCTACAGCTAGTTATATAGAATTATCTAATTTGGTTGAAGACAAACAAGCCAAAAAAGTATATGAATACTTTAATAAGTAAAGCTTAGAAAAATTATTTACCCAATCGTTAAATATACTAACTAATATATATTTGAAAAGGAAAATAATGGCATCAAAAAGACCAGAAGTTTTATTGTTAGTTGGAATGTCAGGTGCTGGTAGATCTGCAAGTTCAAATGTTTTTGAAGATTTAGGATATTATGTTATTGAAAACTTGCCTTCCGAACTAGTCGAATCTGTAGTCCAATCAAATGATGTTACTGAAACAAATAAGCAACTTGTTTTGACAATTGATGCTAAAGAAAGCACTGCTCAACAAGAGTTAAAGAGCAGTCTCGACAAATTGAGTCAATCTGGTGTTTTAACAAGAATAATATTTCTTGATGCTGATAATGAAACTTTGATAGAAAGATATGAAGAAAATAGACGTCCACACCCTATGGGTATGGATTCTATTTCTCAATCTGTAAAAACAGAACGAGATTTGCTTAAGCCAATTAGAGAATTAGCTGATCAAGTAATTGATACTACAGATATGAACGTTCATGAGTTAAGGAAGCGAATTATCGAAGGTTTTCAGGGAGAAGCAACAAATCAGAACTTAAAAATTTCTGTTACATCTTTTGGTTTTAAAAATGGCACTCCTCGTGATGCAGACTTAGTTTTTGATGTGAGGTTTCTTCCAAATCCTCACTGGAGAGAAGAACTTAGAGCCTCAACTGGGCAATCACCAATGGTTAGAAATTATGTTCTTTCATTTGAAGATGCACAAACCTTCTTAAACAAAATTAAAGATATGATTGATTTTCTTTTACCTAGGTTTACTTCTGAAGGAAAATCTTATGTTGGGATCGCAATTGGTTGTACTGGTGGAAAACATAGAAGTGTTGTTATGACTGAAGAGATTGGTAAATGGCTCAAAAGTGATGGAAAGGACTCTGTTGTCATTCATAGAGATATGAAGGATTCATAATTTGCCAAATATAGATAATTTAGGAAATGTTCTAATTAGGTCTGATCTAAATGTTCCAATTAAGAATAAAGAAATTTTAGATAATTATAGGATCTTAAAGTCAGTTGAAATTATTCAAAACATTATTGATAAATCAAGGACAATCACATTTGTCAGCCATATGGGAAGGCCTGATGGTAAAGATTTAAAATTATCCTTACGGCCTGTTGCTGAAAAAATGTCTGTAATTCTAAATAAAGAAGTACACTTTATTGAAGAATCTTATGGCGAAAAAGTTGAAAAGCAAATTGAAACATCTGAATCAAAAATATTTCTATTAGAAAATTTAAGATTTGAAAAAGGCGAGACCGATAATGATAAGAATTTTTCTAAACTAATTACAAAACCATTTGATTCATATATATTCGATGCATTTGGAGCTGCACATAGAGAACATGCTTCTGTTGTAAGCTTTGGAGAAAACCTAAAGTCTTTTCAAGGTCCTCTGATGGATAAGGAAATACAAGAATTAGATAAATTGTTAAGCAACAGTAAGTCTGGCTACTCAGTCCTTCTTGGCGGTGCAAAAATTTCAGACAAACTTAATCTGATTGAAAAACTTTTGCCAAAAGTTGAAAACCTTATGGTTGGTGGAGGAATGTGTTTTACACTATTAAAAGCATTGGGGTATGAAATTGGAAAGTCATTACTGGAAGAATCATTTATTTCTAAAGCAGAAGAACTTCTAAAATCAGACAATGGACAAAAAATAATTCTACCTACAGATTTCGGTGTTACAGATTCATTAGATAGTTCAGATAGAGTAAATATTAAAATTTCTGATTTTAAAAATAACTATATAGGAGTAGATATAGGCCCTCAAACTGTTTCAGATTTTGAAAAAATATTAAATAAATCAACAAATATTTTTTGGAATGGCCCAATGGGTATCTTTGAAAAAGAAGAATTTAGTTATGGAACTAGAAAAATAACGGAATCAATCTCAAATTTATCTGGATATACATGTATAGGTGGTGGAGATTCTGTAAGTGCTATAAATAAATTTTCTGATAAAAAACATTTTAACCATATATCTACAGGCGGTGGAGCCTCTTTGGAATACCTCGAAGGAAAAAAATTACCTGGGGTAAACAAGTACAAATCCCTTATAATTTGATAATGAAAAAAATAATAGTTGGAAACTGGAAATTAAACCTTGATCATTTACAAGGTATTCAACTTTTACAAAAAATCAATTACTCATTAGATAAAGATATAGAAGAACAAATCGATATAGTATTAGCACCATCTCACACTTCATTAAGATCTTTACAAACTGTAATTTCTACAGATAACCTTAAAATTAAAATATCATCTCAAGATGTATCTTCACAAAATGATGGAGCATATACAGGCGAAGTATCTGCATTTCAACTTAAAAAATTAAATATTGATTACTCAATTATTGGTCATTCTGAAAGGAGGCATTATTTTAACGAAACAGATAGTGATGTGAATAGTAAATTAAGCAGACTATTAGAAAATGATATAACTCCAATTTTATGTTTTGGTGAGAGTTTAGAACAAAGATCGGATGGTTCTTATTTAGAATTTGTCAAAAATCAAATAAATGATGGTCTAAAAGGAGTAAGAAAAGATAAATTTAACAAATTAGTTCTAGCGTATGAACCTATTTGGGCAATTGGAACTGGTGAAGTTGCATCTATAAAAGATATCGTGGAAGTACTAGATTTTGTTAAAAATCTAGTTTCTGATAAACCTTATTTTTCAGAAGAAACTATAAAGTTCATTTATGGAGGAAGTGTTTCACCAAACAATTCCTCTGAAATACTAAATACGAATATTGTAGATGGTGCATTAGTTGGTGGAGCATCTCTAGATGCAGATAAATTTGTTGATATTATCAAAAGTGTTAATTTATGAATATTGTTTTTGTAAGACATGGACAAAGTCTTTGGAATTTAGAAAATAAATTTACAGGATGGGTAGATATTGATCTTTCTGAAAGAGGAAAAATAGAAGCAAAAACTGCAGGCACTACTTTGGTTAATAATAACTTTTTTCCAGATGTCTGTTTTACTTCTTATTTAAAAAGATCAATAAATACAGCTGGATATATTATTGATAATTATAAAAATATTAATATGACTTTTAATACAGTACAGAAATGGGAGCTTAATGAAAGACATTATGGTGCTCTACAAGGTCTAGATAAAATCGAAACAGCAAAAAAATACGGAGAAGAACAAGTTCAAATATGGAGAAGAAGTTTTGACACACCACCTCCTATGGCTAAAAAAAATTCAAAACATGATCCAAAAACTCACAAATTATATAACGATATTGAATCAAAACTTCCGCTAGGTGAATCTCTTAAGGATGTTGTTTCAAGAGTCACAAATACGTTTGAGCAAATATTGGCGTTAACAAAAGATAGATGTGTCTTAGTTGTAGCACATGGAAATAGTATCAGGGCCATGGTTAAGATGCTTGATAACTTATCTGACAACGAAATAGTAGATGTTAACATTCCAACAGGAATTCCACTAGCATATAATATTTCAGATAATAATATTGAAAAAATTGGTTATTTAGGTGACAAAGATACAATTAAAAATCTTGCTAAAGAAGTTGAGATGCAGTCAAAGATAACTGACAAGAAAGGTTAGTGTTAATAATATGGATACAATTACAGCAGTCTTAATCAGTGTGCACGTACTTATATCAGTGGCACTTATTGCCTTAGTATTATTAAATAGTGGTAAAGGAGGTGGGTTATCAGACATGCTTGGTGGCCCTGGATCCTCTGGTAATATTGGACAAACATTGGCTGAAAGAAATCTCGGTCGGATAACTGCAATAGTTGCTTTGTTGTTTGCTGCAACAACTTTAACTTTATTCTGGTTTTTAGATTAAGTTTGCGCGGGTGGCGGAACTGGTAGACGCGCAGGATTAAGGATCCTGTGGGGTAAAACCCGTGGAGGTTCGAGTCCTCTTCCGCGCACAAACAATGAATAAAACAATAGCAATCATTAACGATTCAGAAGTAACAACTGGGTCTCTACCTAATGACATAATTTCTATAAATGCTTGGGAAGTCAATTGGGATTTACTTTCATTTGACGACAGCTATATAGTTCTTGGTGGTCATATGGGTTCTTATGATGATGAAAAATTTTCATATCTTCAAGCAGAAAAAAAATGGTTAAAAAAAGCAATAAATGAGGATACTAAAATTTTAGGAATATGCTTAGGATCTCAGCTCATAGCAGACGCTATGGGTGGAAAAGCATATTTGTCAGAAAATATAGAATTTGGTTTTAAAAGTTTAAATTTTTTAGTAGAAGACACTTTATTTGAAGATTTTAAAAATACTAAAGTCTTCTCATGGCATAGAGACACTTTTGATATACCACCAGGAGCAACTTTAATTGCTGAGACTGAATTTCCTCAGATTTACATTATTAAAAACACAACTGCACTGCAATTTCATCCTGAAATTAAAACAGACCTATTCAAGGCTTGGTATGATAGTGATTTATCAAAGCAAGAACTAGAAAGCTACGATGTCCAATCCGAAGTTCGATATTTAAATAATAATTCACAACAACTCGAATACTCAATGATTAATTTTTATTCAAAGTGGATTAAATCTAAGCTTTAAGCACATTTTCTACATATTTATACAAAAGCTCAAATCTTTTAGATATATCATTTTCACTTATTAATAAATTTTTAGTATTGATATCCATTGGTGTGTATATACATAGTTCCCAAAGTTTATTAAATCTGTTTTCACTATCAATTAAAAATTCTGGAATAGAGGCATTAAGGCCTTGCTCTATTAATTTTGCTGTCATTTTCTTTATACTTTTTTCAAGATCGTCAAGTTCATCAATATTTGGAGGAAGGCCTACATCAGTATGCTCAGTTACATAACATATTGGATACTCATTCTCCATATTAATATTTTTAACTTTGTGTAATTTTTTAGTTTCAACTATTACAAGTTGTTCAGCGTTAGAGATGTCCTGATGTTCTACAATTTCAACTTCAGAGACTATTTGATTTATTTCTTCTAGATTTCTTCCTACTAGAAAATTTTGTTCTTTGATAATTGAATCACCAATTAGTAATAAATATCTTGGCTCAAACACTCTCAAAGCAGAAATTTCACCAGGGAAATTATTTATACCAGTAGCAAAAAATGGAAATTCAACTAACATTTACCTGTTAAATAGCATAAAATACTTTTGTAAATAATGAGAATTGAAGACGAAATAAAATTAACGTTTGATGATGTATTAATTAGACCTAAAAGAAGTACCTTGGTATCAAGATCCGAAGTACAGCTTAATAGAGATCTGAAATTTAAACATACATCTTTAGTATGGACTGGTGTACCTATTGTTTCTGCAAATATGGATACTACGGGTACTTTTGAAACTGCATTGTCTTTGCAAAAACACAAGATGATAACTGCAATACATAAGTTTTATACAATTGAAGATTGGAAAAATCGCATTAAAGAATTAGATCCTAATTACATTGCAGTAACGGTAGGACAGTCAAACGAAGATATGGACCTTGCAAAAGAAATATTTACATTAAATTCAGATATTAAGTTTTTATGTATAGATGTTGCTAATGGGTATAGAGAAGATTTTATAAACGCTGTAAAAAAGTATAGAGAAACATTTAAAGAAAAAATTATTATTGCTGGCAATGTTGCTACCAGGGAAATGACTGAAGCTTTAATTCTTGCTGGTGCTGATATTGTAAAAATAGGTATTGGTCCAGGCTCAGTTTGTACAACAAGAAGTGTAGCCGGAGTTGGTTATCCGCAACTTTCTTCAATTTCTGAATGCTCTGATGCGGCACATGGTCTTGGAGGTCATGTTATGGCTGATGGTGGATGTAAATATCCTGGAGATGTTTCTAAGGCATTTGGTGCAGGAGCAGATTTCGTCATGCTTGGAGGTATGTTTGCTGGACATGAAGAATCAGGAGGAGAGTTGGTAGAGGATGAAACTGGCACTAAGTATAAGGATTTTTATGGCATGTCCTCAACCAAAGCACAACAAACATATTATGGTGACTTAGCTGAGCATAGAGCTCCAGAAGGAAAAAAAGTTAGATTAAAATATAAAGGACCTCTTGATGATACTGTTCAATCAATTCTTGGAGGTATTCGTTCAGCATGCTCCTATGTTGGCGCAAAAACTCTTAAAGATCTTCCAAAATGCACAACCTTCATTAGAGTTACACAAACTACTAATGAAGTTTTTACAACGTTTGAAAATAGTTGAAAGTAGAAATTTACACAAAAGATCACTGCATTTGGTGTGATAGAGCAAAAGGTTTATTGAACGCTCACTCTATAGATTTTGAAGAATTTGATTTATCTAATGATGAAGAAAGAGTTCAATTTTATGAAGAACTGGGTGATAATGTTAAAACCGTACCACAAGTATTCATAAATGACCAAAGAGTTGGTGGTTACCAAGATTTAAGAGCATGGTTAAATGAATAATCAAGATTCATCAAAAACTGTTTTTTTAGCATTATCTGTTAATTTCTTTATAGGTGTAATAAAATCATTCGTTGCATTCATAACTAGTTCAAGCGCTATGTTTTCGGAAGCAGTGCACTCTTTTGTCGATTCTTTCAATCAATTTTTATTATGGTTTGGTATTAAACAAACAAAAAAGAGCAATCCTAAACTCTATCCATTTGGTAGAGGAAGAGAAGAATATTTTTGGACTTTAGTTGTAGCAGTATTGATCTTTACTGTCGGTGGATTGGTGTCGTTAGAACATGGAATAGAAGCTTTAAGTCACCCTAAAGAGCTCGATAATTTATATATATCCATAACAATACTTTCAATCTCTATCCTTTTAGAAACCTATGTATTAATTAAAGCTGTTAAAAAATTGAGAGGCAATAAAGATAAAAAGTCAATACTTAAATTACTTAAAGAGTCAAATGATGGACCTCTTATCGCAATAGTTGTTGAAGACTTTGCTGCGACACTTGGTTTAATCTTTGCATTAGTTGGAACATTGTTGACTTACTTTACAAATAATTCAATTTATGATGCACTAAGCGCAATCTCTATTGGGATTCTTTTAATGGTTTCTGGAATATTTTTAGGTTATGAAATGAAACATTTAATAACTGGAGAAACTGTCAATGAAGATGTATATAAAATTGTTGAAAATGCATTAATAAATGAAGATAAGGTCAAAGAGGTAATAAGTGTAAAAATTGTATCTATTGGAACTAACAAATATCTTGGAATTGTTAAGGTTGATTATCTCGATTCATATACTGACTTAGAAATTGTAGATCTAAATAAAAGGGTCGAAGAGAGTGTAAAAACTACTGACTCCAGGTTTTCACACTTATACCTAATTCCTGCTTAAATAAAATTATGGTAATTGAAAAGAGTCACCTCACAGACGAGCAGATTGAAATAACACAAAATTGTGGAACTGAGCCGCCGTTTTCAGGAAAACTTTTAAATGAAAAAAGAAAAGGTATTTACATTTGTGCTGTTTGTAAAGATATATTATTTGATTCAAAAACAAAATATAATTCAAATTCTGGATGGCCTAGTTTTTTCGAATCTATTACTGATAAAGTAACAAGAAAAAAAGATTTTTCTTTCGGAATGGTTAGAACGGAAATTAATTGTAAATCCTGTGATGCTCATCTGGGCCATGTTTTTAATGACGGCCCTCTTCCTACGGGAGAAAGATACTGTGTAAATTCATTAAGTATGGAGTTTAATCCTGATGAGTGAAATATTTATTGATCATGATTGTAAAGTCTGCTCAACCTATGGGAATTGGATAAATAATAAAAATGATGATATGAAAATCAATGACCAGAAGAACCTTTCTACTAATGAAATTAATCTAGACACTTTGGTTTATAAAAATCAAAACAAAGTATTTTATTACTCTGATGCTGTAATAATGTCGGTTGCATCCCTAGGGGGTATATATAAGATAGTTTACATTCTTAAATTATTCCCAAAACGCATAAGAGATTTTGTTTATAAGATATTTGCTAAAAATAGGCATTTAATTTGAAACAAATAAAAGATTTAAGAAACAGTCAAATTTTTAGAACCTTTATCATGTTTTCCATTTTTAGATTTTTTTATGGATTTTTTGTTTTATTTGTTTCATATTTTTTTAGTACAGAATATGAAAACGGTTTTTACTTTTCAATAATATTTTTAATATTCAGTATTACATTTTCAAGAATTATCTTCAAAAAATTAAAAGTTAAATTTAATCTCTAAAATTACCATAATTTAATGGAATCTCTAATTTTGAATCCTTAACCATTTGAATTACTTCTTGTAGATCATCTCGTTTCTTACTATTTACTCTTATTTGTTGATTTTGATAAGCACACTGTATTTTCTTATTATTTTCACGAATTAAGGCTATTATTTTCTTTGAAGAATCCTGGTCTATTCCAGATTTTAAGTTAAAAAATCTTTTAACCTCAGATGGTGTTTTTTCGTCATTGAAGTCTCCAAGGAATTTTATAGAAACATTCCTCTTTGCAAATTTTTCCTTTAAAACTTGTTCAGCTGCAGCCATCCTTTCAGAAGTACTGCTCTTTAAAGTAATTTTATTTTCACTAAATGAAATTAGTGTTCCTGTGTCTCTAAAATCATATCTGTTTGATATTTCCCTATGCGCTTGATCCACTGCATTGATTACTTCTTGTTGATTAAATTCAGAAGTAATATCAAATGTTGGCATATTTAAATATTAACTATTAATAAATCGATTTGCTATATATATACCTAATATCGCCATAGATATAGACATTAATACTGAGGTAAATACGTAGATTATTGAATATAAATTATCATTACTTTGTAAAGTGATAACATCATAAGAAAACTGTGAAAAAGTTGTAAACCCTCCAAGTAATCCGGTTAAAAGAAAAAGATTTAAATAATTACTTTTATCTTCCCCAATAACGACAATAATTCCAAATAAAAACGAACCAAGTACATTTACTACCAAAGTTCCTATATGACTAAATGCATAATGATTAATAAATGAATTTGTTCCAAATCTTAATATTGAACCGATACCCCCACCGATAAATATCAGGATTAAATTATTTAACATTTGCTTGTCTTAGGGATTCGAAAACAACTATACCTACAGAATTTGCAAGATTGATACTCCTAGAGTTTTCCTTCATAGGAATCGTGATTGTTTTATGATTTGATATTATTTCATCTGATAAGCCTATTGACTCCGGACCAAATAATAGAAAATCATAATTATTTAAATCTGTATCCCAATATGACTGAGAACCTTTAGAAGATAAACAACAAATATTTTTTTTACTATTAATCGCCTTAAATTCATTCCACGATTCGTATGTTTTAGTAATAGATAAGTCATGATAATCTAAGCCAGCTCTTCTTATTTTATTTTCTTGTAACTCAAATCCAAATGGCTTTATAAGATTTAGTGAGACTCCAGTATTTGCAGATAATCTGATTATTGCTCCTACGTTGCCTGCAATTTCTGGCTGATATAAAACTATTTCCACAATCTAATTATATTGTTTTAAACACATTTGATATAGGTATTATATTTATGTGAAACAAATAATAAATTTATTTTTACCAAATTTAACAAGTTTGAGGGCTGTATTTAATGAAGTTTCGAATACATCTATTTCAAGAGAAAAATTTATCGATTTTACAAAGATAATTGGATTATTTTTATTAATAATAAATTCGTTTTTCTTCTTAAGGCTTGAGGAATCTGGGGGAGAGATTTTTATAAAAAATCTTTCAGTTAGTTCAGAATCATTAATAGTAATTACATGGTTTACTGCCGGAATGTCATTATTTTTCTTTTCTATGGGATTTAATAATTTAATAGCTTGGTATTCAAATGTTGGGAGAGATGGAAGTCAGTGGAATTATCTTGTTGACCGAATTAATACTCTTCTTGGTCCCGTGCTTGTTTGGATATTTTCAAGTACCATAGTTTTAAATATTTTAAGTAGGTCTTACACTTTTCCTAGCTACCTTACTACTTCCGAAGATGGAATAATGCCTTCTATAGAGTTTATATTGTGGCCCCTTTGGTTGGTTTCGATATATCTTGTTATGGTATTGTTTGCTCCACTAACTATTTTTTTACATAAAAAGTATCCATATGCAACACTTTTTACTTTATTTACTCTGACAATATTGATTGACAATATTGATTTTTCTGTAAATTTTTCATATATTAAGTTATTCAATTATCTTTTTTTCTGGATAGCTGTTCATCAAATTGGTTATTTTTATGCTGATGGAAAGATTCAACAGATTAATATTAATTTTTTCAGATATGTTACTGTTTTTGCTTATGGTTATCTTTTTTATCAAATTACTGCTGCAAATAAATATCTCTCTTTGGCAAGCTATAGGCTATCATCAATAAACAATGAAGATCCACCAACTACCTTATATCTAGTTGCTTCAATTGGATTAATTTGTTTAGTTTTTACTTTTAAGAATGTTATTGAAAAAATACTTTCAAATCAAAAACTATGGCTTGTTGTATCCCATATTCACGCAAATATATATACAATTTATTTATGGCATTTATTTATTTTCTTTTTGACTTATCTTTTAGGAGGAAGCCTTTATTTAATACCTCTTTTGTTTATTATAGTTTCATTATTTTTTGGTAATTATGAAAGATCTGTTTTCAAGCTCTCGTCAAATCTTGTAAAAAGAGTTAATCCCTTACAGCCATGGCCTAGTCCAATAAAAGCAAGATTTTCTATTAATAACTTCGTATTAGCTTGGTTTTCAGCCCTTTTTGTTTTACTTGGTGTATTTCACTTAACTTTAGGTGGAGTAGGTCAAGATGGATTCTTTACAATTCGAGAATTTTATTTTTTAAGAAGTAATACTTATGAAGGTTTGGGCCGAATATTAATCGGATTACTTTTACTTAATGTAACTGTTCGTGGACTGAAGTATAAAAAAAGAGTTCTTAGTACAGCTATATTATTTGTGATTTCGTCTATTTTTACACGTAATATTGTCAATGAAAACTTTACTTATTTTGAAATCTACTTCAGTTCGTTTTCACTTTTATTATTTATTTTTATACTCGTTCAAAACAGTAACTATAAATCAGTATCAAAGGTCAAATAATAGTGAATCTTCCAAAAGGTGAAACTCGACAGGAGCTGTTAAATAGGGCTTTTTTGTATGTTCTTTTAATTTCTATTTCTGTTTTGATATTTCTAAGAGTTAAATCACTAATTTTTGACTTGTTTGTAGCTGTCGTTTTATCGGCACTTGCTGAACCAGTAGTATATAGGTTATCACTAAAAATTAACAGGAAGGCATCCGCACTTGTTGCAGTATCACTTATTCTTTTACTTATTGGTGCAACATTATTCTCAATAATTCCAATTATGGTACAAGAGATATATTTTCTTTCTTCTCAATTACCTACTTACTTTGATAACTTTATTAATTATTTGAATGTTGAAGGTTTTGCTATTTCTAGCCAGTCTCTTGATCTAGAGACTCAATTTAATTCTTTAATTAAAGATTACGGAAGCACAGTAGGTTCTAGCGTAGTTTTTGCAGGTCAAGGTTTACTTAGAACTCTAGGTCATATTTTTATTATTTTTTTCTTTACATACTATTTGATTAGTGAAGGGGATGGTTGGAGAATAAAACTTAAGGAATCATTACCAAACAATGTTTCAACATCAATTGATCAAGTTTGGACTATTGGAGTTTCTAAAGCAGGTGGTTTTATAGTTGCTAAAGTTATCCTTGGTGTGTTAGCAAGTATTGTTTTATCAGTATCTTTTTTAATAATTGGCTTACCTTCTCCAATAGCTTTAGGTGTTGCTGCTGGAATATTATCTCAACTTATCCCGGTAGTAGGAACATTTTTAGGGGGGTTAGTGCCATTTATTGCATCTATATCATTAGGAACTACGGCTATGGTAGCTACGGTAATGGTACTATTTATATATCAAATTGTTGAAAACTATTTAGTTAGCCCAAGGGTTACTAAATCAACAATGGAAATTCATCCTGCTATTGCTGTTTTTGCAACTCTATTTGGAGCCTATACTTTAGGAGGAGTTGGTGCAATTCTTGCATTACCAGTGGCAGCAACTGTTCAAGGAGTAATCGGCACGGTCCTTAAAAATAGAAAACAATTATAAATGTTTAATTTCTCTACATCTGCAATTAAAGCACTCGATAGTTTTTTAGAAAGATTGCAAGCAGAAACAGTTGATCCTATAGAAAAATCATTAAAAGATGTGAGAAAAAACTTTAAGGCAGGTAATTATCTAGCTCTATCTTCGTTGCTTCTATTAACAGGAATGTCAATTGTCTTATCACAAATATATATGGGGCAGTATTTCATTCAAGCATTAATTTACTTTTCTATGGCATTATTATGTATCTTGTCCTTTGCATTAATTTCTTGGAGGATATTAAGGTGAATGAATTTTATAAAGATTACGAAAATTTAAAAAACCAAATTGATGGTGATAAGGGTAAATTAATTGGTTTTTTATTTGTTGGATTATTATTAGGCAGAATTTATGAAAAATTACAAAATACAAAAAAAAAGATTTTTAAAAAATTTAAATGAATAAACGACTTCAAAAAATTATTGTAATTATTGTATCTGTAGGTATGTTATTAACAACTGTAGCTTCCTTTTTAGCATTTCTATAGATTTGAATATTGATAATCAACTTGTTGTAATCAACACTCCTAAAAATAAATATTTATCTGTCGTAGAAAACAACAAAGAATTTATAACAAATGAAGGAAAATTTAAGTTTTCTGATATTAAAAAAATACCGTCTCTTGTAACAACGTCAACTGGAATAGATTTTCAGATATATAGCCCCACATATAAGGAATTTGTATTGCTTATGAAAAGAGGTCCACAGATTATATACCCAAAAGACGTTGGACAAATTATTGTTGAATCAAACATCAATAATTCAAGCAAAGTTCTTGAAATAGGTTCAGGCTCAGGTGCCTTGACTTTGTATTTGTATAGTTTATTAAAAAATAGTGGAAAACTGTATAGTCTCGATTCTTCAAAAATTAATCAAAGAAGGGCAAATAAAACAATTACAAGATATTTATCTACTTACTCTCAAGAAACAGTTGATGTAACTTTTATTAATGATGAATTGAGTAATTTTAACTATAAAAGTTTAGAAGAAAAATTTGACGCAATTATTACTGATGTTCCAGAGCCTTGGGACTTTTTTATAAAAAATACAATAGAAAACAATATAATTTGGGTTTCTTACCTGTCTTCGATTACACAAATAATACGATTAAATGAAATTCTTTTAGAAAAAAACTTTCAAGATATCGAAGTTAAAGAAGTAATTTTACGTGACTGGATTGTTGACGAAAAAATTGTGAGACCTAGTAATAAACTTGTTTCACATACAGGATTTTTAATATCAGCTAAATATGTAAAGTATTAAGGTTCAATCATTATACATTCCCCGGGGCATTCTTCAGCTGATTCAACAACAGCTTCTTCTTGTCCTTTAGGAACGATTGCTAGTCCTTCGGCTCCACCAACATTACCGTTTTCTTCTGAAAAAATTTTATCGCCTTCTTTTACATAAAAGAGTCCATCATCTAAACCAACAAAAACGTCGGGAGCTATTTCTTCACAGAGTCCGTCACCTGTACAAAGATCTTGATCTATCCAAACTTTCATAATGTATATAATACAATAATGTTGTCATATATAAATTTTTAATAATAAATTTATATATGACAATTTGTAAAATTGATATATGAATTCAGTCATATTTAATATATTTACTATATGAAAAATGTACTAAAAAGATCAATAGAACTTTTAAATCTTTTAAGTGATAACTCAAGTATTTCTACTGAAAATATTAAGGACAATATTCCAGATTATAGAGACTTAAATGAACAAGCTTTTAGAAGATCTTTTGAAAGGGACAAAAATTTATTGCGTTCTTTCGGATACGTTATTGATTATGAAAATGATAAATGGTCTTTTGATAAAGGATATACCCTATCTGGTAATTCTATCTTTGAATCAATACGAAATGATAATAATACAAATAATGAAAAATTTATGCAAACATATTTATATTTAAAAAAATACTTTTCATCTGGAAATATGAATATTGATAAAAGCGAAATAATAACAAAAGTAATTAAGGCAATTAATGAAAAGAGGAGAGTAGCCTTTGACTACTTGAGTGAGTATAGGAAGGTTAAACCACAGGGATTAAAATATTTTAATAACCAATGGTATTTAGCGGGTGAAGATAACAGTACAATTAAAACTTTTAATCTAAATCATGTTAAAAATTTAAGAATTGGAAATAAATCTGAATTATTTGAAATTAACAGTTTTAGTTTTCCATTCTCGTGGCAGGATGAAAAGTATCTAGTTGAAATAATTATTGAAATTAATAAAGACATTTATGAAGTTAACAAAAATATATTCACTCACAATATTATTGAAGATAAAATTTCAGATAATATTCTTAATTGCAAAATATTAACTAACGATAATATTGGTCTTGTTAAGTTTCTCTTACTATGTGATTCATCAATAAAAATATTAAACATAAATAATATAAATGAAATAGAAAGACTATTAGATGAATAAGAAATTAAACCTTGAAATGGCCATTAATATTCTTTCTTTAATACAAAGTAATGAAAAGTGGAACATAGATGATTTAATTGATCAACTTGGAATAAAGAAAAAAGAGCTGATCTACTTACTTTCTATTGTTACTGATATATATTCTCAACATGGTGAATTACTAATAGATTATGAATATAACGAAGAAAATCAGGAATTCTTATTTAATATAAATTCTTCAATTAAAAATGTTACACAAATAAATGATGGAGAATTATTTAATATTTACTTTCTACTCTCAACTAACTCAATATATAAACAATTAATAATTGAAAATAAAGATGTTAAACAATTCTACGATGTTCTTTCAAATTTTTTTAATATAGATATTTTTGAAAATAACAACAATGAAAATATTGGCGATTTAACTTTTTTTGAAGAAAATGTAATTTCATACATAAAATTGGGTACCGTAAGGGAAAATTTATATAGAATACAGCCAATTTCTCTTACAACTAATACCGATGGCATCGTATTAGAGGCAATAGATTTAGATGATGAAACATATAAAACATTTCTTTTAAATAGAATTATTGATGTATTCGACAATGTTGAGTTTAAAAATAACAAAAAAACAAAAGGATCAATAATTGAATTAAAATTTAATTTTGAAAAAGAAACAGTTCTTAGCTGTTTTAATCAAAAAAATATAAAAGTGACAGGAAAACAAGCTATAGTAACATTCTATTCAGAATCGAATGCTATAAACTTTGCCCTTAATCATTTCAATGAGATAGAAATAATAACTCCACAATCAATAGCAAATGAAATTAGTATTAGAAAAACAAAATTAATTAAGAAATTAAATTATGAGTCTTGTTGAATTAGTTATCATTATATTTTTGTCCTTAGGTTTGCTTGATAAAGATAAAATTAGTAAAGTTTTACAATTTTTTAATAGTTCAAAATCGGATCAAGTAAGAAAAGTAATTGGTGATGACACGATTGAACAAAAATGGGTCTGGCTAGAAGAAGAATAATTAATGGAAAATAAAAAATTTTTTGATCATTTTAAAGAGTTAAATTATAGAATTTATATTTCTCTCTTAGTTATAGCTATATTTTTTTTAACCATATATTTGAACTACACTTCAGTTTATAAAATTTTAATCAGTCCATTAATAAGTGCTGGATACTCAACAACTGATCTTGTGGCTTTTACAATATATGAGGGATTTCAAGTCAAGATATTAAATACACTTTTTGTTTCATTAACCGTTTCAATGCCTCTAGTAATTTTCATTTTAGGTTATTTTTTTAAACCTGCATTAGAGAAAACTTCTCATATTGTATTCCTGACATATTTAATAACTTTTATAATATTATTTTATTTAGGTATATTTTCTGCATATAAAACAATACCAATTGGTATAAATTTCTTACTAGAATTTAATGAATCTGAATTCATATTAAGAACCCAAAATTATTTTCAACTAATTTCAAGAATATCAATTTTGTTTGGATTCTCTTTTCAAACTCCGTTAGTCATTTACTTTCTAATTAAAAAAAATATTATTAAAAGATCTTTATTTACTAATAACAGAAAAGAAATATTTTTATTCGTATTAATATTTTCAGCAATTATCACACCTACCGGTGATCCTATAACTTTATTCATATTTACAATTCCTCTTTATTTACTTATTGAGTTTGTTTTGTTATTGAGTAAGAAAAATAATTAAGAATGTTTGTCGCTGATGACTTTCAAATAGAAGCTATTAATGATATAAAAAGTAACAATAATGTTTTGGTAGTAGCCCCAACAGGTTCAGGTAAGACTTATATTGCAGAAAAATCTATCGAGCATTACTTAAGTAAACAAAAAAATGTATTTTATACTACGCCAATAAAGGCCCTATCAAATCAAAAATTTAATGATTTTAACAGAGATGGGATTAGCACGGGGCTATTAACAGGGGATAGGACAATTAATAAGGACTCTGAATTAGTTATAGCTACAACGGAAATATTACGAAATATGATATTTAGTAATGATGAAAAATTAGAAAATACTGGTTTGATTATTTTAGATGAGGTTCATTATCTAGGTGATAAAGATCGTGGTACAACGTGGGAAGAAATTATTATCCACGCAAATCAAAATATAAAGTTTTTATGTTTATCAGCAACCATTAAAAATAAAAATGAATTTCTTGAATGGATCGTATCACTTAGGGGATCAACTTCATTAGTAAATTCAGAGATAAGGCCAATACCTTTAGAGATTTCACTAGTTACCAGTTCAAAAAGTGATAAAAATATAAAAATTATTAAATCTTCAAAGGACAATAAGAATAGAAAAATATTTAAATTTGATAGACAAGCTAAACAGTTCACTAAGCCAAAATTAAATGAACAAGCCGTATATCTTGAGTCTAGAAACTTGTTACCTGTTATATTTTTCTTTTTTTCTCGTGAAAGAGTTGAATCTAGCTCAAGACAATTGGCAAATAAAATGAGTGTTATAGAAAACAAAAATGATATTAAAGATAAATATAATGAAGTTTTTAAAGATTTGACCCCAGAAGAAATTAACTTATTAAATTTAGATGAACATATGTGGATGTGGTCAAGAGGGGTTGGTTTTCATCATGCTGGCCTTGCCCCAATAGTTAAAGAATTTGTTGAGTATTTGTTTTTGAACAGATATATCAAATATTTATTTGCTACTGAAACATTGGCATTAGGCATAAATATGCCTGCTAAATCAATATATATAGATAGGCTTCACAAATACGATGGAATTAAAACCAGACCTTTGACACAGTCAGAATTTTTACAACTAAGTGGAAGAGCGGGTAGGAGAGGTATTGATGATAAAGGTTTTGCTTTTCTCTCTTATGATAAAAGTGTTAATAGGGAATGGTACAGTAACCTTTTTACTTTAAAACCTAATAATTTAATTTCTGCTTTTTCAGTAAATTATTCTTCAATATTAAATTTACTCAACATATATAACGTAGATGAAGCAGTTGAATTGCTTAGAAAGAGTTTTTTTGCCTATCAAAACATGTATAAAACAGACAAGCTGGAAAAACTTTTTAATGCCAAGTATGGGGTCCTTAATCAATTAGGTTTCTTGAATTCTGATAAAGGCTTAGTACTTACTCAAACTTACAGAGATAATTTAATACCAGCTATTTATTTATTTAATAAAGAAATAAATAAAGATATAGAATTCAAACTAATGTTTATTTCATCTGGAATAACAAACGAAAGAGCGGAGTTTGCTCTTAATGATAAGTTTGATTCTTTGTTATCTTCATTTAATTCTTCTTTGGAATTAGTAAATAAAACTGAGGTAGCAAATGGAGTTGGAAAACCAATGAAATTAAACTTCTCGTGGTTTAGTGTGTTCTATGAATATATGAAGACCAATAATATTGAATACGTAATAAATAAGTTTGGATTAAACATAGGAGATTTTATTAAGGTAGCTAAAGAGGCTTCAGAATTATCAAAAAAACTTTCAGTAATTTATAACGATACTGAATTTGATGAAATTAATGATATATTTAACAATAAACTTATACAAAAAACTATGACATGAAAAAATATATAGTAATTCACAATCTTAATTCCAGAGGTAAAAATTTATCCAAAAATTACATAGAAAATTTATTAAATACAGAAAATGTAGACTTTGAATATTTTGCTACTAAAAGCATAGATGAGCTTGAAATTATTATAGAAAAATATAGTGATAGCAATAAGTACCAGTATTGCGCTATCGGTGGAGACGGTAGTTTAAACTCTCTTGTTAATGCGTTAATGATCAACAATGTACCTAACCCCCAAGTTGCTTGTTTACCAGCTGGAAGTGGTTCTGATTTTATAAGAACTTTTGCTTTGCCTCAAGATATTGAAAAAAGTGTAAAGCATTTAAATTCAGAATCATATTACGAAATTGATGTTGGAAGCGTGGAGACAAAGAAAAATAAAAAATACTTTATAAATGTCCTCAATATCGGATTTTTAGCTTCAACTGTTGAAATTAGTGAACGTATGCCAAAATTAATTCGTCGTTTTAGATATCCTATTAGTTTTTGGATAAAAATAATATTTGCAAAAGCAAATAAGATAAATATTGATTTAGAAAAATATAAATTTAATAATAAAGCGTTCAATATTTGTGTATGCAATGCACAATATTTTGGTGGAGGTTGGAACATTTCACCAAAATCAAGTCTGCAAGACGGCAAACTCAATGTACAGATATTTGCAGTTTCTAAGTTAAAAGCTATGAAAATATTTTTTTTAGCTCAAAGAGGGCTACATTTAAGAGAATCAGATGTCATTACTAAAAAATCATCAAAATTAATAGTAAATACATCAGATCCTATAGAAATTGATGGTGATTTTTTTGACAATGGCCCTGCTGATATATTTATTGAAAATCGCACCATACAATTTAAAATTTAGTAATATTTATGGACGTAAGGAGTATGTATGGCTAAAAAAGAAACTGAAGAAATAGAAGAGCCCACACTTGAAGACTTAGAAGAAGACGATATTGAAGAAGTTGATGCTCCAGCCGAAGAGGAAGAAAAGGAAGAAGTAGAGACGGAGTCTCTTGAGGCAAGAGTTGAAACTGAAAAAAAATCAGTAGATGATGCTGATGAAGCAGAAGGTTCATTTATGTCAGTCGATGCAGCTGAAAAAAGAAATGTTAAAAAATCAGATTTAAAATTAGACGATATTGCAGACGATAAAAGTGAAGATGAATTTACATGCACAATTTGTTTCATGGTATTGAGAAATACTCAATTAGCAAAACCAAGAGCTAAAGTATGCATTGATTGTGTATAGTTATAACGATTTTGGATTTACTTTTACAGTAGACAGTAAAGCAAAAATACCTGAAGAATTAATTAATTTATTTCATGAAAACATGTCTTCAGTCGATAAGGATTTAATTGAGTATTACTCAACATTAATTTTTGACAAAGAACACAGTTTCTTGCTTTGTTGTGCAGACGAACCTATAGGTTATGCCAAAATTTGTGATAACAATAGCTATTCGTTACTAGTAGAAATATTTGTAAAGAATGAGTTCAGACAGTTATCACTTGGGACTTTTCTACTTGATTCTATTCGAGAATATGTAAAATCAATAAATTCAATATTAAGAACAATCACACTTCCAAGTGACAGAGTTGCAAAAAATTTTTATGAAGCAAATGGAATTACAGCAAGAGTTTTATTAATGGAAGAAAAACGTGAAAACAATCGCTACAGACCTTGATGGAACATTGTTTAAAGGTGAGACTTTAATAGATGGTGTTAGAGAATCAATATTAGAGTTAAGAGAAAACAATATAGAAATATACTTTACCACAAACAATAGTTCTCAATCACCTTCAGAAATTAGAGAAAAATTAGTTTCATTATTAAATCTTGAAATTGATATTAATAAAATTATTACTCCATTAATAATTTTCAAAGACCAGATATCTAAAAAATTAAATAAAATATATATTTATGGTTCAGATGAATTAAAAAAATATATTGAGAGATTAAATGTAGAGATTGTAAACCTTAATAATTCTGAGGCAATTCTTATTGGGAGAAAAGAGATTAATAATAAGCTAGAAATCAAAGATATCATATCTCATGTTCAAAATGGTAAACAGATATTTTGTCTTAATAAAGACTTAACTTTTCCAACTGAATATGGAGAGCAGCCTGGTAATGGTGCCGTTGTAAAAATTATCGAAGATGAATTATCTATAAATATTCAAAGTTTAGGAAAATCTGGAGAAATGTACTCATCATATTTTAAAATTAATAAAATACCAATAAATTATGTAGTAGGTGACAGGGTAGATACTGATATAGTGTTCAGTAAGTATTTAAATGCTACTAGTTTTTTAGTTTCTTCAGGTATAGATAATTATCTTGATAAAAGTCTTGCAGACTATCAATTAACTAATTTTTCAGACATTGTACCTTTTGTTGTTGAAAATTCTTAATAATAAATATCCAAAAACAAAGCCACCCACATGAGCCTCCCAAGAAATATTTTGATCACTGATTGAAATCAATATTTGCGACATAAACCAAAAAACCATAAAAAATTTAGCTTTTATTGTTGTTGGAAATAAAAAACCAAATGGTACAAGTACTAACAATCTTGCATTTGGAAACATCAATACATATGCTCCCATTAATCCAGATACAATTCCCGAAGCTCCAACTATTGGAATTAAGCTATCTTGATTTAAATAAGTATGTACTGAAATACTTATAATCCCAATAAATATTAAAAAGATTATAAAACGAAATTTCCCAAGTTTATCTTCGACATTATTTCCAAATATCCAGAAACTCCATAGATTGCCTAGTATGTGAATAAAATTTGCATGAAAAAAATTTGCAGAGATCACACTTATCAATAAATTTTTTTCTGGGAATATTGAATTGGACTGATTATTGAAACAATCATTGTTATAAAATTGCGATTCTGATATCGGAGAAAAATTAACTAGCTCACAAGGAATTGCTGAATATTGATAAAAAAAATTAAATAATTCTATTTGGTTTTTTGGTTGTATTAATAGAAACACACCTACAGTAGCAAACATAAATATTCTTGAAATTACGGGAGTATTTCTTGCTGGATTTATGTCCGATATAGGTATCACTTTATGAACATTATAAGTCATCTATAATGTATCTATGAATAAAATAGCTATTGTTTCATCAAAAAAATATTTTAAGTCAAAACAAGCAGTTGAATTAATTAATTATCTTGATAAACAAAAAATTATTTATGAAAAAATTTTGGCTGATTCAGAATTACAAAATAGTAATAACGAAGCTGCTTTTGAATTAATAATCAGTGTTGGTGGAGATGGCACTGCTTTAAAAGCAATGAGTCTTGGATGGAAACTTTCAGTACCTGTATTGAATTTAGGATCTGGAACTGTGGGTTATTTAGTTAATTCTTTTGATAGCATTGATTTTGATTCTATAATTAATGAAAATTTTAAAAATTTTAAAAATAGAACTCCGATAATTCAAAATAATGATGAATTTCAACCTGCATTTAATGAAATTGTTCTTATTAAGAATGCTCCAACGAGGATGCTTGATATGCAAATTGAAACATATAATCAAAAAGTAAAACTTAGAGCAGATGGATTAATTATCTCATCATCTCTAGGCTCAACGGCTTACAACTATTCTGCTGGTGGACCAATTGTGCAAACAAGTATAGATTCTCTTATCATTACACCAATCTCTCCATTCACTAAGTTTCCACGTTCAATAGTTTTGGATAATAAATCAGATATTAAAATTACTATTTTTAAGAATCAAGATTTTTCTATTCAATTTGATGGAGCAGAAGTCATAGAAGGCAATGAACAACAAAATAGAATTTATGATTATAGATTATCAAAAAACAAATTAAAAGTTTTAGAAGTGAGTGACAATCCTAAACTCGATCATTTCTTAAACCAAATACTTAGATAATTCTTCACAATAGAAATAAACCTGTTATTATTTCAACGTGACCAAATACATATTTGTCACCGGTGGTGTAGTCTCTGGTCTTGGCAAAGGGATTACTTCAGCATCTCTTGGAAACTTGCTCAAATCTCGAGGTCTTTCAGTTGTTAATCAAAAATTAGATCCTTATATAAACGTCGATCCTGACACAATGAATCCCTTTCAGCATGGTGAAGTATTTGTAACTGAGGATGGAGCTACAACAGATTTAGACTTAGGTCATTATGAAAGGTTTACAGGTGTTAATTTAAGAAAAGATGCAAATGTAACTACAGGTAGCATTTATAGGAAAGTAATTGATAGAGAGCGTAAGGGTGATTATCTTGGTGATACTGTTCAAGTAATACCTCATATAACAGATGAAATAAAAAGAAGAATTAAAGGCATCTCTAATGATGTTGATGTTCAGATAACAGAAATAGGTGGAACTGTTGGCGATATTGAAATTTTACCGTTTCTTGAAGCTGCAAGACAAATTAGAAAAGAATTTGGACAAGAAAATGTTATGTTTGTACACGTCACTTTGGTACCTTTTATAGGACCAAGCACTGAATTGAAAACCAAACCAACACAACACTCCGTTTCTATGCTGAGAAGCTACGGTATTAGTCCTGACATAATTGTTCTGAGATCTGAGCAAGAATTAAATGATGAAATTAAAAACAAGGTATCACTTTTTTGTGATGTAAGCATAGATAATGTAATCAATGCTCCAGACCTTGATGATATATATGACATACCTTTAAAAATGCATGAGGAAGGCTTGGACTCTTCAGTTAATACACGTTTATCGCTAAATTCTAAAGACCCAAATCTTACACAATGGAAACAAATGCTTTCATTAAAAAAGGGTGTTCAACAAAATATTAAAATTGCGATTCTTGGAAAATATTTTGGATTACCAGACAGTTACATGTCAGTTGTGGAAGCATTAAAACACGCTTGTTTACAAAACAAAGTAAATTTAGATCTCTTATGGATTGACGCTGACAATTTTGACTTAGATGAATTAAAGAAATTAAATGGAGTAGTTGTTCCTGGAGGATTTGGCTATAGGGGAATAGAAGGAAAAATATTGGCGATAGAATTTTTAAGAAAAAATAAAATACCTTTTTTGGGAATATGTTTAGGTTTGCAGTGTGCAGTCATAGAATTTGCAAGAAATGTGTGTGGTATTTCTGATGCGAATTCTACCGAATTTTCTCAAACAACAAAAAATCCAGTTATTGATTTATTGCCTAATCAAAATTTAGAAGATGACGATATAGGAGCATCTATGAGGCTAGGTACTTACCCTTGTAAAATACAATCAGATACGACTGCAAATAAAATATATAATAACGAGATAGTTTATGAGCGCCATAGACATAGGTATGAAGTGAATAATAAATTTCGTAAGAATCTAGAAGACAATGGATTGATATTTAGCGGTTTATCTCCGGATGAAGATTTAATTGAAATGATAGAGCTAAAAGACCATCCATATTTTGTAGCTTCTCAATTTCATCCTGAATTTAAATCAAGACCATGGGAACCTGCTCCTATGTTTAATTCCTTTATCTCAGCTTCTAAAAATATAGAATTTGTTATTGAGAATGTCGAAGATGGACAAAAAGTTAAAGACTAACGAATTAATCGAAACATATTCAGAATATTTAATATATCAAAAAGGCTTATCTCAAAACACAGTAAATTCTTATGTTTCTGATTTAAAAAAATTATCTTATTATTTACAAGATACTGAAATATCTCAGCAAAGTATTGAAAATTATTTTATAGATGTATCTGAATTTAACTACTCAACTTCAACCAAAAAAAGATACTACTCAACTATTAAGAATTTTCTTAATTACCTATACGAAGTTGAAAATCTTGTAAATATAAAAGTCGCTGAATTTCAATTGAAATCAAACAGGAAACTTCCTGAGGTACTAAGCGTCAATGACATTGAAAAAATGATTAATTTTTATGAACATGATAATTATCTTAATTCTAGAAATCTAACAATAATTGATGTTTTGTACTCGACTGGATGCAGAGTATCGGAATTATGTAATATTAGCTTATCAGACATAGATCTTGATGATTCTTATATTAAATTAAAAGGGAAAGGGTCTAAAGAAAGAATTGTACCTATTGGAACTGAATTAAAACAAAATTTATTGATTTATTTAAAAATTAGAGAAACCTTTATAAAGAGCAAAGGAGAAGCTTTATTTTTATCAAAATCAAAAAATGAACTTGATAGAACTGCTGTTTTTAGAATTATTAAAAATACAGCATTAAAAGTTTCGCTTGATAACACTATCCATCCACACACACTGAGACATAGCACTGCAACCCATATGTTAGAAGGAGGATGCGACTTAAGAACTGTTCAAGAATTTTTAGGCCATAGCTCCGTTTCAACGACGCAGATATATACTAAAGTTACAAAAGAATTTTTAGAAGAAGCATTTTTAGAAAGTCATCCAAGATCATGAGTGAATTAATTTTGAAAGCCAGAAGAGCAATAAGGTTTTTATTTTATAAGGATATTCCTATAAAAGACCAAACATATATTTCAAAAATACTTAATAATGATGAATTAGAATTATTATTTTGGAAAATGTCAAAAGCAGACAGACACCATTCCTTAGAAGTTTTGAAGAGAACATATATACGTACACAAAGTGTAGATTTATTGAAATTATCACTTCTACATGATATTGGTAAATCAATATCAGAATATAGCTGGGTTTTTAGGATATTAGCTGAATTAAAGATTGTAACTAACAGAAAAGCCTACAACTATCTTAACCATGAAGATATTGGTTACGATTTACTAAAAGAAAACATAAGTACTGATGAAATAGCTAAATATTATTTTGAAAACTTGCTCACAACCAAAAATGAAATACTTGATAAGACTGATTTTTAATGGAACTAAATTATTTAGTAGATAATCTAAAAACTTTAATTGTTAAATACACATCTGAAAATATACAAATTGAAGAAAATTTACATGAATTATTTACTAGTTTTAAAATTAAAAATTTAAATAATGATATTGATAATTATGCAGAATTCGTTTTGCTAGCTTCTTCTCTGTTTGAGTTAAAAGCTAAGAGAATGTTACCCCAAGATGATGAAGTGGATTGGCTTGATGAGGTGGAAGTTCTTAAAGATAAGGATCTTGCTTTTGCTAGATTATTACAATTTAAAGCATTTTCCGAAATTGGTATTGCTATAGCTTCTAAAATAAAACATAATGAAAATGAAATAAAATCTTTTAAATATTACCAAACTAAAAACCTTTTTCCTAAACCAGATGTTGAATATCTGATAGATGAAGATAAATTAAAAAATATTGCTAACGAAGTTTTTCATCGGTACAAGACAATTGAAGGTTTTAAGCATATAGATAAAGACCTACCTGATCTACAAGAAGCAATTGATGAATTATTAAAACTTGTAGATCAAAGATTAAATACTTCATTTGAGAGTATTGTTAATGACTTAGATTCAGAAAAAGAGGCTATTGCTTTTTTCTTAGCTCTTTTAGAAGCAGTAAGATGGGGTTTTATTAAAGCAGATCAAGAAAATGAAAGTATTAAGATAGAGAAAAATTATGAATTATAAAAAAGTAATAACTGCTATTTTACTCGTTTCAGATGGATCAGTTAACCATTCTTATTTTCAAGAAAACTTTGACATTAATAAAGATAAACTTATAAAAATTTTTGATGATATTAATACCGAATTAAATCAAAATGATTATGGGTTTTATATTAAATACGACAATAAGTCCTCAGATTTTGTAACAATTAGATCTATTTCTTCTGAACTAGCTGATTTCAAACCACCTTCTATACTGAGAGGTTTGTCAACACCAGCTTTAGAAACGTTATCTATTGTTGCTTACGAGCAACCTGTTACAAAACTAAAAGTTTCTGAAATAAGAGGTGTTGAGTCAGAATCATCACTAAAAACACTTGAATCACGTGGGTTAATTGAAAAATCAGGAACATTAGATATTCCAGGTAATCCATATTTATATATAACTACAAATTTGTTTTTAGAAAAGATGAATATTTCTACAACTGATGAACTTCCAATACTAGGTGAATACTTTTCAAACATTGAGGAAGAGTAAATCTTCTTGAGAATAAATAAATATATTGCCTTAAACTTACCTACTTCTAGGAGAAAAGCTGATGATTTAATTAGCTCAGGTCAAGTATCAGTGAATAGAAGTATCCCTGAAGTTGGATATATTGTAAAAAGTAAAGATGAAGTTTACGTAAATGGGAAAAAAATTCATAATAATAAAAAGCATGAGTACTATCGCTTCTATAAACCAAAAGGTTATGTTTGTTCACATAACAAGCAAGGCAATACACCAACTATATTTGAGTTGATAGAAAAAGATTATTTAAAATTTGGTGGAAGACTAGATAAAGATTCTGAAGGATTAATGTTACTTAGCACTGATGGTGAATGGTTAGATAATATATTTCATTCTAAGAATAAAATAGAAAAGATATATAAGGTAACTCTTGCTCAGAAAATAGATCATAATAGGAAAATTAGAACAAGAATAAACCATGAAGGTCAAATGCTTAAAATAAATAAAATCAAAGTATTAAATACTTATTCTTATTTAGTGACTTTAACATCAGGAAAAAATCATGAAATTCGAAGAATTTTTAGATTTAATAAATTAAAGATTAGAGAATTAAAACGAGAAAAGATTGGTAAATATAATTTAAATAAAATGTCAAAAGGTCAACTGTCTAAAATAGAAATATGAAGAGCAAGATTATTACATTAGACGGTCCATCCGGCGTAGGCAAAACAACGGTTGGTAAAAGATTAGCTTCTGAATTAAATTTAGATTTTTTTTCATCCGGAATGTTGTATAGAGCTATAGCAGCACATTTCAATTCAAAAGGTGTCACCACGATTAATGAAATACAGATCACTTCAAGAGACCCAGTTACTTGTTTAATAGATGGTGAGACTTATACAGAAGATCAACTTTATTCATCTGAGATTAATGATAAAAGTTCAGAAATAGCACAATTATTAGAAGTCAGAAATATTGTTTCAAATGTTCTACATTTTCTATCTACATCTTCATCTAATGGCATAGTAGTTGAGGGAAGGGATATGGGTAGTGTAGTTTTCCAAGATGCAGATTTAAAAATTTATTTAGATGCTAGTGAAAATACTAGAAGTAAAAGAAGACTCATTCAATCAGGCAGTAATGAATCAATCGAAGATATTAGGAATCGTGATGAAAGAGATATAAATAGAAAAATTTCTCCACTTGTTATACCTAATCAAGCACTTGTTATAAATAATGAAAATATGACAATAGATGAAATTATTATGTTAATTAAAGAGAATTTAAAGCTTCAGTAGCTGTCCATTCCTTATCATTGCTGATTCCTAGTTGTGCATATGGATTATTTTCAGAATCGTTAAAGTTTTCTAAAAAATTAGAAATTAATCTAATGTTTTTTCTTAACTGCTGGGGGAGTGGGAAGTATTCAACTTCTTTTTTTAACTCAAAATGTTCCAATATATTTGGATTAATCTTATCAATTATTTCATAAACTATATGATCAGGAGCTGATGCACCAGCTGTAATAGCCACATTGGCACTTAAATCAATAGCACTAATGTCTTCTACATTATCGATTCTATGTGCAGCAATTCCTTTATTTTGAACCATGCTTACCAAGGCTTTTGTGTTGCTAGAGTTTTCTGAACCAACTACAAGTACTGTTTCGACTTCTGGTAATATTTCCAATATTGCTTCCTGTCTATTAGTTGTTGCGTAACATAAATCGCTTTTTCTTGGCATTTTCAATTGTTTATATTTATTTTTTGAATATTCCATAATTGGTTCCCATTCAGATTTAGCAAGAGTTGTTTGAGCAAGTAGTGCAACATCTTCGCCTATTTCTAAATTTTTAACATCCTCAATACTTTCTACCAAGTGCATATTTTTAGGTGAAACTCCTAATGCACCTTTTGCTTCATCATGATTTTTGTGTCC